>VAPG01006476.1_pt1 | contig 14368 bp, 15 predicted proteins | sample 3393851 | NCBI WGS metagenome assembly VAPG01 (sample SAMN08290438, study PRJNA428436) | hydrothermal vent metagenome | isolation source: Deep-sea hydrothermal vent chimney | place: Atlantic Ocean: South-mid Altantic Ridge | depth 2194 m m
ATCAACAAAATTGCAGCCCATAGCAAAAATCAATAAACAGCATGAACGTAACGCAGGTCGTGTACACGGTGAAAGCATCCGCCAGGCCGAATCACAACAGAAACAACTGGATGAATTGATTAACTATCGCAACCATTATTCAAAAGCTTTTCAGTCAGCGAGTGAAGCTGGTTTAACCGTAATCCAGATGCAGGAGTACAAGCTCTTCATAAAGCGGCTTGACGATGCCATCTCACAACAGAAACTGCAGGTACACAACGGCCAGAGCAAATGCAAAACCAGCGAAAAAGAATGGATGAACAAACGCAGTCAGTGCCAGAGGATCGATAAAGTGATTGAAAGCAGGCAACAGGTCGAACACCAGGAAATGAAAAAACGTGAACAGAGAGAACAGGAAAACATGCCGCATAAAACATTTAGCAACCTGTAAGCAAACAGGCAAAAAGCTGGCATGCACCTTGCTCTACTAATTATAGTCCACCCTTACTCCGTGAAAAAAAAGTATGAATAGTTCTATTAATATCGCCAGCCCCAACACACCAGGTGCCAACGAAACCAGCATTTCAGGTGGCAAGAAAACCGCCCAGGACAGCGTGAACAGTGATGATACAGAAGATTTAGCCGCTAGCGCCGAATCATTCCATGAATCAATTAAAAAGGCGTATGACGAATCGAAAAATAAAGCTGAGCCAGAAAATACAGACAGGAACGAGAAAGCCGCAGACGGCAATCACTTGCCGGTTGCCGATGATTTTCCCGAAATTGCGGCACAGGATGACCGTCCTGTGTTGCCTGGCGGTTTATATCTGAGCGGGCAATTAGCCACCGGTGATACGTCCGCTGATGGCGACAATCTTGAAAAACTGCCATCACTGAGCACGGAAACAGCTATTGAGGGTGACACAGAGGTAGATGCCGAACTGGCCGCATTATCTGCCTCCGCAGCCGTGCAAACGTCACTTGATGCCGATAAAAAATTGGCCGGCGACGACAAATTGATCGAAATGTCCTCCCAGCTACGCCAGCTTCTTAATGCAGAAGCAAGCAGCGCCACGAAAAAATCTCAGGCAACACTTAATAGTGTAACGTCAGGTAGTGCTGACACAGCCGACACCACTGTTGACAATACAGTCATTCAACAGTCTGACAGCCTGACCTTAAAAACAGAGCTGGCAGGATTAAACGGTGATAAAGCCAGCTTTTTACTCAACACATCAGCTCAGCCAGTTTCATCGAACATACAAACATCGCTGTTATTGCAAACAGCAAATGCACTAAGTGACACCGGTGGTGATGCTTTGCCTGTGTTAACCGGCACTAGCACTGCGACAATTAACCCGCAAACAGCCTTACCACAGGCGGGTATAACTGAAGCGTTTGGTCGACCAGCATGGTCGCAGGGCATGGGTAAGCAGATATTATTGATGATCAATCAGAATATCAGCACCGCAGAAATCCGTCTAAACCCCGCGCACCTGGGGCCTATCGAGGTTCTTATTGACATGAGCGAGGAGCAGGTCAGTGTGTCTATGAACAGTCGCCATGCAATGGTTCGAGATGCGATGGAACAGGCTTTGCCAAAACTTCGTGAAATGCTGGAACAAAATGGTTTTTCACTAGCTGACGCGGATATTTCAAAACACTCTTTTGCCGAGCAACGTGAGCAAAATTCAGAAAGAAACAGTAAAGGTTTTAGCGGTAGCCATGTTGAGCAGGCCGCCGTTTCAGAGGCAAGCAGGTCAGTGATACGGCAAACAGCCATGTCGAACAGCATGGTCGACTATTACATCTGAGCACCGCCATTATCCATTTCTCCAGCACTAGCTGACACCAATAGCCGTGCCAGTAGTTTTTATTGTCACAGCTCGCTAGTAAAACTATGCACTTTAGCTGCTACACATGTTTATAGTTATGCCCGACTGTTCGGGGTAATTAATAGAGGTGCCCTTAAGTATTTGATCGTGTTATTACTCTCGCAAAGACGCAGAGAACGCAAAGAAGTCATTGTTTTTCTCAGCGTTCTCTGCGTCTTTGCGAGAAATATATAATTACGGCAATGAGAATGACTTCCGGACTTTCAGTCCATAGTCGTTGAGTCGTCTGTACATAAGACAGGACAAATTTCTGACACCGTGTTCAAAACCATTGTCAAATTCCCATCACACTATAAAAACACCCCGTAACCTGTTGAACTAACAGACTATTTATAAAAAATAAATGATTGGCACGAGATTTGCTTTTATCTTCATAGACAAAGTAATCAACAGCAAAAGGGGTGGAAAACCGTGGCTAAGATAGAAGCAGAACTAGATGCAGAAGAGCAGGACAACGAAGAAGTTACCGAGAAAGCGGGCTTATCAACAGTAAAAATTATCATCATCGCGGTAACACTGACACTGTTGCTGGGTGGTGGACTGGTCGGAGGAACCTTTTATTTAGTTACCAGCATGAATCCCGTGCAGGCTTCCACCACAAAAAATACCGCTGACAAAACTGCAGACGACAACGAAGCCGATAATACCGAAGATGAGGCTGACGAGGAAGAAGATGTGGCAGAAGACAAAGTTGTCGAGCCACCACAATATTATTCGATGGATCCTAAATTCGTCGTTAGCTTCAGCAATCAAAAATATGCCCGTTTCATGCAGTTTTCTCTTGAAATTATGTCACGTGATGCCGAGATCATCAAAAAAGTCGAACATCACAACCCTGTCATCCGCAGCAGTTTACTGATGTTATTTGGCAGCCAGGGCTACGATGAGATGGTGACACGTGAGGGCAAACAAAAATTACTGAACGACGTAGCCGCAGATATCAACACTACCCTGAACAAGATCACCGGCGACGATGACGGTATCGAAGCTGCTTATTTCACATCTTTCGTAATCCAGTAGAGGCTGCAAACGTGAACGAACATCTGTCTCAGGACGAAATTGATACTTTATTAAGCGGTGTAGACAGCGGCGACGTTGACACTTCGTCTGATGACCTCGATACCGGTGAAGCCGAATCATATGACCTTGGTAGTCAGGATCGTATCATTCGCGGCCGCATGCCGACACTGGATATGATCAATGAACGATTCATCCGCTCTGTCCGCATCAGCATGTTCAACATGTTGCGTCGTACCACCGAGATATCTACCACCGGCGTAAAAATGGTCAAGTTTTCAGAATATGTGCGCGGCCTTTTCATGCCCACCAGCCTTAACCTGATCCACATTAACCCGCTACGCGGCACCGGCTTATGCGTTATCGATCCGAACCTGGTGTTTGCCACTGTTGATAACTTTTTTGGTGGTGATGGCCGCTATCACACACGCATCGAAGGCCGTGAATTCACCCCAACCGAAAACCGTGTGGTACAGATTTTACTCGACCTGTTATTCAGCGACCTGGCAAAAGCCTGGAAACCAGTCATGGAACTGGACTTTCAATTTCAGAGTTCCGAAATCAATCCACAGTTTGCAAACATCGTCAGTCCTACTGAAGTCGTCGTGGTTTCAACCTTCAAAATGGAACTCGAAGGCGGTGGTGGCGAGTTCCACATCGTCATGCCTTATTCCATGCTTGAGCCGATTCGCGAATTACTCGACACCGGCATGCAAAGTGATCAGGTAAATGTCGATCATCGCTGGATTAATACATTAAAAGAAGAAATGAAACTTGCCTATGTTGAAATTGAGAGTTCGATGGGACATACAAAATTAACACTGGGTGAAGTACTGAACCTCAATGACGGTGACGTGATCCCGATTGAAGTTCCTGACGTGGTAACCGTGCGTGCTAACAACGTTCCCATATTCAGAGGTGTACTTGGTAATTCAAACGGCAAAAACGCCATACAGTACGTCGAACCAATCAGTCGGCCTGACTATTCAAACGATTAATTTACGAGGATTTAAGCAATGAGCGAAGAAACACCAGAAACAGAAACACAGAACACAGACGCCGGCGGCGACTGGGGTGCAGCCATGGAAGAACAAAGCACAAGTGATGTTGGCACCCAGGCAGATGCCAAAGCAGCAATGGCCAACAACCAGGCGGCTGACCCTGATTACGAGCGTGCGGCTTTTAAAGACCTGAATGATAACGGCGGTCAGTTAACCACCGGTATCGAAACCAATCTTGATGTCATCCTGGATATTCCGGTGACACTGTCGATGGAAATCGGTCGTACCGAATTACCCATCAATAGCCTGCTGCAACTCAACCAGGGTTCTGTAGTAGAGCTTGACCGTCTGGCAGGTGAGCCAATGGATGTACTGATTAATGGCACGTTAATCGCACACGGCGAAGTTGTTGTCATCAACGAGAAATTCGGCATTCGTCTGACTGATGTCATCAGTCCGGCTGAACGCGTGAAGAAATTAAAATAAAGCAACACTCAAGATATGAAATTTTCCAGACACTTATTGTACTTACTGAATGCCTTTTTACTGATGCTGCCGTTTCAGGTGTTCTCTGCAGAAGAAAGCACGCCAGCCGTCATCAAAACGGCCAACACCATGAATGCCGATTTATTGAAAAGTGATCCAATGAGTGGTGGCTACCTGATGCAACTGGTTTTGGGTTTATTCGTTGTTTTGCTGTGCATTCTGATACTGGCATGGTTCGCCAAAAAGATGAACCGGTTTAATTCTCTGGCCGATGGCTCACTCAAAGTGATCGGTGGTTTAAGCATGGGTTCACGTGAAAGAGTGGTGTTGTTACAGGTCGGTGAAGAACAACTGCTGCTCGGCGTTTCTCCCGGAAAAATTAATACATTACACGTACTGAGCACACCATTAGAAGTAAGCGGCACGCAAACAGACAATACAACAGGCGACAGCTTCCTCGACAAATTAAAAACCACCATGGCCGATGCCAGCAAAACATCGATCAACAGGCAGAATAAATAAACCTCATGTTAAGACTATTACTCACCTTGAGCTTAATCCTGCTGCCAGCAACAAGTGCACTCGCAGTACCTGGATTGACTGCCTTTACCGTTACCCCGGCAGCAAACGGCGGCGAAACCTACACCGTCACCATTCAGATTCTGGCAATGATGACCGTGCTCAGTCTGCTGCCAGCAGCGCTGATCATGACCACTTCGTTCACCCGTATTATCATCGTGCTTTCTATTTTGCGACAGGCACTGGGTACCGCACAAACACCATCCAACCAGATCCTGCTCGGTTTATCATTATTTTTAACCTTTTTTATCATGGCACCAATTTTCGAAAGTGCCTACAACAACGGTGTTAAACCTTATCTCGATGAACAGATGAGTTCTGAAGTTGCTTTCCAGAAAGCATCCGAACCTTTTTATGATTTTATGCTTAACCAGACACGTGAAACCGACCTGGCGATGTTCGCAGAAATTTCAGGTCAGGGAAAACTTGATCCGGCACAAAAAGTGCCTTTCTCATTATTGTTGCCGTCGTTTGTTACCAGTGAACTAAAAACCGCGTTCCAGATCGGTTTTCTGATTTTCATTCCTTTTCTCATCATCGACATCGTGGTCGCCAGTGTACTGATGTCCATGGGCATGATGATGTTGTCACCGATGATTATTTCACTGCCATTCAAGTTGATGTTGTTTGTACTGATTGATGGCTGGGCACTTGTCATGGGTACACTGGCTTCAAGTTTTTACGTCTAATATAACCAGGGAAAACAGAATAATGACACCTGAAACAGTACTTGATGTAGGCCGCGATGCATTGTGGGTCATCGCCTTAATCTCAGCGCCAATGCTGTTATCCGCACTGGCCGTTGGTTTACTGGTCGGTATGATCCAGGCAGCAACACAGATTCAGGAAATGACACTGACCTTCATTCCCAAGCTGATTGTTCTGGCTCTGACATTACTCATCTCCGGCTCATGGATGTTAAACGTGATAACCGATTTCAGTACCACCTTAATCCAGAGCATTCCGGACCTGATCGGATGAATATCACTGGCGGTGAACTGATCAGCTGGATGTCTGCGTTACTGTGGCCATTCATGCGTATCAGTGCCATGTTCATCGCCGCACCTATTTTTTCTGCCCGCAGTGTGCCGACTCGAATTCGTGTCCTGCTGGCATTTTTTATCGCCTGGATACTGATGCCCGTAATTCCAACGCCGCCAACCGTTGACCTGATCAGCGGCGAAGCGCTGGTCATCAGTATCTCGCAAGTGCTCATCGGTACCGCCATGGGGTTTATTCTGCAGATGGTTTTTTCTGCGTTTGTCATCGCCGGCCAGAGCATTGCTACTTCCATGGGTTTAGGTTTTGCATCCATCATTGATCCGCAAAACGGGGTACAGGTGCCAGTAATCAGTCAGGCATTTCTCATCATGGTAACACTGGTATTTCTCGCGCTGAACGGCCACCTGATATTTATCGAAGTGCTGGCAAAAAGTTTTCACAACATGCCAATCGGTCCGGTTTTCCTGTCCAGCGATGCATTATGGCAACTAGTCATCTGGGGTAGTGATATGTTCACCGGCGGCATGTTGATTGCTTTACCGGCAGTGGCAGCATTGCTGCTGGTCAATCTGGCGTTTGGCGTAACCTCACGCGCTGCGCCACAACTAAATATTTTTGCTGTTGGTTTCCCGATCATGATCATGGTCGGCATCGCATTCATCATCCTCACTTTACCAACCATCACCAGTCACCTGAGCCGTTTGATGAGCCAGGCGATTGATCTTATCCAGACACATATATTGGTGATGTAGACATGTCAGAAGAAACTGGACAGGAAAAAAGCGAACAACCCACCGCCAAGCGTCTCAAAGAGACGCGGGAAAAAGGCCAGGTACCACGTTCCAAAGAACTCAACACCATGATGTTGCTGATGGGTTCTGCCGCCGGTTTTATTTTCATGGGTGACAGTGTTCTCGGTGGTATCCGGGATTTATTCAAACGCAGCCTGAGCATAGAAAACGCACAGGAAATTACCAACGATGGCATTTTACAAATTTTAAGTGATACCTCATTACAGGGTTTGTTCATCATCGCGCCATTATTTTTACTGTTTACCGTTATTGTTTTACTGACACCGCTGGGCATCGGTGGCTGGTCTTTCAGTATGAAGTCAGTCAGTTTTAAATTTGAAAAAATTGATCCCATCAAAGGCATAGGACGCATTTTTTCTGCCAAAGGTCTGATGGAGCTGGCAAAAGTGCTGGCAAAATTTTCCCTGGTTAGCGCCATCTCCGCCGCCATCATCTGGTCAGTCATTGATGAATTACTGGGGCTGGGCAATGAACCACTGGACGCAGCACTGCTGCATGTCGCTACCTTATGCGGCTGGGCATTCCTCGCCTGTAGTTCGGCACTTATTCTGGTGGCACTGATTGATGTACCTTTCCAGATCTGGCAACACACCAAACAGTTAAAGATGACCAAGCAGGAAATTAAAGACGAAAGCAAAGAAACCGATGGCCGCCCGGAAGTGAAAGGTCGCATCCGCGCCCTGCAACAGGAAATCGCACAGCGCCGGATGATGGAGGATGTACCAACCGCCGACGTTATCCTGACCAACCCGACACATTATTCGGTGGCATTGAAATATGACCAGTTTAGTAACGGTGCGCCGGTTGTGGTCGCCAAAGGTGCCGATCTAATCGCCTTCAACATCCGCAGTGTTGCCGAACAAAACGGTGTCGCTATCGTCTCTGCACCGCCTCTGGCTCGTGCGCTGTACGCCAGCACCGAGATTGATCAGGAAATCCCCGCCGGTCTGTACGTTGCTGTGGCAACCATTCTGACCTACGTATATCAGCTTAAAACGGTATATGAACACGGCGGAGTAGCACCAGAAAAACCAGACGATCTGCCAATACCAGATGAATTAAAAGACGTATTAAAAAACGATGACAATAAGTAAAACACGAGATTGATGATATGAGTAACACTGCTGTTCTACCAATAAAACCTGCTGTGTCTTTTTATGGCCTGGGCATTCCTTTATTGCTGGTCTCAATGCTGGCGATGATGATTTTACCGATGCCACCATTCATACTGGATCTGTTTTTCACCTTTAATATTGCATTGTCACTGGTAGTTTTACTGGTGGTTGTTTACACCATCCGGCCACTGGATTTTTCTGTTTTCCCAACCATCCTGCTGGCCGCCACTTTATTACGGCTGTCACTCAACGTTGCCTCAACACGCGTGGTTTTACTGGAAGGTCATACCGGCGGTAACGCCGCAGGTAATGTTATTCAGGCATTTGGTGAGTTTGTTGTTGGCGGTAACTACGCCGTTGGTCTGGTGGTATTTGCCGTGCTCACCATCATCAACTTTGTGGTGGTAACCAAAGGTGCCGGACGCATCTCGGAAGTCAGCGCACGTTTCACTCTGGATGCCATGCCCGGTAAACAGATGGCAGTTGATGCCGATTTGAACTCGGGTCTTATCACCCAGAATGAAGCACGCGACAGACGTCAGGAAATTTCCGGTGCCGCTGATTTTTACGGGGCGATGGATGGTGCCAGTAAATTTATTCGTGGTGATGCAGTCGCCGGCATCCTGATTCTGTTCATCAATATCATCTTCGGCCTGGGCATCGGCATGGTTCAGCATGACCTGAATTTTTCACAGGCGGCAGAATATTACACATTATTAACCATCGGTGACGGTCTGGTGGCACAGATTCCTTCACTAATTTTATCCACCGCTGCGGCCATTGCGGTAACCCGTGATTCAACGTCAAAAGACATGGGTGATCAGGTTATCGGTCAGTTATTAAACAAGCCAAAACCAGTGGCTATTACTGCCGTTATCGTCGGCGGTTTAGGCCTTATTCCTGGCATGCCTAATTTCGTATTTTTAACTCTGGGCATTGTTTTTGGCGGTCTGGCGTATTACATGAAACAAATTAATGAAAAGAACGAGCAAATGGAAACCGAAGAGGTTACAGAAGAAGAAATTGAACCACAGAATAAAGACCTGAGCTGGGATGATGTACCGATGGTCGATGTGGTCGGTCTGGAAGTTGGTTATCGTTTGATCCCCATGGTTGACAAGAATCAGGGCGGACAGATGATGTCACGCATCCGTGGCGTTCGCCGTAAATTGTCTCAGGAACTTGGTTTCCTTATCCAGCCAGTACATATCAGGGATAACCTTGATCTGTCACCGAACCAGTACCGCATCATCCTGATGGGCGTGCCAGCCGGTGAGGGCGAGGCCTATCCTGAAAAAGAACTGGCGATTAACCCCGGCCAGGTATTTGGCAACATCAAGGGCATCCAGACCAAAGATCCAACCTTCGGTCTGGAAGCCGTGTGGATTGACCCTGCGATGCGCGATGAAGCGCAGACCCTGGGTTACACCGTGGTCGACAGCAGCACCGTGGTCGCCACCCATTTGAGCCATTTACTGAGCAACCATGCGCATGAATTAATCGGCCATGAAGAAGTACAGCATCTACTGGATATGGTCGCCAAACAGTCACCGAAACTGATCGAAGACCTGGTGCCAAAAGTTCTGCCACTGGGCATTGTAGTCAAAGTGCTGCAGAACCTGCTAGCCGAAGGTGTGCCTATCCGTGACATGCGTACCATTGCCGAAACTTTGGCGGAACACGCAGCCGAAAGCCAAAACTCTGACGTTCTCACCGCCGCTGTACGCGCTGCCATGTCACGCCAGATCTACCAGCACATCAATGGCATGGATCAGGAGATGGCGGTTATCACGCTCAGTCCAGAACTCGAACAGATACTGCAGCAATCGGTACAAAGCGCGTCAGACATGGGTCTGGGCATGGAACCGGGGCTTGCCGAGCAGATGATTCAGGAGCTTAACGCCTGTATCAAACAGCAGGAAATTGACAATAAAGCCGCTGTATTACTGGTATCACCGATCATCAGAACACAGCTTGCACGCCTGCTGAAGAACTTGGCACCGAATCTGCATGTATTGTCATATAACGAAGTACCAGACAGTAAAAACATTAAAGTTGTCGCTGCCGTAGGTGGCCAGAAAGTCGTCGCAGCTTAAAGCAACATGGGAGTACAAGATGAATTTAAAGAACTCTAACAATTTGTTGATTAACGGGTATACATCATGAAAATGAAACGATACTTTGCGCCAGATGCACGTCAGGCATTACGCGCACTGCGCGAAGAGCAGGGCCCAGATGCAGTAATCTTATCCAACCGCCGGGTCAACGGTGGTGTCGAAATCATCGCCGCCATGGATTACGAAGATTCCATGATCAACGCTTCACTGGGCAACCCCGATGCACTAAGTGATATCGATCCCTACGAAAACAGCTTACAAAACAAACAGCCGGAGGCAACGCCACGTGCTGCCAGTCAACACCAGGCATCTGTAGCCGAAAAAGTAGCCGCCACCTCGTTCGAACGAAACACTGTCACACAGCATCAAAACAATGAAAGCTCTGCAACACTGAATAAAATCCAGGACGAACTGACCGGTCTGAGAAACATCATGGAAGCACCTTTGATGCAATTCTCCTGGGGCGAAACCGGACGTGTGCAACCTTTGTATGCCAACCTGTTAAGGCAGTTAATGACTTTAGGCATCAGCTCTGCTTTGAGCCAGATCATCGCCAGAAAACTGGAGAAAGAAGGTCTCAGTAAACACAGCTGGTTAGAATCATTAAATTACCTGGCCAAACTGGTGCCAATTGACAGCAAAGACATCCTGTCCAACGGCGGCATTATTTCACTGGTTGGTCCAACGGGTGTCGGCAAAACCACAACCATCGCCAAACTGGCAGCACGTTTCGCACTAAAACACGGTCGCCGTGCGGTGACATTAATCACCACCGATAACTATCGTATCGGTGCACATGAACAACTACGCAGTTACGGTCGCATCCTCGGAATCCCGGTGCACGTTGCATCTGATACCGAAGAATTAAAATATCTGTTACAGGAAATAAAAGACAAAAACGGCGACAACCAGTTAACCCTGATCGACACCGCCGGCATCTGTCAGAAAGAAGTTAAATTAACCGAGCAGATAACATCACTGGATATCGACGGCGTTAATATCCAGAACTACCTGGTGTTATCCGCCACCGGGCAGATGAATCTGCAGGACGATGTCATCAAAGGCTTCAGCAAAATAAGCCTGGATGGTTGCATCATCACAAAAATCGATGAAGCCGCCAGCCTGGGTGAAATCATATCCGTCCTTATCCAGCATGAATTGCCTGTCTCATTTGTTTGCGACGGCCAGAAAGTTCCTGATGACCTGCACCGTGCTCGTGGCCGATTGCTGATCAAAGAAGCAGTAAAACTGATGCGCAGTTCAAATAAAACGTTATCCGACGAAGAACTGGCATACACATTCGGCAGGGCACTTAATAATGGAAATGGCTAATATATCTATGAATAATACAAGAGACCAGGCTGAAGGACTGCGACGCATCGTCGCACCAAAACCAATGAAGATAATTGCGGTAAGCAGTGGCAAAGGCGGCGTTGGCAAGACTAACATCTCTATCAACCTTGCCTTATCAATGGCCAGGCAGGACAAAGAAGTTATGTTACTGGATGCTGATCTGGGTCTGGCCAACGTTGACGTGTTACTGGGTTTAAACACAGAGTACGACCTGTCTCACGTAATGAAAGGTGAACGCACACTGGAAGAAATCATCGTTGATGGCCCATCAAACCTGAAAATTATTCCGGCCTCTACCGGCATAAGCGACATGGCAAACCTTAAGCCCGCAGAACACATGGGGCTGATCAATGCCTTCAGCGAGCTGAGTTGTGCTGTTGATGTCATGATCATCGACACCGGTGCCGGTATCTCCGATTCGGTCATCAGTTTTTGCGGTGCTTCGCAGGACGTTATCGTTGTCGTGCATGACGAACCCGCATCCATCACCGACGCTTACGCGTTCATCAAAGTGATGAGCAAAAAACACAAGGTTAGTCGTTTTCACATTCTGGCCAACATGACACACGATGCACGCGAAGGCCGTGAGTTGTTCAAAAAACTGTCAAAAGCAACCGACCGTTTTCTTGACGTGGTGCTGAGCTTTATCGGCGCAGTACCGTATGACAGCAAACTACGAAAAGCCATCCAGCATCAAAAAGCTGTAGTCGAAGCATTTCCCAACAGTCCTTCAGCGCTGGCTTTTAAACGTATTACCAAACAAATTAATAACTGGCCCGATACCGCCAACCCCGATGGCCAGATGAAATTTTTCGTGGAGCGCATGCTTCATTCGTCGACCATACAACAGGAGGTGAACTAATGGCACTAATGTCAAGTTATGCTGATGTTGGGTCTATTTCTGATAACACACCCAATTATGATGAACTGATGACCGAGCACGCGCCTTTTGTAAAGCGTATCGCCTATCACATGATCACGCGTTTGCCTGCCAGTGTACAGCTGGAAGATATCGTACAGACCGGCATGATCGGATTGTTCGAAGCACTGAAAGGTTACGACATGTCGAAAGGGGCAAGTTTTGAAACCTATGCACGCATACGTATTCAGGGCGCGATGATCGATGAGGTAAGACGCTGCGACTGGACACCACGATCAGTCTATAAAAAATCAAGGCAACTGTCCGAAGCTATTCGCTGCATCGAAAGCGAACAGGGCAGAGACGCCAAAGACAACGAGGTCGCCGAGCGCCTGGAACTTAGTATTGATCAATACTACAGAATGGTAAAAGATGCTGCCGGTTGCAAGCTACTGAGTTACGAAGACATCGTCGCCACCGGCGGTTGTCACGATGAATATGATAGTAGTGAACAGCTTAACCCCTACGATCATTTGCAGGAAGAAGGTTTTAAACAGGGACTGGCAGAAAAGATAAGCAACTTACCCGAACGAGAAAAAATGGTTATGGCTCTATATTACGATGAAGAATTAAACCTGCGAGAAATAGGTGAAGTATTAGGTATTACCGAAGGCCGGGTTTGTCAGATACATGGACAGGCTTTACTTCGATTGCGCGCTCGGATGACCGAGTGGGTTAACGAAGATTCATAACAACTATTTTATTTTAGATATCTACCCATAGGAGAAAGTTATGGATAAAAACATGAACATACTTGTTGTTGATGATTTTTCAACAATGAGACGAATAGTAAAAAACCTGTTAGCCGAAATCGGCTTTAACAACATCGTCGAAGCCGACGATGGCAAAACCGCTCTACCGATTCTGGAAGGCGGTGGCATCGATTTCCTGGTCACCGACTGGAACATGCCGGGCATGCCAGGCATTGACCTACTGAAAGCAGTGCGAGCAGATCCCAAACTGGCCTCCTTACCCGTGCTGATGGTAACCGCAGAAGCAAAACGCGAACAGATCATGGAAGCAGCGCAAGCAGGCGTAAATGGTTATGTAGTCAAACCATTTACCGCAGACACCTTAAGAGAAAAAGTCGATAAGGTATTTGAAAGACTGGAGAGTTAATAATGCAAAATGCGACGAAAGCAGCTTTATCATGTGAATCCATGTTAAGCGAAAATCTTAAACAGGCCAAACAACTAGTCAAACATCTTGAAGCAGGGGACACCGGTCAGGCCGATCTTGTCATCAACGAATTATGCCTGTCACGTGAAAAAAATATATTCCAGGATCTGGGCAGACTAACCCGAGAATTACACGAAACCATCAACCACATTGGTGATGACGCACGCCTGAAAGACATCATGCACAACGAAATGCCTGATGCCAAACATAATCTCGACCATGTCATAGAACTTACCGAAGATGCCGCCAATCAGACATTATCCGCTGTCGAACAGAGTGGCCCGGTGCTAGACGATCTAAGTGAACGCGCTGTTTATCTGCAACGTCTGTTACAGGGGCACATGAAAAAACTGAATGATAATAACGAACTTTCTTTTATCGAAGAAGAACTCGAAGGTTTTCTCGACAAGGTTCGCGTTGATATCAAACACGTGAACAAAAACATGAACACCATTTTAATGGCGCAGGCTTATCAGGATATCAGCGGCCAGATAATACAGCGCGTTGGAAAAATGTTACAGGATGTGGAACACAGCCTGATCGATATCCTGAGAATAAACAGTAGCAGCGCGAGCCAGCGCAGCAGTAATGATGCAGATAAAAACAGAACGGGTTATGGCCCGGCAGTGCCAGCGACTAAAACAGATGACGTATTAAATAATCAGGATGATGTAGATGACCTGTTATCAACCTTAGGTTTTTAAATCATCCTTTAAACAAGCGTATGTAATTATGAACATAGATGACGAAATATTACAGGATTTTCTGGTCGAAGCCGGTGAGTTATATGATCTGTTAAACGAACAGTTAACAGAACTTGAAAGTAACGCCGAGGACGAAGATTTACTCAATGCCATATTTCGCGCCTTTCACACCATAAAAGGTGGTGCCGGTTTCATGAAGCTGACAGCAAT
>VAPG01008149.1_pt1 | contig 14346 bp, 12 predicted proteins | sample 3393851 | NCBI WGS metagenome assembly VAPG01 (sample SAMN08290438, study PRJNA428436) | hydrothermal vent metagenome | isolation source: Deep-sea hydrothermal vent chimney | place: Atlantic Ocean: South-mid Altantic Ridge | depth 2194 m m
AGAAAACAATTCCGTAATCGAGTCCAGCGGCTCGCTCTTTAATCTGCTGCCCGACACCCCGCCGGTATACTGTAAACTCAAGACCTATATTCCGTTTCGCCAGGAGCAAAAACTAGGTGAGCGGACCGGCAGCATCATGGGCGTTATCGAGATCGTGAATGATCTTTCTGGAGACATGGAGGCGATTGTCGATCTGCAGGGCCGGATTATCATCTTGTCCTTGACGATCATGGGCATCCTGTTCGGTGTCCTTTCATATATCGTGGTCCGGGCCAACCGGATTATGGAGACCAGGGCTCGGGAACGGCAGATTCTCGAAGAAAAGCTGTATAAGGCCGACCGCCTGGCCAGCCTGGGCAAAATGGTGGCCGCGGTTTCCCACGAGATCAAAAATCCGCTGGGTATTGTCCGCTCGACCGCTGAAATTCTCGGCAACCGGATCAGCCGGGTGGCGCCGGGCAACGAGCATCTGGCCGCCATTATTGTGGAAGAGACCACCCGTCTCGATAATATCGTCCGCGAGTTTCTTGATTTTGCCAGGCCGCAGGAGCCGAGAATGGGACCGGCCCATCTCAACGATCTGGTGGAACGGCTGAGTCGCTTCATGCAGCCGGAGCTGGATAAGAAATCAGTCGTCCTGGAGCTGGATCTTGATCATGCCCTGCCTGAAATTGTTATGGATTCAGAGCAGATATACCAGGTATTGCTAAACATGGTTATAAATTCAATCCAGGCCATGCCCGGCGGTGGTACGGTCACGGTGAGGACGGGACCTGCCCCGGCAGGTGACGGCGTTGTGCTGGAGATCCGGGATACCGGCACGGGCATGTCGGCAAAAAAAATGGAGCAGATCTTCACCCCGTTTTTTACGGATAAGATCCGCGGTACCGGCCTTGGTCTGGCCATTGCCAAAAATATCATTGAACAGCATAACGGTTATATCGAAGTGACCGGCATTGAAGGAGAGGGCAGCACCTTTGCCATCGTTTTCGGGCAGGCAGAGGAGTAAAAAAATGTCCCCCTGCCGGAACATGAGGTGGTCCATTTTTAATGGGCATCCTCGCGTAGGCGGGGATCCATAGTTCGTTGATATTACTGGATTCCCGCCTGCGCGGTAATGACGGTGTGGTGAAGATTCAGAGTTTTTGCGAGTCTATCATGGTTGACACACGTAAGAATTTGAGAGTCTGTCAGCCACAAAATTTTACGGTTAACACGATTTTCGGAGTATAATGATATCAGGATGTTACGTGTGTTAACCATATCAGGTGGCTCATGTCATCTGGTAATTGGGTTGCGGGTGTCCCGCCTTGGATAACTGTAGTCGCATCCCAATTGCTTAACTGTCTTGGACAGGATGAACAGAATTTCTCTAGCTCCCCAAAATCATGATCATCCTGTTATTCTGTCTGAAAAAAGCTTGAACCTGAAGATCTGTTCGTAACTCCAGTTTCCAGTTTTCAGTTCCCCGCCATCATTGCCTGGACATCTTCCTCCACGCTCCCGATCGGCTTGATATCAAATTTATCAACCAGCACCTTCAGCACATTTGGAGATATAAACCCGGGCAGGCTCGGTCCCAGACGAATACCTTTCACTCCCAGGTACAGAAGGGCGAGCAGAACGGCCACTGCCTTCTGTTCGTACCAGCCGATATCAAAAGAGATAGGCAGTTCGTTGATATTGTCAAGGCCGAACACTTCTTTCAACTTGAGGGCAATGACCGCAAGGGAGTATGAGTCATTGCACTGTCCTGCGTCAAGAACCCTCGGGATCCCACCGATATCCCCCAGGTTCAGCTTGTTGTAGCGGTACTTGGCACAACCTGCCGTCAGGATAACCGTATCATCAGGAAGCGCCTTGGCTACCTCGGTAAAATACTCCCTGGATTTGTGGCGACCGTCGCATCCGGCCATGACGATGAAGCGTTTGATAGCCCCTGATTTCACCGCATCAACCACCTTGTCCGCCAGTGCGAGCACCTGGTTGCGAGCAAACCCGCCCACGATCCTGCCTGATTCGATTTCAATGGGTGGTTTGCATTTTTTTGCGATCTCTATGACTTCGGAAAAGTCTTTTGTCCCGCCTTCGGGTCTGTCGGTTATGTGCCTGGCACCGGGGTATTCCACCACTCCTGTTGTGAACAGCCTGTCCAGGTAGGTATTGTCTTTTTTTAAGGGCACCAGGCAATTGGTCGTCAGGATCAGGGGACCATTGAAGGATTCAAACTCCTTGTTCTGGTGCCACCAGGAACCGCCGTAATTACCAGCTAAATGGTCATATTTTTTGAATTCCGGGTAATAATTGGCGGGAAGCATTTCACCGTGGGTATACACGTCAACGCCGGTCCCTTCCGTCTGTTTCAGGAGTTCTTCCATGTCCTTCAGGTCATGGCCGCTGATGAGGATACCGGGGTTGGTGCCCACACCGATATTGACTTCCGTGATCTCGGGATGTCCATAGGTGGATGTGTTCGCTTCATCAAGCAGCGCCATCGTGGTTACCGCCATCTCGCCGGCCTTCATGACCAGGCCAACCATCTCATCCATGGAGAGGTCCTTGGTTGTGGATGTGAGAGCTTCCATCAGGAATGCATAGACATCATCTTTCTCGAACCCCAGGATTGCCGCATGGTCAGCATAAGCGGCGATTCCCTTCGTCCCGATGACCAGGAGTTCCCTAAGGGATCGCACATCCTCGTTCTCCGTAGAGAGGACACCGACCTCTTTTGCTTTTGTGCGAAATTCAGATTCATCATCTGTGAACCAGACTGCCGCGTCGTGAAGGTTCTCTGAGAAATCGCTGCCTTTTTTTTCCCTGTAAGCAGCCAGAAATTTGGTCTTCAGTTCATTCCGAATTTTCAATCCACTCCTGATATGATCAAAAAACCACTCTTCACTCCAGTTTGCATTCGTGATGGTGGCAAAAAGCCCCTGGGCCACCAAGAGTCCTGCCTTCTTATCCACAATTCCCAACTGGCTCAGCTTTTCCCCATAAATGGAGATACCCTTCAGGGTATAGATCTGCAGATCCTGAAGATCCGCCAGTTTTTCCGGCTTTCCACAAACGCCTTTGACAGTGCACCCAGTGTTCTTTGCTGTCTCCTGACATTGAAAACAAAACATGATAACTTCCCCTTCGGTATTTTGGTTATTGTTGATTCGAGGCCCAGATTTGAGCCTTCATTTTTCTCCAACTTTTGTACCTATCATACTGTCCGCCGTTTTTTATCGCATTGACATAAGTCAAACGATTCAATTTTTCTCCTATCCTCCAAGAAAATATCCGTGCCGACACGCTCCAGGATAACGCCGAGACGTTCCCCTTTTCTGCAGTGAACCTGGTAGCTGTCAAGACAGCGCTCGGCAACCCCCGGGATCTCCTCTCCCAGCCTTGGCTGCCGTCCGAGTTTCCTGCCCAAGAGGACCCGGTACCCTTTTGAAATATGGGCGATAAGTTTTCTGGGCTGGCGCTAGCCCGAGTTTCCTAGTTACAAATGTCGTATTTGCGCAACACGGTGAAATCACAAAAGAAAGCTGCAGACGAGCACTATGCCCTAAGGCGGACATAATGGCCGCAACCCATTGTAGGTTGATGTTGAGCGATTATGCCATTAATGTTGGGTTTCGCTTCTGTCGTTGCATATATCATAACATTCAGATTATCCCATAATTAAGCGAAACCTAACAATGGAGAGGAAAAACGCTCAACGCCAACCTACGCCTTGAAATCATTGGAAAAATGCAGCAAAAATTTCTCGGAGTCTACGCTTACCTGTTTTTTATGATAGAAGTTCAGGAGTAAGGCCCTAACCCGGATAAACCGGGACCAAAAAGGTGCCAAAACATTTAGGAATGATTACATTTTCTCCAAGAGTAATAGCTATTTGGAGAATTCAACATGTTACTGACAGAACGATATTCTGACCAGATCAACGGAGTGTACTCATGTGATGATTGAGTTTTTATTCAAGGTACAAAACCCATGTTTTGTTATGCCGAGGGAATGACAAGCTATCGGTGCGTCAACAATATTCGTATTTTTGATTATACAAAGTTTGCTGAACCTCTTCGTGAGGAACTTCGTGAAAACGCTGAACGGGTCTGGGCAGGCAGCATCTAGGTGAACTGTTTGTCCTGCTCATGATGCTGGCTTTTTTAGTAAACTCCGCAGTAATAGAGGATATATAATATATTTTTGGTGGTGTTTGCCGCATAAGTAGCAACCCCCCCCATTTTATTCCCCTTTGACGCACGAATTCTCTCGCTCGAAAAATGTATACAATTACAGGAGAATACGACATGCAATCAAAGATGCCATAAAAGAATAGCGGGAAACTTCAGGTTGGTTATTTAAGAGCGCCCCCTCCTGTTTCCCGCCGTCTGCACCACCCCGCACCAGCAAAAAAACGCCCTAACATCGATACCTGGTAAAGCTACAGTCTTGTAAGCCTCTCAAGCAGGTTAGGCTTTGACATGGATTGTGCTGCAATAATTGGCTCTGTTTGCGCATTTTCTCCTGCTATCGTCAGCGTGCCGACAACATCATTTTTATGAATTGGCAGGGTTAATTTCTTTAGTGTCACTTTCAGGTGAAGCTGTTTTTGGGGCCAGACTATCCTGTCGAGTGTCCGGGTGCATTCAAGCGACAGAACATGATTTGGTCTGAACTTCACCGTTCCTATCGTTTCACCCTTTTTGACGACATGCATCAATCGCAAGGCTCCTTTTGTTTTTTTCAGTACGCCCAAAGCATCATTGAGTGCATCCATAATAGGCTGTTTTCCGCCCACACCCAGAAGCGCTCCGATGATTAATGGTTTTCTGTTGCCCACATTATCATAGGAGGCAAAAACAAAGTTCCCCCCAATCTCGGGTATGGAGCCTGTTTTAATACCCACAATGCCGCCTTTCCCAAGCACGTAGTTGACATTGTATACAGTGCCGACAACGGGCAGGTCCGTTTGTGCCATATCTACAATATCCCTGAAAGGTTCAATCGCCATTGCTTTTTGTGAAAGCAATAGTTGGTCACAGGCATTGCTTCGGGTACTCAGGCGGATACCCGCCGGGTCCGTATAATGCGTATTTTTCATGCCAAGCTTTCGGGCTGTTTGATTCATTTTCTTTACAAAAGCCATTATGCTGCCGCTATCCCATTGGGCCAGTATTGTTGCAATGTTGTTAGCAGATGGCAAAAGTAAAGCTTTCAACATCTGTCTTTCATTGAGTTTTTCGCCCGCCACTACTTTGACTACAGATTGACCATCTTTTTTATCCTGTGCATATGTTTTTTCATCCGCTCTTGTGACCGCGAGGGTCGGACCACTTTCGCCCACCCCCAAAGGGTGGTCTTTCAAAATAATGTATGCGGTCATTATTTTTGCCACACTGGCGGTTGATTTTTCTGATTGATCCCGGGTTTTATCTACCAGTCCTTTATTGGCAACACATATGGCGCCCTGAGCATTTTCAGGCCAGTTGATATTCAAGCTGCCGGCAATTACAGGATTTGTATTGATAGACAGTACAATTTTCGGTTTACCAAACGGCCTCCAGATCTGGATAACCAATACAATTGCCAAAATAATGATCACAAGGAAAAATGGTAACCGAGTTTTTTTTTGATACCTTTTCATGAGCTTATGTCCTCTCCAGGAACAAACAAAATCAGAAGAATTTCTGGTTCGATGATAAGTAATCGCTTTCTGGGTGAGGCGCCGGCGGGGAGAGATTGGGTGATCCAGAGGGAAACAGGGTCCTTCGCAACCTTCTTTGTCGCCTTCGATGACGTCCTTTTAATGCCTTACTCCTGAACTTCTATCATAAAAAACAGGTAAGCGTAGACTCCGAGAAATTTTTGCTGCATTTTTAAAATGATTTCAAGGTGTAGGTTGGCATCGAGCGTTTTTCCTCTTCATTGTTGGGTTTCGCTTAATTATGGGATAAGCTGAATGTTATGATATATACAACGAAAAAAAGCGAAACCCAACATTAAGGGCATAATCGCTCAGCATCAACCTACAATGGGTTGCTGGGCATCACCCGCCTTGGGTAAATCTCCCTGGCAACCCGCCTACCACTCAAATAATGACCACCGCACCACCAGGTACACTCCACAAAAAAAAATGTAAGAAAACGTAATCAAAATTACAAAACAGAGGGGTGGCAGTCAAGGGTTTTCCGGAGCAAGCCAGATCCGTCCCGCGTTGTAAAGTTTTTTTATTGAAGTATTATATATCAGGAACCTCGCGTGTGCGTACGTATTTTTTTCAGATATTCAAACAATTGCGGTGAACGGTTATGCCATGTCGCTTGACAATGTTCCCGGAGATGCATGAAATCATGAGTAAATCACCGACCACGCCCAGAGGAAGTGGTTGGACGTGGTTTGAGGAAGCCCCCTCGAATGGGGCATTGTGTTGAGAAAGCCCCTAACCCAGATAAACCGGGACCAAAAAGGTGCCAAAACATTTAGGTTATGATCGAGTTGTTATTCAAGGTACATTACCCATGTTTTGTTATGCCGAGGATTTGCACTGCCACACGGCACGTGCTAATTTATGGGGGGGGGGACGTTCATGATTTCATGCTTTTCTTCGTGGGGTTAATGTGGTATAAAGAAAATTATGCCAAGAAAAGCACGAATAGACGCTCCTGGTGCCTTGCACCACATTATTTGCCGAGGCATTGAGCGTAAGAGGATTTTTAGAGATAATAAGGACCGAAATAATTTTGTTGAGCGGTTGGGAAACATTCTTCTTCGCACCGGAACACATTGTTACGCCTGGTCGTTGCTCCCCAACCACGCCCATTTACTTCTTAAAACCGGTCATGCCCCGATTAGTACAGTTATGAGGAGCTTGCTCACTGGTTATGCTGTCAGTTTCAATCGGCGTTACCGTCGCCATGGCCATCTGTTTCAAAACCGTTATAAATCCATTCTTTGTCAGGAAGAATCTTATTTGCTGGAGCTGGTGCGCTACATTCATCTCAACCCGCTACGGGCAAAGCTGGTTTCCAGTCTCGATAAACTGAATCGATACCCATACTCTGGTCAGAGCAGACTGATGGGGCGGTTTAAAGATGACTGGCAGACAACGGAACCCATCTTAATGCGTTTCGGTCAACGTGTTTCTACTGCCAGAAGAAAATATGCGGAATTCGTTGAGCAGGGCATTTCGCAAGGCAGAAGAAATGACTTGACAGGTGGTGGTTTGATCAGGAGCGTCGGCGGCTGGAAGGAACTCGGCGAGATGCGCAGGGTGAATATCAGGCTGCAGAGCGATGAACGGATACTGGGTGACAGTAATTTTGTTGATACAGTTCTCAAAGACGCTGAAGAGGCCCTTGACCGGAAGCATCAATACAAGATAGAGGGAGTCGATTTCGACAAAGCACTCCAACTGGCAGCTAATATATTCAAAATAGAAACACGGGAAATAGTAACAGCCGGCAAGCAACCCCTGCGGGTGCAGGCTCGCAGTTTATTATGTTATTGGGCGGTCAGGGAATTAGGCCTCAGCGTCACATCTGTAGCGACCAGGTTGGGTCTGACTCAACCGGCGGCCAGTCGGGCGGTGCAAAGGGGCGAGCGACTTGTTCAAGAACAGAATTATTCTTTGCACGACAGGAAAAGCATGAAATCATGAACGTCCCGCTCTGCCCTGATGAACGATGCCTGGAGGGTTGTATATGAAACCGATCGGCACGCCGCCGGATGATCACTTCCAGATCAGATGTCCCCGGCTCGGCCATCAGATCCACTTTGCCTACTGCCGTACGGAAAATTTCGGCCTGCCCTGCTTTAAGACCCTTGACTGCTGGTTCCCTTACTTCCAGGTCGAAGAATTTCTCCGCCGGGTACTCACCCCCGATGAATGGCGGAATGCCTTCGGGAAACCCGTCAAATCGAAGATTCTTTCCCTGGCGGAGCTGATTGAACAGGCGCAGAATAGAGGGCAGTCCGGATAGCGCAGTGGAGCGGCGGGGCAGGTTGGTCCTGCGTACAAAAAATATTTTACCATGTATCCCGGTGTACCCGGTCGGCGTTGAAGCGGGTGCGGGCCGGGGGCTTGTCAAGCGGCCAGCCCATGACAATGCCGCACATGGGGATGATATTTTCAGGAAGATTGAAGAGTTGCCTGATGGCGTCCATCCGCTCCGACCGGGGATGAACACCCAGCCAGCAGGTCCCGAGTCCCAGGATATTGGCGGAGATCAGGATGTTTTCAACGGCCGCGCTTAAATCCTGTAACATGTAGGATTCAAGCTGACCGTGGGCCCTGATGATATCGCCACAGACGACGAATGCCGCCGGAGCGTGCCGCAACATCTGGCCGTGGGTCAGGACATCCGCTAGTTTTTGCAGGGTTGCTTTGTTTGTGATAACAATGAAATGCCATGGATCCTTGGCCATCGCCGACGGGGCCGCCATACCCGCTTCAAGAAGATCATTGATCATCTCGTCCGGAATTTCCTGATCCCGGTACGTCCGAACACTGCGCCGGGAAAAAATCACGTCAAGTTTCTTGTTCATCATCTCCTCCTTGCTTTGGTTTGAAAGGTCGTTGGTTGAATCACCCTTGGGGCTCGCTCAAAAAGGACAACTTCGTAAAAAGCCTTAATCCATACTGCAACATCATCCTTGCCATATTTTTCGTCATTCCAGCGCAGGCGTGAATCCAGTAATATTAATGGATTCACGCCTATGTGAGGATGATAAGTAAAATGATTTTTTTTTGCAGGACCAGCAAAAATAATTTCACATATAACTTTCCATTTTCACACTCAGGAGCGAAAATGGAAAGTTATTTTTGCGCGAATTATAAGCAGATTTTTTTTTCTGAACAACAGATACTGGTCACCTTTCACCCGGTCGTTATGATTACCCCGGTCCCGGCAAGGAATGGCTCTTTAATTGCGCCTGTGCCTCAGCGTCAGCAGACCGGGACGGAAGGCCCTTTTACCTTGGCGATCCAGCTGTTGATGATATAGGCCGCGCAGCCGCAGCCGTCGTCCGGATTGACATAAATTGCCGCAACCGGGCAGTTCCTGGCGCAGGCCCCGCACTCCATGCAGGCATTGTAATCAAGGATCTCGGCTTTTTTGTCTCGCAGCCCGAAAATGCGGTGCGGACAGACTGTAACGCACATCCCGCAGCCCACGCATGCCTCGCGATTGAGCTTGAGGATAGCCGCGCCGTCCATATATCTGAAGTCTTTCATTATTATGGTCTCCTTACCTGTGTCCGTCCAGGGACGGGCACTAACCTGTGAATGGCGCTACGACCCACAAGATCAGGGCCAGTATTGCGCCCCCGACCTGAAGGGGCAGGCCTTGCCGCATCTCTTTTGCAACTCCGGAGAGTGACGTGTAGGGGGTTGAGCCGGTGAAGTTCATGGCCAGATATGAGGTAATGACAACGGTCCAGAGCCACAGGCTGATGTCACCAGTGATGCTGGTGCGGGCACTCGACAACAGAACAGCGGCAAGGCCTGTCAAGGCGCCGACCTGCATCCCTTTAAGCCAGAATTGCCGGCCCGGTATCCAGGGCAGCAGGATCGGCGTCGCCATGGTCCCGGCCAGGATGGCCAGCAACGTTGCCACGGCCGCCGCCGAACCCCGGGTCCAGGTCGCGGCGAGGGAATAGACGTCCGGGCCGATGCCGGAAATGATGAAGATGGCCAGCAGGACGATAAGCAAAAGTTTCCACAGCAGCCAGATTTCGACCGGAACGAGAACCAGCCGTTCACGCAGCGTGAAGGTCACCGTGCGCATGGTCTCGTCCGCCTGTTTACCGTTTTGCAGAAACCGGGGGATTTGAGAGGCCAGGATCGGACCGAACACCCCCTTGAAGCCGCATTTTTTCTTCAGCTCATAGACTGCGACTCCGGTGGCCGCCAACTGGGGCAGAATGAGTTCACGGTGGGAAACCACCTCCGCAAGGTGCGTCGCCTTGACCTGGAACGTGACCTCTTCCGTGGAGAAGGTCCCTTTGCCGGCTGCGCACCAGACATTGATGCCTCGCGTGTCGACGATGAGAATCCAGGCGTCAATCTCGGCCAGTTCCTTTCTCAGGGCATCGAAGCTGAGCTTGTAGTCGGCGGTAACGATTACCGGCGATTCCGGGCCGGGCGTACCCACGCAGTACAGGCCGGGGATAACTTTGTAGTTGGTGCGGGCGATTCCGGTCCGCGCTTTCACGGTGCCGAAACGATCGCGGCCGGTCATGGTTGTTTTGACCCGCGGCACAGGCCCGGCCGGTGTCTCGACAAAATCGTCCACAAAGTGGTTGATGGCATAACCCGGCCGTTCATGAGCCCCGGACCGGGGCTCGGTCTTCGGGCCTCAACAGGGGGCATCATCCGCGCAAACCGGCGGCGCGGCTTCCAGGGACATGAGGTCGGTCATAATCTTCTCCGGTCGTTTTCGGGCTGGAGCAGGGCAGCCACGGCTGCGCCGATGAGTGCCAGCCTGTTTTTGTCAACGCAGTAACAGGTTCGTGGTCCTTCCACCTCGCCGAGGATCAGGCCCGACTCCTTGAGAATTTTGAGATGCTGGCTCACGGTGGACTGAGCCAGGGGGAGGACCTCCACGATCCGGCCGCAAATGCAATGGTCTTCGTCGAGGAGGTGTTTGAGAATTTTTATTCGCGCAGGATGACTCAGGGCCTTGCACAGGCCCGCCAGCTCATGCGTATCCGGCATGGCTCCCACGAAATTTATTGTCCTTTTTCCTTTCATCGTTAAAATACGATAAGTCAAAGACGAAAAGATGTCAAGATCGGGGGCAAAAAACATGATCTGAACCCCGGATAGAGGCTCAGGGTTCGGGGCCGGCCGGCATTATTGCTTTGCCCCTGTTCCGGACGCTACCGTTCTTCTTCAAGCTATTCAAGCAGCCCGTCCTGGTCCGCGACCCGCTCTGCCACGGCCCGGTGCAGAATGATGGTCCGGCCGGTGGCTACGGCTTCGTTATAGGTGTCACGGTATATCCTGGCACTGCGGCCGGAAACTTTACGCAGGCGGGGAAAACGTTGGCTGATAAACGATTGCAGATGCCGGTCACGGGCAAGAACCAGGGCTCCGGGAGTGGGTTGCGGTCCGGTTTGCTCCCGGCTGTCTTCCCCGCCGATCCGGCAGGAAAGTTTTTCGGTAAATCCCCGCAGCAGCCCGAGGTAATAGCTGTTGCGGGCGGTGCGGGCATGGCCATGATGGCGGGAACGGTTTTGAGACCAGAGAAACGCCAGCCGGTCTTCAAGGAAGTGGTAGCAGTGCTCGGCCACCGGCACATTTTCTTCGCGGCCCAGCAGCTCAATGGTCCGGTAGGTTTCATTGGTGCGGGGATCATAGATGGTCGAGCACACCACCTGCACATAAAAATAATCCCGCAGGATGGCGCAGATTACCCTGATATGACTGGCGAGGCGTTTTTTGCCGGTATTGATGATGAGATGGGCATAACCGTTTCGCTCTTCCACCCGGACCTGCTCCAGGTTGTGCCGGGCCAGCAGTTCACCGGCCCGCTGCATGGCCAGGGCGGCCTCATGTTCGTTGTCGGAACCGGCCAGAGCCAGGAGCTTGGTGATTTTGCCTATGATGCGCCGTCCTTCGGCCGTCCGGCAGCGGCCCGGGTCTGTCTGTTCAATTTTCCCGGCCAGATCACTGCCGACCTGGCGAAAGGTCTCCGCCACCCCGAGCAGCTCGCAGGCCCTGTGAAAATCAGGGCCATGGCCGCTGGGCCGATTGTGAAAAATTTCCGTGCAGACCTGGTGCGCCATCTCATGTTTCAGGACCTGGAGGGTGACATCCCAGGGATATGTTTCGATGAGATAACGGCTGAGCTGCAGGATACGGTGTCCGGCCTGCCATACGCCCATCCTGGTCGTGGAGCAGGTAATTTCAAATACAGGCGGTCTCAGGTCGATTCTGTACTGAAAACAGATGTCGTCATATTCCTGCTGTAGCTGGCAAATCCAGAGTTCCTGCAGGGACATTAAAGTCTGGCGCACAGCTCGGCCACTCTCTTGCCCAGCTTGAAACCGTCCGAGACTGCAGTCTCGTCGGGTTCTTTACAGCAGGCGACGCCGTAGTGGCCCGAGGCGTTCATCGGATCACCGACGATAATCATCCCGTAAATCAGCATGCATTGCAGGATGGAGAGGATGGTGGTCTCCTTGCCGCCGGAATGGTGGCTGCCGGTGGCAAAGGCCGCCCCCACTTTATTCTCCATCACGCGGCGCACGCCGACAAAGTCGTCAAACACCTTTTTGAGCGGCGCCGCCATAACTCCGAAATACACGGGTGAGCCGGCAATAACCCCGGCCGAGTTACGAAAATCGTCTATCTCGACCTCTTCGGTGTTCTTTAACACCGCCGTAACTCCGGTAGAGGCAACGCCTTCGGCAACGGCCTCGGCCAGTTTCTTGGTATTGTTGGTCCTGGAATAATAAAGTATGAGAACCTGCATGGTGCGCCTCCGTTTTATTTGCAGCTGATAGCTGATGGACATACATGGTGCGCCCGGAGGGATTCGAACCCCCGGCCCTCGGATTCGAAGTCCGATGCTCTATCCAGCTGAGCTACGAGCGCACAGAAATAATATCAAGTCGATATAGCGTTGTTTTTTGCCGTTTCGGCCAGCCATAATTTTTGGTAACTGTTCAGATGTACTCCATATTTGGGTAAGCAGGCCAACGAATCCATAGTATTGCTATGTGAGGCGGCCTGATTGCCCGCAGGTGGAGTGCAACTGGACAGTTACTAAGCACTGACAATCCCGGTAACTGTTCAGATGTGCTCCATATTCGGGTAAGCAGGCCAACGAATCCATAGTATTGCTATGTGAGGCGGCCTGATCGCCCGAAGGTGGAGTGCAGCTGGACAGTTACCAGTTTTTGATATAATTCGCGGCCTATCCAGGCGTCGGTGGCGGCATAGATGATCTGGCCTGTTGTTAACGTATCCTTGGCCCAGTTTGATTTCTGGGCGGATTTTGTAATGCGTAAACCCAGCAGAACAGCGGCGAGTCCGCGCAGGCCGTGATTTTTAATGCCCGCCCGCTTGGCGAGTTCGCCGAGATCGACAAAGCCCGCTTCCGTGAACGGCGCCAGTTTTCGCAGTTCGCTGATATCATAATCCAGGGCGACCCCGGCCTTGATAATATTGGGATCAGCAAGGATTTTGCGCAACGGGCCGGGCAGGCCGAGATGATTTAACTGGAAAATACAGACTTCATTTTCGCCAGCCAACTGCAGGAGCGCCGGCAGGTGGCTTTGCCCTTTTCTGAAGGACGGCCTGGTTTCGGTGTCAAAACCAAGAATACCCTGTTGGCCCAGCAGCTGAACGGCCTCGGCCATTTTTTCGGCGGAGTTGATAACGTGAACCGGACCGGCCCATTTTTTTATGGGACAGTCATTAATTTCAGTTTTGGTCATCCGCCGGTCGATTCCTGGGCGGCTGTCTGTTTCCAGTGTAAGCATAATTCAAGAGCTAAAAATATTATTTCCCGTTTGGCAAGTCGAATCTGAAAAATTTATACTATTAAATACGAATTTGATTATTCCGGCTCTGATCCGGCCGTCAGGACCGGACCGTAGAATATCATGAATTAAGGAGAGGTGGCGTCAGTCCAGGTGGTCACGGTTGAAACGGCAGCCTATGATCACTCCGACCAGGCTGCCGACAAAACTCAGCAGGTAGCCCGTCGTCATGCCGATACGGTCCCCCAGCCACCATCCTATCCAGCTGAAGAGCGTTACGCTTATGAAGATAACAAGCTTTTTCATCTGTTTTTCACATCTTTTTTTTGCATCCCTTGGCCTTTCGTCACCCCCGGATTGAGACGAGCCGGTCGGGGCATGGCGCGGTCTCAGAAATCAGACGTATTCTCTGATCTTGGTAAAGGTAATCTCCGGCCATTGCTCCATCACGTAACCGATATGCCATTGACTCGGGGCGAGGTAAGTCAGGCATTCCTCGGCATCCAGGAAGATTCCCGCCAGGTTTTTTTTGATGAATTGGTCTATTTTTTTGCGCTCGTCACAGTTGATCCAGCGGGCATCGGCCAGTTCTACCGGCTCGTAAATGGCGTCAACCCGGTATTCATTTTTCAAGCGGGCCATGGTGACTTCGAACTGCAGTTCCCCGACCGCCCCGAGAATGTAACCGCTGCCCAAACGGGGCCGGAACACCTGGACCGCCCCCTCTTCGGCAAGCTGGACCAGGCCGCTCTGCAGTTGTTTCGATTTCATCGGGTTTTTCAGGATGACCCGGCGAAAGAGTTTCGGGGCGAAATTCGGGATGCCGGTGAACTTCAGCGGCTCCTTGCTGGAAAAGGTGTCGCC
>VAPG01009052.1_pt1 | contig 14318 bp, 9 predicted proteins | sample 3393851 | NCBI WGS metagenome assembly VAPG01 (sample SAMN08290438, study PRJNA428436) | hydrothermal vent metagenome | isolation source: Deep-sea hydrothermal vent chimney | place: Atlantic Ocean: South-mid Altantic Ridge | depth 2194 m m
CAGCCGGAGATCTCCCATTCCCGGCGTCTGCTCGGCAGCGTGCAGTGGAGCATGGCGGCGGCCGGGGTGAGCTGGGATGACCTGGACGGTATCGGCGTGAGTATCGGCCCCGGCAGTTTTACCGGCTTGCGGATCGGCATGGCGGCGGCCAAGTCGATAGCCATGGCCGCCGGCAAGCCGCTGATCGGGGTTCCCACCCTTGATGCCCTGGCCTGCACCTGTGCCGGCAGCAGTGACCGGCTGCTGGGCTGTTTGCTCGACGCGCGCAAGCAGGAGGTGTATGCGGGATTCTACCGGATCTGTGCGGACGGTACTCCCCGGCCTCTCGGTGTCCCGCTGGCCATCAGCCCGGCCGTCCTGGCCGGGCGGCTCACCGAGCCGGTGCTGCTGGCCGGACCGGGCGCTGCCGCTTACCGGGATTTTTTTGCGGGATTCGCTGATGTCCGTATCCTGCCGGCGCCCTTTTCTTCGCTTCGGGCGGCCACGGTCGGTTTCCTCGCCGGTGACATGCTCGGGCAGGGCCGGACCATGGAGCCGGCAACGGCCGCACCTCTCTATGTGCGGGCCTCGGAGGCGGAACTTAATTATGTCAGGGCCGGCAACCGGCGAGGGGAGACGGCAGGCGGAACAGGATGATAAAACGAAAAAAAACACGGCAGATCATGATCGGCGCGGTGGCTGTCGGCGGCAATGCCCCCATAACCGTGCAGTCCATGACCAACACCGATACCCGGGATGCGGAGGCCACCATCGCCCAGATCAGGAAGCTGGCCGCGGCGGGCTGTGAACTGATCCGGGTGGCTGTCCCTGATATGGAGGCTGCCGCGGCGATCAGGGCGATCCGGGACGGCATCACCATTCCGCTCATTGCCGATATCCATTTCGACTGGCGTCTTGGCGTGGCCGCCATGGAGAGCGGCGCCCAGGCCATCCGCATCAATCCCGGCAACCTGGGGGGGGCGGAGAAACTCGGCCGGGTCGTTGATGCGGCCAAGGCGCACCGGGTGCCGATCCGGGTGGGCGTCAATTCCGGTTCGATTGAAAAGGATCTCCTGAAACAGTACGGCTACCCGACACCGGACAATCCCCGGTCCTTGATCGAAAGTGCGCTCAGAAACGTGGCCCTGCTCGAGGAACAGGGATTCAGGGAGATCAAAATTTCCATCAAGTCCTCTGATACCCTCACCACCATTGCCGGATACCGGGAGCTTGCCGCCAAGACGGATTATCCCCTCCATATCGGCGTGACCGAGGCCGGCGGCCTGATCGCCGGCACGGTCAAATCCAGCGTGGCCCTGGGAATCCTGCTTTTCGAAGGCATTGGCGATACCTTCCGCATTTCCCTGACCAGGGACCCGGTGGAGGAGGTGCGGGTGGGCTTTGAGCTGTTGCGGTCCCTGCGTATCAGGGAGAGGGGGCCGGAGATGATTTCCTGCCCCACCTGCGGCCGGACCCGGATCGATCTCTTTTCCCTGGCCGAAGCCGTGGAAGAGCACCTGCAGACCATGGAGACCAGGCTCAAGGTCGCGGTTATGGGCTGCGTGGTCAACGGTCCCGGCGAGGCGCGGGAGGCGGATATCGGGATTGCCGGCGGCCACGGCCTGGGCATTATCTTCAAGAAGGGCAAAATAATCAAGAAGGTCCGGGAGGACCGGCTGCTCGCTGTCTTTCTCCAGGAACTCGACAGGATGGAGCAGGAAGGCGGCGGGAAGAAGTGAGCTGCCTGAAAACTTAACCGTAATTTTTTGAGAAACTATGCGATATTCACAGATGCTGTTGCCGACAACCAGGGAAACCCCGTCTGAAGCCGAGGTGGCGAGTCATCAGCTTTTGCTGCGCGGCGGCTTTATCCGTAAGCTGAGCGCCGGGGTGTACACCTATCTTCCCCTGGGCCTGGCGGTCATCCGGAAGGTGGCGCAGATCGTCCGTGAGGAGATGAACCGGGCCGGGGCCCAGGAACTGCTCATGCCCATGGTGCAGCCGGCGGATTTGTGGCAGGAGTCCGGGCGCTGGCAGAAGTACGGCGCCGAACTGCTGCGCTTCACCGACCGCCATGGCCGCGGTTTTTGCCTGGGGCCGACCCATGAAGAGGTCATTACCGATCTGGCGCGGCGTGAGCTGCGGTCGTACCGGCAGCTGCCAAAGAATTTCTACCAGATCCAGACCAAGTTCCGCGATGAGATCCGGCCCCGCTTCGGGCTCATGCGCGGCCGTGAATTCGTGATGAAGGATGCCTATTCCTTTGACGTCAGTGACGAGGCGGCCGGGCTGTCGTACCGGAAGATGTTTGACGCCTATTACCGTATTTTCAAGCGTTGCGGCCTGGAGTTCCGGGCGGTGGAGGCGGATACCGGCACCATCGGCGGCTCTTTTTCCCACGAGTTCATGGTCCTGGCCCGGACCGGCGAGGATACCCTGGTTATCTGTGAGCAGTGCAGTTACGCGGCCAATGTCGAAAAGGCCGCAGTCGCCCCGCCCGAGACCGGCGCGGCCCAGTCGGCGCCGGTGCCGGACATGGCCAGGGTTTCGACGCCGGGAGTGAAAAAGGTGGAGCAGGTGGCCGGCTTCCTTGGCGTCCGGCCGGCCGACATCATCAAGACCATGGTTTATCTCGTGGACGGTGAGTTTGTTGCCGCGCTCGTCCGCGGCGACCGGGAAGTGCAGGCGGTCAAACTGAAAAACCTCCTGGGCGCAACAGAGGTGGAGCTGGCCGATGACAAGACGGTCTATGAAAAGACCAAGCTGCCGGTGGGTTATCTCGGGCCGGTGAACCTGCCGCTGAAGGTGGTGGCGGACCAGGAGGTCATGGCGATGGTCAACTGTGTGACCGGTGCCAATGAAAAACAGTATCACCTGACAGGGGTGCAGCCGGGCCGGGATTTTGAGCCGTTTCTGTCCGGGGACCTGCGGCAGGTCACTGCCGGGGACCGCTGTCCCTCATGCGGCGGCCCGGTGCAGCTGACCGAAGGCATCGAGGTCGGCCATATTTTTAAGCTGGGCACGGCTTACAGTGAGGCCATGAATGCCACCTTCCAGGACAGTGACGGCGGAGAAAAGCCATTTGTCATGGGCTGTTACGGCATCGGCGTCAGCCGGATCGTGGCGGCGGCCATTGAACAGAATCACGACCGGCACGGGATTATCTTCCCCCTGCCTGTCGCGCCCTTCCAGGTTATCCTGCTCAACCTCGGCCTGAAAAACGAGGCGACCACCAGGGCCGCCGCACAACTCTACCACGATCTGCAGGGCCGCGGGGTCGAGGTCCTCTATGACGACCGGGACGAGCGGCCCGGTTCCAAGTTCCAGGACGCCGACCTGATCGGGATTCCCTACCGGATCACGCTGGGCAGGACCTATGAAAAAGAGGGCCTGGTCGAGGTCCGCCGCCGCCGGGACGGCCATACCGAGACTGTTGAATATGATCAGGCCGCGGCCACTGTGGCCGGGATGATAAACAAGGAGCTGGCCGCCATGGCCGGCTGAACGGGCAACCAGGTGCCGGTCATGGTCGAAAAAAAATTGCAGGCTGCCATGCCTGAGCCGCAGAGACTCCACGCCCTGGCCTCGAGCTATCTGCATGGTGTTGATCTTGCGCCGCTGACCAGGGCTTACGAGTTTGTCCGCGACCGGCATGCCGGCCATCTCCATGTCTCGGGTGAGTCCTATGTCCAGCATCTGCTCGACGTGGCCACCACCCTGGCCTCCATGAAACTCGACCTGGACAGTATCGTGGCCGGTCTCCTGCATGGGACGCTCAAGGAGGGGGTCGCCACGGTTGCGGAGCTTGAGGACCTGTTCGGTCCGGAAGTGGCCGGCATCGTCAACGGTTCGACCCGGATCACCAATGTCCCTTATAACAGCAAGCTGGCCAACACCAAACTGGCGCAGGCGGAAAATACCAGGAAACTTTTCCTGGCCATGAGCGCCGACATCCGGGTGCTTCTGGTCAAACTGGCCGACCGTCTGCAGGACATGGTCACGCTCGGCTCGGCCGACGCCAAGCGGCGGCGTCATATAGCCGGCGAAACCATGGATCTCTACGCCCCCCTGGCCGGCCGTCTCGGTATTGACTGGATGAAGCGGGAGCTGGAAGATCTATCCTTTCAGTATTTGTTCCCTGTCGAGTACGCCGATATCACCGCCCGCCTGGAAAGCTCCCTGGTTCAGCGCCAGGCCTATGTGGACGAGGTGAAGGCCATTCTCAATAAAAAGTTGCGGGCGAACAATATCAACCCCGTCCGGATTATCGGCCGGCCCAAGCATCTCTATTCCATCTACCGAAAGCTGGTCGCCCAGAATATTTCCCTGGAGCGGGTCTATGACAAGGTGGCCTTCAGGATTATCGTGCACACCGTCAAGGAATGCTATGAGGCCCTGGGCACGGTCCACGCCGACTGGCCGCCGGTTCCCGGCCGGATCAAGGATTTTATCAGTGTTCCCAAGGCCAACAACTACCAGTCCCTGCACACCACGGTGATCGGCCCGCACGATTATTTTATCGAGATCCAGATCCGGACCGAGGACATGGACCGGGTGGCCCAGGAAGGTATTGCCGCGCACTGGGCATACAAGGAAGGCCAGAAGATAAACGGTAAGGATGTGCGGTTGTTCAAGAGTATCAAGAGGCTGGTGCACAACCTGCAAGAGGTCGAAGACCATCGCGAGTTTCTTGAATCGGTGCGGGGCGAGCTGTTCGAATCAGACGTCTACGCCCTTACCCCGACGGGTGAGGTCCGGGAGCTGCCGGCGGGCAGCACCCCCATTGATTTCGCCTACTCCATTCATACGGCGGTGGGCGATCATTGCAGCGGGGCCAAGGTGAACGGTGTGCTGGTCACGCTGAAGTATAAATTGCAGCATGGCGATATCGTCGAGATCATCACCCGTAAGAATCAGCAGCCCAAGCGGGCCTGGCTGCAGATTGTCAAGACCAGCCGGGCCAGGACCCGGATTCGTCAATGGCTGCGGCGGGAAGAAAAGGAAAAGTCTTTGCACCTGGGCCGCGAGATCTGCGAACGGGAACTGAAAAAATATGATACCACTCTGAAAAAGCTGCTTAAAAGCGGGCACCTCCGTGTGTTGCTGAAGGGCCTTAACTGTAATTCGCTTGACGACATGCTGGTCAAGGTGGGCTCCGGGGTTATTCCGGTGTCCGCCCTGTTGCGGGCCCTGCAGCCTGAAGAGTTTCGTGCGGCAGAGGAAAAGCGGCGGGAAAAAGAGCTGCTGGACAAGACGAGGCGCACGGAGCAGAGCCTGGCTGCGGCGCCGGCAAATGAAGTCATCGATATCGACGGCATGGACGATATGCTGGTGCGGATCAGCCAGTGCTGCAAACCGGTGCCCGGTGATGATATTGTCGGCTTCATTACCACCGGCCGGGGGATTTCCATCCACAAGGTTGATTGTCACAACCTGCGGATGACCGATCCCCAGCGCTGGATGTCCGTCACCTGGTCCGGGTCAACCCGGACCCGGCATCGTTGCAAGGTGCTGATCCGGGCCGAAAACAGGAAGAATATCCTGGCCGATATCAGCAGTAAGATCAGTCTCGATGATGCGGACATCATCGAACTAAACGCCCGGACGACTGTCGATAACCTGGCTGAGTTGAGTGTGATCCTGGAGGTTGTCGACCTCGGGCACCTGCAGGTCATCCTGCAGCATCTGCGGCAGATGCCGGCGGTTATTGAAGCGCGCAGGCGCTGACGACGATGGCGGCGGCCGCCTTGTGCGAGGTTTGTGGCAACGAGCTTGACAACGGGGTGGTGTGCTGTCCCTTTTGCGGGACAAAGCGGTCCGCCGCGCCCCGGCGGACCGGCGGGCCGCAATACCGTGTCGTCAACCTGGAAAAGGGCATGCCCCTGGTTCACCAGGCGTTGTCGCGGCTGCGGCAGGAAATAGATACAGCGCGTCGTCAGGGCTGCCGGGTGCTGGTTCTTATCCACGGTTACGGTTCCAGCGGCAAGGGCGGGGCCATCGGTAAGGAGGTCCGCCGGCAACTTATGTATATGCTTGATCATCACCAGCTGAATGATGTCCTGCCGGGCGAAGAAATTGATTCGCGAACCGGTCGTAGCCGCCAGTTTCTGCGGCGTTTTCCTTTCCTGGCTGTCTATCTCAAACATGCAAATCCCGGCGTGACGCTGGTGGTTCTCTGATGTTTGCCAAGGTCCATCCTCCTGTCCTTCTATAACCTGAATCCGTGACGGCTTGAGGTTGCATTGTACGCAATATGTGGAATTTATTGCATCGTTCTCGAACGCTCACGGATCCAGGAAGGACAGAAAACCATTGACGAAATAGAATGAACGTCTTAAGAATACTCAAATTGTGCCAAAAGTTCAAAGAGCTGCCTCTGCTGTGTTTTGTTTGATACCCTAACTGCCACCTGCTTGGAATAGTTTTCTCGGGTGATTCCACTTCAGATTGGTAGTGAAAGGTTGAGTGTCAAGACCCCAAAGACAGGTCATCTACCATGGAATTGCAAGGGTTAAAGAAATATGGGGCGCTGACGGCGTTGTCCGAGCGCTACGGCTGCCCATGGCTTGAGTATGATGAGCAGATCACCGCCCCGCTGCTTCTTCTCCTTCGACTTGACCTGGAGGAGCTGAAAAAAGAGGGCTGGTTCCCGCGCCGGATTGAAAACGGCAGGGCCGACGTTATCGCTTCGGCCCCCGGTCCCGAGCTGGCCCAACGGATCAAAACCCTGCTGGGGTGCGAGGCCGTCGACTTCCATGTAACGCTGCCCGCCGACCTCTACCGGATCATCGAGCACAATCAGGACATCAACCCGGGTTTTTCCCCCAGCGCCGGCCGAACACCGCTGGCCAAGGTGCGAACCTATCTGGCCGGCCGCCGGTCGCTGTTTGCCCACTATCGAACCCTGTTGGCCAAGGCCCGGACCGGACTCGCCTTTGTCCGCACCGGCTTCGCCTTTATCACGATCTCCCTGCTGTTTCTCCGGATTCTGGGCGCCGGTTATTTCCTTCTCCTTGAGGTTCCCCTGCTGGTAACCGGCACCATCATGTTGCTTGACGGGCTCAAGTGGTATTTCCCGGTTCGCAAGATTTATGCCGGCCTGCCGGTCTGTGCGACTACCGAGCCGACCGGCGGCACCAGCGTCCTTGAAGTGTACAATGAGACCGAGACGCCTTTTTTCAAGCGCACCGGCGTTGTTCCCGGCGCGGCAGAGCTGCGCGCCGGCTGGACCAGCCTGTCACCGGTCATGCGGCGCCGCTACCTGGCCAGTGACCGGACGGATTTTGCCGAGGAAAGAACCCTGCTCGCCTGCTTCCGGACCAGGATGGCCATGGCCCGGACCGGCCTCGCCTTCACCCGCTCAGGCCTCGCTTTTCTCAGTCTCGGCTTCGGTCTCATCCGGCATTTTCACGCCAGCCGCTGGCTGCCATTGGACCTGGGGCTGATCGTGATCGGCGGCCTGATGGCCATCGAGGGCTTTTTCTGGTATTTCAACGGCGGCCGCCAGGCCGGGGTTGAAGGCCTGGCTTCAGTAAAGAAAAAATTCTCCATGTCCAGCATTTGGGATTCCTTCTTCCCGCACAAGCACCCTCTGCCCGCCGGCATCGACGAACAGGCCAGGCCCCTGCCGGTCAAAAGTTCCTATGCCCCCGGGGTCTGGGCAACCACCGGCGTGGCCCTGGAGCGGACGGTGCTGGCTGAACGCCGGAACGTCATGGCCCGGCTGCGGACCGTCATGGCCCGGGCCCGGACCGGCTTTGCCTTTATCCGCACCGGCCGCAGTATCTTTATGATCGGCGTGGCTTTCCTTATGTATTTTTACGGCTCCAACGACATCGGCTGGTCTATCTTCACCTATACCATGATCGCCGCGGGTCTGGTCCTGATGGCGGACGGCTTTTACTGGGCGCTGCCGGCCGAACGGCTAAAGAGTGAGTTCCCTTATTGTTACTGCGATATGGAGATTACTTTTCCTGATTACGGCACCCCCGGCCGCTTCTGGGAAAAGGCGGTGTTCAGCAATGAATAAGCCTGAAACCCAAACACTGGTCCGGCCGTTTTTTTCAACCGTCGACCGGCTGACGCCCTTTGTCATGGAAGAGGCGGCGCAGGCGGCCGCCCTGCGCGGCGTGCCCCTGGCCCATATTCTGCACACCGAATTTCACGTTCCCCGTGAGCTTCTTCTCCAGGCACTCTCAGAGTATTACGGCTGCCCGGCCGTCGAGTATGACGAACGGCTGCCGATTCCTCCGGAACTGCTCACCGATCTGCCCGGCGACCGGCTGGCCGAAAGCGGCTGGTTCCCGGTGATCAAGGGCTCTGACGGCACGGTGCAGATTGCCGCCGCCGACCCGTCTGATCCTGCCGTCCTGGCCGAGGTCCGGGAGATTCTCGGCCCCGGCAAGTACACGTTCCTGGTGGCGCTGCCCGACGATATCCAGTGGTTCATCCAGGATTTTCTGCACGCCAAGGTCGGCAAGCTTATCGGCACGGAGAGGACCGGCCTGGCCTTCTGGCGCAACAACATGGCCCAGTGGCGGACCAGGCTTGCCTGTTACCGCACCGACATGGCAAAGGCCAGGACAGCCCTGGCCTTTGTCCGGATGGGCCTTTCCTTCAGTGCCATATCCCGCGCGTTACTGAACAGTGAGCGTTTTCACTGTCCGCCCGTGTTGTCCTATGCCGTGCTGGTGGTCGGTGTGATCATTATCGTCTTGGCGCTGCCGGTCTACAAGCGGGTGCGCGGGTCACGCCTGACGCCGCCGCGGCATCAAACGCTGGTCGAGGTGACCGCCGCCACCCTGCTCTTTCTCGAAGATTTTCATGATCTCAAACACACCGGGGAAGAGAAACCGTCCCTCAAGGCGACCATGCTGGCCCGGCTCGGCGATTTTCTCGCCAATTACTGCACCATTCTCTATCCGGTCCCTGCCAGCCTGGAACGAACCCACCTGGCCCGGGAGCGCAACGTACTGGCAGCGCAGCGAACCATTGCCGCCTGTTACCGGACTATCTATGCCCGGGCCCGGACAGGGCTCGCCTTTATTCGTACCGGTATTGCCAGCCTGGGGGTCGGCATCGGTCTGACCAGTTATTTCGGCCTGAGTTTTTACAGTATTTTTGATGTTATCCTGATCCTGGCCGGCCTGCTGATGATCATTGACGGTCTGCTTTGGTACATGCCGGTCCGCAAGGAACAGGCGGAACTCCCTCGAACCCGGAGCGCCGTGCTTGGGAGCTGAGAGGTTATAATGAAGACCGAGCACAAGATCTATCTCTCAAACCTGGTCTACATCGTCCTGATCATCGTGGTCGGCAGCTATGCCATGAATGATCTGGACCAGCTGCTGACCAAGTTTCGCTTTACGGTGATTGCCGACGACCTGAATATGTCCTTTCTGGAGATGCGCCTGGCTGAGAAAAACTACGTCATCTACGGCGATGATAATGCCTTGAAGGATATCCGCAACAAAATCGCCGCCACCACCAGCACCCTGATTCAGAATAAGCAGGGCATTGTCCGGGCGCTTGGCCGGGAGAAGTTTGACCTGCTGCGGAAATACATGTACGTCTATGCCACCATGGTCGAGAAGATCCACCAGGAAGGACTCAAAGACCAGCGGAGCCTGCGGCAATTGCGGGAGGCCGGCCATCAACTCGAGCTTTTTTCGAATAAAACCACGGTTGCCGAGCGCCGGCAGGTGACCTCAATCGTCAACCGGTCAAAAAAGGTCCTCAATTACGCTTTCTGGACCGTAATTCTGGTTGCCTTTATTCTCAGTCAGTTCATTGTCCGCAATATCACCACCTCTCTGCGCCGGATCGTGGCCATGACCCGTTTGATCTCTAAGGGCAATTTCCAGTTGATTGAGCAGAAGCACGCCAAGGACGAGATGGGGGCGGTTATCGAGGCGATCAACGCCATGGCCATGGAGCTGAAGAAGCGGGAACAGGAACTCATCCAGTCCAGGCGGCTGGCCTCCATCGGCATCCTGGTGGCCGGGGTGACCCATGAACTCAGCAATCCTTTGAACAATATCTCCATGATCGCCCAGACTTACGCCGAGGTCTATGACCAGCTCAGCAAAGAGGAACGCCTAGAATTCATGACCCAGGTGGAGGAGCAGGCCGAGCGGCTCCGGGTCATCATCAAGAACCTGCTTGATTTCTCACGGCCCAAGGAGTTGCAGCTCGGCGAGGCCGATGCTAACGGGATCATCCAGAAGACGATCGAGCTTGTCCAGAATATGCTTGAGATCTCTAATATCAAGCTGGTATTGCATCTCGCCGACGACCTGCCGGCCGTCTATGTTGACAAGCATCAGATCCTGCAGGTCCTCATCAATATCACTACCAATGCTATTCAGGTGATGACCGATATGAATAGCGGCGGCGAACTGCGTCTCAGCAGCCGTTACCTGGAGGACAGTGACGAAATTGAAATTGAGATCAGTGACAACGGCAAAGGCATTGCCCCCGAGTTTCTGGATCATATTTTCGACCCCTTTTTCACCACCAAGGGCGACAGCGGTACCGGTCTCGGACTCTGGGTTAGTTACGGAATTGTCAAAAATCATGGCGGGATGATCCGCGTCGAAAGCTCCGTCGGCGCAGGTACCGCTTTTTTTATTACCTTGCCGAGTTGCAAGAAGAGTAAGAGGTGCACAAATGTCTCAGTTTAGCATAATGGTAATCGACGACGAGAAGATTGTCGGCCGCATGGCGCGACTCTCGCTGGAAAAGGAAGGCTACGATGTTGAGACCTTTCTTGACGGGGAAAGCGCCCTGGAACGAATCAAAGAGAAGTTTTTTCATGTAGTTATCACCGATTTTAAAATGAAGGGGGTTGACGGGCTCGAGGTCCTGCGCACCGTCAAGCGTCTTTATCCGGAAACGGCGGTCATCATGATCACCGCCTTTGCCAATCTTGATGTGGCCATAGAAGCGCTCCGAGACGATGTTCACGATTTCTTTCCCAAGCCGGTGAAGATCAAGGAGCTGAAGGTCTCTGTCGAGCGGGCGTTGAAGAAGTTCAAAGAGAGCTGAGCGGCGGGAGAGGCAACGACACGGCATGACTCCTCCCGCCCCTCTTGCCCTGCTGCAAAGACTTTCCCGCTATCTGCGGTCCCTGTGGCGCAGGGCGACGGACGGCCGCGCCGTAGCTCTGCCTGACCTGTTTGCCCGCTTCCAGGACGTCCTGGAAGCCAAGAACCGGGCCCTGGAGATCATCACCGACATGGGTGAAAAGCTGGGGGGGGACTATCTCTTTGATATCAATTACACCCAGGGCGCCTATGCCTCACTGGTTGAGGCCATGGAGGAGTCAATCAGCGCCTTCTCCCGTCTGACCGGCAACCGCTATCCCGAGCTTGCCGAGATCCTGGCGCGGATCGACGGCCTGGTCCGGCGGATGCTGACCAGCGAGGGACCGGGTTCGGACAAGCTGGTGCTTTTTCATGACGACATTACCTGGGACCTGGCCGGTGAGGTGGGGGGCAAGAATTACCAGCTGGCCGTCCTGCATAACGAACTAAAATTGCGGGTCCCCCCTGCCTTTGCGATTTCCACGGCCGCCTTTGACGAATACCTGCACCATAACGGCCTGGCCGGGCGGCTTGCCGGTATGGGTGACGAGGAGGCGGGCGGCGAGGCGGCGCTGGCCGCGCTGCGCCGGGACGTACTGGCCGGCAGCCTGCCGCCGGACTTTGCCAAGGCCCTGGCCGCCGCGGTCCGGAAGATGCGCAGCCGTTGCGGCCGGCACTGCCGGCTGGCGGTGCGCAGCAGTGCCGACGAAGAAGACGGTTTTTTTTCTTTTGCCGGCCAGTTTGAGAGCATTTTGAACGTGGACTGCACGGAAGCCGCGGTGGCCGCGGCCTACCGCCGGGTGGTGGCCAGTCTTTTTCAGCCCGACGCCGTGGCCTATCAACGTCATTCAGGCTATGAGCTCGGCCGGGTCAAGATGGCGGTCGCCTGTGTGGCCATGGTCGAGGCCGAGGTCAGCGGGGTTGTCTACACGGCGGCGGCCGCCAACGACCGGGATACCCTGTTGATCAGCGCAGCCTGGGGACTTGGTCCGGGGGTGGTCGACGGCCTCACCGATGCGGATCTCTACACGGTGCGCAAGGGCCTGAAGCCGCAGTTGATCAACGTCCGGGTCGGCCGCAAGGAGTTGATGGTGGTCCGTGGCGAAGACGAGGAGGGGACGGCAACGGTCGCCACCCCGGAGGAGTTGCGGAGCAAGAGCTGTCTTAGCGAATCGCAGGTGCTCGAGTTGGCCAGCCGGGCCATGGCCGTTGAGGCCTTTTACAAGAGTCCCCAGGATATTGAATGGGCGATAGACGGCCAGGGGCGCTGTTATTTTCTCCAGACCCGCGGTTTGCGGCTGGGAGAAGAGACGGATGCCGCCGCGCCGCCGGCCGCTCCCCGGCTGACGGAAGATTTGCCGGTGCTGATGCGCAACCGGGGAACCGTGGTCCAGCCGGGCGCCACCGCCGGCCGGGTCTTTATCCTGCAACATGCCGATGACCTTGACCAGGTTCCCAGGGGATCGATATTGGTGGCCCGGCACGATTCGCCCCATTTCGTCAGGGTTATGCCCTTTGTCAACGCAATCATTACCGACCTCGGCACGCCGACCAGCCATATGGCCTCGATCTGCCGGGAATTCGCCATCCCCACCGTGGTGAATACCGGCGATGCCACCACCGTGTTGACCGCCGGCCAGGAAGTAACGCTGGTGGCCGGCAGCGGCGGAGACTGCACGGTGCTGCAAGGGGTGGCGCACGAACTGCTGCGGCGGCAACGGCAGGGATCGGCCAATATGCGGGAAGTGTACGAGTACCGGCGGCAAAAGTATATCATGCGCTATATCGCTCCTCTCAACCTGGTGAATCCGCTGGAGGAGGAGTTTACGGCCAAGCGGTGCCGGACCTACAACGATCTGATTCGTTTTATGCACGAGATGTCGGTCCAGGCCCTGGTGGAAGGGGCTATCCGGCAAGGTAACGGTCTCTTGAAATTTTTCGGGCGTCAGCGGGCGGTGCGCCGTCTGAAGATAGATCTGCCGCTCAAGATGCTGCTGGTCGATCTTGGCGGCGGAGTTGCCGAAGAGGCCGGAGTCGAGGTGACCTTCGACGAACTGACATCCTTGCCGCTCCGGGCCGTTCTGAAAGGCATGCTGCACCCCGGGGTCTGGCACGAGGAAGGCGTGGCGCTGCGGGGACGGGACCTGATGGCGAGTATGACCAGGGGGGTTGATCTCGGCAACGTCGGGGCCACGGCCGGCTACAACGTCGCCGTGGTCTCCCGGGAGTACGTCAATCTCAGCCTGCGCTTCGGTTATCATTTCAGCATGCTGGATTGCTACTGCGGTGACCGGCCGCGAAATAATCATATTTTGTTCCGTTTTGTCGGCGGGGCCGCCTCCATCACGAGCCGTTCCCTCCGCCTCCGCCTGATGGCCACCGTATTGGCCGAATACGACTATGTCCTCAAGATCACGGGCGATCTCCTGGTTGCACGGCTTGCCAATCTCGGTTCGGATGAGATTTGCCGTGTCCTTGACCAGACCGGCCGTCTCAGCGTCTATGTCAAGCAGCTTGATGCTCAACTCGATTCCGAGGAGAGCGCGGACCGGCTGGCCCGCGAGTTTCTCAGGGGGAATTACACCATCCAGACTTGACCGCCGGCAGCCTGGATACGCAAATGTAAAAAAGGCCGAAGTTCCGCAAGATATTTGCCTGGTTCCCGCCTGTCAAGATGCGACATTGTGGGAGGCGGCGATATTGTTTGGCCAAAGTGATATTTTTTTTGCGTAACCGCCGGAGAAGTGATAAAGGGAAGGGTTCAGGAATATCCGGTCCATCTTTCCGTGCCAACCCGTACCCAACGACAAACTTGCTGTTGAATTATGGCCGGCTGCGGAAGTCTGCCGGTATTGCCGGATTTCCAGGTGAGAGAGGTCTCGAGGGGCTCACCTGGAATATAAATGTAGAGGAGATGTTGACGATGCGACACCATGATCATGGACGAACATATGCCGTCCGTATGCTGTTTTGTATGTTGTCGGTGTGGTTTGCTGCCATAACCGTGCCGGCACCGGCAGGGGCTGTAGAGGCGGCGCCTCACGATGCCGTTGCCGGCCCGACGGAGCAGTTGAACATCTTCGGCAAGATTGTTAATCCGCACGGCGCAGGTGTTGAAGATGCCGAGATCACCGTTTTTTTAAACGGCAGGGAACTGAAACGGCCCCGTACCGAGCACGGTTACGGCCGCAAGGGAATCTATACGGCCCTTGATGGAAGTTTCCAGACGGTTTTTACCATCCCCCGGGGGGAGGC
>VAPG01007304.1_pt1 | contig 14314 bp, 12 predicted proteins | sample 3393851 | NCBI WGS metagenome assembly VAPG01 (sample SAMN08290438, study PRJNA428436) | hydrothermal vent metagenome | isolation source: Deep-sea hydrothermal vent chimney | place: Atlantic Ocean: South-mid Altantic Ridge | depth 2194 m m
ACATCAATGGTTTTTATCACCTTGTTGTTTCTGATGAGTTTGATATTACGGAACGAGCCGTTTCCGTTGGGGCCACCGGAAAGGTAAAGCGCATTAAACACAGTAGCTGTGGCGGGTAAGTTGTAAGTTCCGGGTGCATTGGCCGCACCGATGATATTCACTTTTATGGCACGAAGCATGCTCAGGCTTACCATGGCCCAGGTATCAGGTTTTGCTTTGATAAGACCGCTGTAGATCTCCGACAGACGCTTTTTTATCTTACGACTGGCCGCATCGAAGTTTATCCCGGAAACATATATGGGACCGAGGGATGGGATATAAATTGCCCCCGTTTTGTCCACCTGTACCTGATAGGTCTGCTGGCTGGCGCCCCACACATTGATAAACAATTGGTCTCCGGTGCCGAGTACATAATTCTTTGGTGTTGGCAGGTTGACAGAAGGACTGAATGACAGGTTCTTATTATTAAAAAGCTTATAGCCGAAAGTTTTTCGGGCTATGGGCGAGACAGTTATTCTGGTTTTAGCAGAATAAGTCATCAGTTTTGTTGTATCGGAGAGGGAAATTGTAGTATTTGCAGGCCGGGTTGCACCGCTATTCATTTGCTGAACACGGCTCATAAGCTGGTTGATCTGTGTCTGGGTGGCTCCTTTTGCCTTGGCAAGAGAAATGGCCTGATCCATACTCAGGCCGCTGCTTTTCACCTTTTGGACAATGGATGCAATTTGGCTGTCGCTCATATTTTGCACGTTTGTGGTACTGAGGTTCTGTCCAAAGGTTGTAAATGCCCCCAACAAAACAGCGAGGACAAACAGGGTGATCCGTCTTTTCATGTGATTAAGATTTATGTTTTTTTTATATAAGGCTAAAGCTCAAAGGCTAAAGCTCAAAGGCTAAAGGATAAAGTAAAAAGGCTAAAGTTTAAAGTTTAAAGGCTAAAGGATAAAGTAAAAAGGCTAAAGTAAAAAGGCTAAAGTTTAAAGGCTAAAGTTTAAAGGCTAAAGGATAAAGTAAAAAGGCTAAAGTTTAAAGGCTAAAGGATAAAGTAAAAAGGCTAAAGTTTAAAGGATAAAGGCTAAAGGCTAAAGGCTAAAGTTTAAAGGCTAAAGGATAAAGTTTAAAGGACAAAGGGTAATCTAAAGTATAAAATGAGGGTTATGACAGATGCTTATTTTTTACTTTGAGTTTTAGCCTTTAGCCTTTTTACTTGGAGTTTTAGCCTTTAGCCTTTTTACTTTGTATTCCCTCCCGGACATGCTTCCGCCTCCTAAGTCCCATTACTTTCTGGTAACGAACTGTTTTATAGTTTATTATGAAAACGGGCAATTATAACTGCCAAAGCAGAAGAAGCTCGTTTTTATTTTTGGTCTTCAGAAAATCCTGAAGTTCTTTGCTGCTAATGATGAGGTAGCGAAGTTTGCGTTCGATAAGCTCTTCTACCTTTTCCACAAGTTCCAGCAGATAATTTTTATCAATATCATCTCCCACAAACCAGAGGTCAATGATGGGAGAGTTTTTCCCTCTGGCCAGCTCGCCCACAAGATAAACCATTTCGAGTTTCCCCAGCTTTTTCACCACCTTATCTATGACCTTATCCAGCCCCACATATTTCATGAGCAGACTGTTAATATCAGGGAAAAGCGGGTGTGTGGTGTTGGCATGATAAACTTTTTTGTTCCCCACCATATCGGTAGCAAGCAGTCCCGCCTTTTCAAAGCGGTTCAGCTCCTGCCGGATGGCATTAGTCGATTCACCGAATTCCGGTTCCAGCGAGCGCAAATAGCCTGTGGCATCGCTGTTCAGGAAGAATTTGAGCAGCAATTTCAAACGGGTTTTCGATGTGATTAATGCTTCAAGCATGATGGTGAATGGTGAATTAGTGAATGGTGATTAGTGAATGGTGAATAGACCTATTATTTATTTCTTAAATATTTAATTAAACCGTATGTTAATTTTGAGCATTGGGTAACCAATGTCAGCAGATTATCTTGTTTCTCGTCATTAAAATATCCAACTTTATTTGATAAGATGATGAGGGTCTCTAATTCGGTAAGTGAGCCTAATGAAATATACAGGAACTGAATGAATTCCTTATTCCCTTTCCGTGCTGAGCCTTCGGCGATATTGGCAGGCACAGAAACAGCTACCCTGCGGAGTTGGGAAGTTAGTCCAAATTGTTCTTGTTTTGGGAAATCAATGGTTTCCCTGTAAACATTTTCCGCCAGTAGCATCGCAGACTTCCAGACATCCAAATCTTTGTGATTCATAGGCGATTGGTTCTACTAATTGTTTGTAAATAATTAAATCGGAAAAGCTTTCCTCGGCTTGGCTATTACCGTTCACCATTCACTATTAACTATTCACTAATTGAGTAACAAAATTACTCAATGTTTTGGTTTTGTCAAGGGCAAATGTAAAAAAATTTCTCTTTCGGCAAAAAAATTTGGAATTTTTTTTTAAAATAGCATGGCGACGGACGGTAAAATATATGTAATTAAGGGATTGTGACGAAACGGAAGTGCCGGGAAGATGAGAGAATCCATGCGGACGCATGAACCAGTATTCATCATTCTTCTCATTCCACGCGGTATTGTTTTCCGGGGAGGCTTTGCACCAAACCGTTAAATTCCATATTCAGCAAAGCGGCAGCCACATGCGAAGGATTCATCCCGGATTGAATAACCAGCTTATCGATGCTCAGGGTGCCATCGGCTTCACGGATAAGGGCGTAAATAATTTTCTCTTCTTCGGACATCTCCACGAAAAGGGCTGTTTGCTGGTTTCCCGGGGTCTTCCGGTCGTCCCACCCCATGAGGTAGCCGATATCTCCGGCACTTTGCAACAGGGCGGCTTTGTTGATTTTAATCAGAAAATTACATCCTGTTGAAAAACGATCTGTAAGCCTGCCTGGCACAGCAAACACATCGCGGTTGTACGAGCTGGCCAACTCGGCAGTGATAAGTGCGCCGCCTTTGCGGTCTGATTCAACGATGACGACAGCATCGGCTATTCCGGCTACAATACGGTTACGTTTGGGGAAATTCTCGCGGTCGGGAGTGGTCTTTGAGAGAAACTCAGTTATCAGCCCACCACCGCCCGCCACCATATCATCGGCCAGTTTCCGGTGTGGGGCAGGGTAAAGCCGGTCGAGGCCATGCCCCAGAACGCCCACGGTGGGAATATTTAATTCCACGGCGCGGCGGTGCGCACAGCCGTCAATGCCATAAGCCAGTCCGCTCACCACGAGTACATCTTTTTCCTGCAATCCCTCAATAATTTCGCGGCAGCGGGCACGTCCGTAGTCCGTGGCACGCCGTGTTCCCACAAGAGCAACAATATGCCGGTGGTTCAGATCCGCTTCACCGCGATAGTAAAGCATAAGCGGATGGTCATAACAGTTCAGCAGTCGTTGCGGATAAGCCTCATCCTGAAAAAAAAGGGCTTTGATGTGATGTTTTTCGATAAATTCAATCTCCTGCTCTGCACGTGCCAGCACCTTGTGGTTCAGGATATTATTCACAACAGTGTGTCCGATACCGGGAATGGCGAGCAGTGTCTTCGCCGTAGATTTAAAGACTGCTTCGGCACTGCCGCACCAACTGATAAGTTTTTTTCCGTTTACATCGCCGATACCGGGGATGAGGGAGATACCTATTCTATATAACAACGGGGTTTCCATGGCGTACAAAGTTATGATTTTCCCTTTAACCTGCAAAAGCATCATGGACGGAAATGATATTTTTTAAGTACAGAGGATTGAAGCGGGAAAAAGGAAAACTTACCCGGTAATTTTCGGAAGCAAATTTGCCATCTCAATAGCTGTAACTGCCGCATCAAATCCTTTATTTCCGGCTTTCGTTCCGGCACGCTCGATGGCTTGCTCGATACTGTCGGTTGTCAGGATGCCGAAAACAACCGGTATTTCCGTATCCAACGATACCGAAGCGATGCCCTTGGATACTTCTGCCGAGACATAATCAAAATGCGGTGTTGCACCCCGGATTACGGCACCCAAACAGATGACCGCATCATATTTCCTGCTTTTTGCCATAAGTTTAGCCACGAGTGGTATTTCAAAAGCTCCCGGTGTCCAGGTTACTTCAATATTCTCTTCCTTCACTTCGTGCCGTCTTAAAGCATCCAGAGCTCCATCGAGGAGCTTGCTTCCGATAAACTCATTAAATCTTGCAATGACAATTCCGAATTTAAAATCGCCGCCAATTAATTTTCCTTCTATTTTTTTCATGTGTTTATAATTTTGTATTTCGTTACTTACCAGATGTTTATATTTCACGCAAAGGCCGCAAAAAGGAATTTACGCTAAAATCGCAAAGCCTTTTAATCAGCCCTTTGTGTATTTAAAACTTAAACATGAGTGTTTCATGTGTTTATAATTTTTTGATATTGATATTCAGTATTTTATAGGCTCTATTTAACATAATATTTTCCCATTTGTTCAGGTTTGCATTATAATCATTCTCCTGTGTGTTCCCGCCTGAGGCGGGATCATGGATGTTTCATCAGTTTTTATTTATACTCCATAATATGTGTAAGAACATGCCCCATTTTCTCCGCTTTGGTGGTCATGTAGAATAAATTTCTTTCGTTATGATTCATTTCTATAGGGATACGTTCCGTGATTTCTATTCCATGGCGCTCCAGTTGTTCGATTTTATCCGGGTTATTTGTCATGAGTTTGATTTTTTTTATTCCCAGATGAGCTAATATTTCAGCTCCTATTTCATATTCTCTAAGGTCAGGGGCAAAACCAAGGGCTTCATTAGCTTCTACCGTGTCAAGACCTTTTTCCTGCAGCTTATAGGCTTTCAGTTTATTGATTAAACCAATGCCGCGGCCTTCCTGCCGCAGATATATCAACACCCCGCGGCCTTCCTCAGCAATTCTTCGCATGGCTTCATTTAGCTGGTCTCCGCAATCGCACCGGAGAGAGCCAAAAACGTCGCCTGTAAGACATTCCGAATGAACCCGTACCAGGCAAGGCTCCCGGTCATTTATATCGCCCATCACCAGGGCAACATGTTCTTTTCCTGTTGTTTTATGTTCGAAGCCAATTACTTTAAAAACACCATGTTTGGTGGGCAATTCGGCTTCTGTAACATATCGGGCTATACTCTCCGTTCTTCTCCGGTATTCAATAAGCGAAGCAATACTTATGAGTTTCATCTTATGTTTCTCCTTGTATTTGATAAGGTCAGGGAGACGGGCCATGCTTCCATCATCGTTCAAAATCTCACAAATGACACCTGCAGGCTTTAGCCCGGCAAGTTTTGCCAAATCGACAGCGGCTTCCGTGTGTCCGGGGCGGGAGAGAACACCTTCGTCTTTGGCTTGCAGGGGAAATATATGTCCCGGCCTTGAGAAATCATTCGCTGTGGCAGCCGGACTTAAAAGCTGTTGAATGGTAAGCGACCGCTCGAAAGCAGAAATGCCGGTTTTGGTTTTTCCGGCGTCAACGGAAACAGTAAAAGCTGTTTGATGAGGGTCTGAATTATTACTCACCATTTTACCTATTTGCAAAAACCGAAGTCTCTCGCCTGTCATGGGCATACATATCAATCCTCTTCCAAATTTGGTCATGAAGTTGATGGCTTCAGGACTTACTTTTTCCGCTGCCATCACCAGGTCTCCTTCATTCTCCCGGTTTTCATCATCCACAACAAGAACCATTTTCCCGGCTTTGATGTCTTCCATTCCTTCTTCAATCGTGTTGAAGTATCCTTTTAAACTCATTTTCTTTATAATTTTCAATGTAATTAAACCTGTTTTATATAAATCCGTTTTCGGAAAGAAAGCGCGTGTCAATCTCTCGTTTGGCTTTTTGACTTTCCTGTGGCCGGGTTAAAAATTTTCTAACGTATTTTCCTATCATATCTGTTTCGATATTCACTTTCTCGCCTGTTTTTTTTGTCAGCAAAGTTGTCTCCCGGGCCGTATGAGGAATTATGGAAACCTGAAAATCATCACTTCCTGCCTTTGTAATTGTCAGAGAAATTCCATCAATAGCAACAGAGCCTTTATCCACCATTTGGGCGGTAAGATTTTCTGATGTTTTGATGGTAATCAGTGTTGCAATCCCCTCTTTCTGTATCCGGATGATTTCTCCAACACCATCCACATGTCCGGCAACCAAATGACCGGCTACACGGTCTGACAGCCGCATGGCACGTTCCAGATTCACCCTGTTACCGGTTTTCAGATTTTTAAAATTTGTATGCTTCACTGTTTCGGCCATAATATCTACCGTGAAACTATCTTTTGTAAGATTCACCACGGTTAAACAGGCACCGTTTGTGCACACACTGTCGCCCGTCCGCAGCTCCTCCATAATTTTATTAGCGGCAATGGTGATTTGAAAAGAGGCTTCTCCTTTTTGGATGGAACTTACTTTTCCTGTTTCTTCTATTAATCCTGTAAACATTTTATAAATATGCTTCTATTAATACATCGTTACCAAAGCGTTTAAAGCTCATCTGTTTCAATTCGGGAACCGTAGCTATTTTCTTAAAACCAGCTCCTTCGACGGGGGTAATGGCCTCTTTGCCACCTATAATCTTAGGAGCAATAAAAGCATAAACTTTATCTGCCAGCTGCTGCTGAAACAGGGAAAAATTCAAAGTGCCGCCTCCTTCAACAAGAACACTGTCAACTCCCCTTTTCCCAATTTCTGCCATAAGGAAAGCCAGATCAACATGGCCGTCTCTTTCGGGACAAAGAATAAGCTCTACACCCTTTTGTTTTAAAAAAGCTCTTTTCTGTTTGTCGGAACGGGCAGTAGTAGCAATCCACGTCGGGGCCACCCGGGTATCCAGTACCGGGGCGTTTTCCGGGGTTTTCAATTGGCTATCCACAATTATCCGTATGGGTTGTTTCGATTTTTTCGACCTGATTCTGCAGGTTAGCTGAGGATTGTCCTTTAAAACAGTATTAACACCAACCATAACGGCCATGTAATCATTCCGGAGTTGATGGACAAACCTGCGTGAAAGTTCGTTGGTAATCCATTTTGAATCGCCTGTGGAGGTGGCAATTTTACCATCCAGACTGGCAGCAGTTTTAACGGCTACAAAAGGGATTTGTGTTTGAATAAATTTGAAAAAGCGCTCGTTCAGCTGCCGGGCTTCTGCTTCGAGCAAGCCCGTTTCGACTTCAATTCCGGCATGGCGCAACATCTCAACACCACGTCCGGCAACAAGAGGATTCGGGTCGAGGGCGGCAACAACAACTTTTTTAAAGCCCTGTTTGATAAGTTCTGTGGAGCAGGCCGGTGTTTTTCCATGATAAGAACATGGCTCGAGGCTAACATAGATCGTTGCATCCCGAACCGGTTCCCCGGCGTTACGGATAGCATTGATTTCAGCATGCGGGCCTCCGAATACTTCGTGCCATCCTTCGCCGATAATTTTCCCATCTTTTACGATGGTAGCCCCAACCATAGGATTTGGCGCTGTAAAACCCCTTCCTTTCTCCGCGAGGCGAAGTGTATGACGCATTATTTTACGTTGGAATCCTGCGTTGTTAACTTTGTTTTCAGACATAAAAAAAGCCCTTAAATTCTTACAAACTTCAGGGCATATCCGACATGATGCAATACTCAAAACATACCCCTCAACGGGTGTATGTTTTAATACTGATCTCTTACTCTTCTTTCATCCAGACTTTACTGTCGGTTTTGGAGTTTCACCAAATCAGTCTCGTCTCAGACGAGAGTCGCGGACTTTTACCGCCGGTCGGGAATTTAACCCTGCCCCGAAGAATAATTATAAACTGAGGGCAAAAGTAATATTTATCTTGGAAAACGGCTCTTTATTTTATTGAAAATATTTATTGTTTTTTCAGGCCTTTTTGGTGTTATATTTTTCGGTGCCTTTAATTCTCAGTATCTCACCAAAAAACATCCGGTGCTCATCATGCTTTTCATAGTTTTTATGGATAGAAGGGTCCATAAAATGTTCGGGATTCATGTCGTCCCAATATGTTTTGCGACATTCCAGAATCAGTTCGGCTTCTGCGAAAGCAGGTGATTTTACCTTTCGGGAAGCGATAGGATGAAGCCGGGTTTTGGCAATCTTATCACCATCGCGGCCTGATTTTTTTCCTAAAAAGGAGAGGTCTTTGCGGTATTCTTTTGGGAAAGTGGTGAGGGTGAAGTCGGGATAGCGGTTGATAAATTCAAAGGTGTAACGTGTAGGACGTACCACGACCATGGCAAAAGGTTTGTTCCACATGATGCCCAGCGACCCCCAGGAGACCGTCATGGTATTGAAATGGCCGGTAGCAAAATCACCCACAGTAAGCAGAAACCAGTGCTTGTCCCACAAATCATTGATTTTCAAACTAAAGTCGTAAGGTTTTATTTCTATTAAATTACTCATTATCAAGGATTAAACGGTGATTAACTTGGCTTGCGAACGCAAAATCCTGGTCAGTGGTGTGCCCCAGTATTTCACCTCAATACCCATCTTTTCAAAAGTACCGGAAAGCGATAAGTCGTCAGCGCAACTTTTGCAGGCAGTGATGTGAACCCCTGCTTCCGAGAGTTCTTTTATTTTTTGCTGTACAACGAAATCTTTTCCGGCCAATATGGCGGAGGCGCCCCAGATAATAAGCGTCACTTCTTTCCACCAGTGGTGTTTCAGGCTGTTCAGCGCATACATAAAAACCATTTCATCAAAGGTGAATTTTTCACCACTGGTCCATAAAATATATAACTTTTCTTTTGCTTCCATAAGGCTTGTCTTTTATTTTTTTACAGCTATAATTTGTACAACGGCTCCTTTGCCAAAATGCAGTTTCCCTTCATGCACCTCCCGTACAGTTTCCAGCGCATGGACAAACCGAAGACCGTGCAGTTCGCTTTTCAGCATGGGGAGATCCACGAGCAGTTCCTTCATGGGAGGACCGCCGGTTTTATACTTCAGCTGCTCCGGAGTATAAGCTTCCGCCAGAAAGACACCGCCTTTTTTCAGTGCTTGGACAATCCCGGCATGAACATTTTTTCGTAAGGCAGGCGGAAGGTGGCAAAAAATGGAAACTATACCGTCCCATTGTTCCGTGCCAGGATCAAAATCCTCCAAACTGGTCACAATGGTCGTGATGAAAATATTATTTTTCTGTGCCAGCCTGTCTGCTTTTTCCATGGCCACGGCCGAACTGTCCATAGCCGTTACTTCATAACCCTGCCGGGCGAGGAATACGGCATTACGACCTTCGCCTTCGGCCAGAAAAAGTACTTTTCCCTTGGGAATTTTGTGGAAGTTTTCTTTCAAAAAATCATTGGGTTCAATACCATAAAGGTAGCCTTCCTGTGCATAACGTTCATCCCATTTGTTCATAGTGTTCCTGTGGTTCGATTCTTTAATTTTGTTGTTCAAAAGTACATTAATTTGCCAGATCTCCGGCAACTCTGGCCTTAAACATTGCCTTAATGTCCTAATGTTATCAGCGGTGGTTCCGGCTTTATCTTTGCTTTAATAGCCGGACGTTTTCCCTTCACGGGGATGTCATAATGCAATGGAGAGTGCAGCGGCGGAAACGTTCCCTTCAGGATGTTGTTTGGCCGGCTGCCCTCAAAACCTAACCACGAATATTTGCCATAATGCGGCAGCAGACGCGTCAGTCCCGAGACAGAACCTTGTATATTGACGCCCACAAAACCGATCGTCTGCCCCTTATTATCCGGGTTGGAAATGGTATAAACCAATGCTCCTGTCTTATGCAGACCATTTATCTTTTTCAACTGCTGCGCATTAAAATAACGGGCATAATTTTTTTGCACGTTAAATAAGTGGGCAAACTTATTTTTAAATCCGGTAACCCAGACGGCCCCGGTAGTAGGAAGCTGTTTCAACTCGTTATCAAAAACAACCGTGAGGCTCTTCTTCTGTACCTCCTGTGTCTGTTTCCATATTTTGGCAAGTCTCTTATATTCGGCAAGATATGGGCTCTTTGCCGGTAAAATCAATGTTCCTTTTACATTCCCGAAAAGCTGACTAAGCGAAGGGGGTGCCTCGCCTTTGTCTAATCGCCGGAAGACATCAAACTGCGGGTCAACTTCCAGTCGTAACGGCTGTTGACGGAAGGCAAGCAGGGGATACATCTCACGATTTCTCATGTGAATTTTTCGCAGGATAACGGTATCTTCAAAATAGACTGCCACCGGCACCACCAACGGAAAGACATCCTCCTTTTGTATTTGCAAAAGCCTGAAAGAGAGTAGATAATCATTATTGGATTTTCTCACTTTCACTTCGCTCAAGGTAAGCTGAGGAGCGCCTTTTCGCGTAAGCCATTCTTTGAAAAAAGATTTAAAATCGCGACCTGTAACCTTCTCGAAAGTAGTTTCAATATCATTGAAGGAAGCAATTTTAAAACGCCAATCTTTGTAAAACCTCTGGTAAGCCCGGATATAAAGCGAATCGCCTACCTGCTGCCGCAACATGTGCTGGAACATCAATGATTTGCCATAGCCAATGGCTTCTTCGGCAGCATTGTGACGGTCGCGGAAGTCCACCACAGGAAAATCATTCTCAGGATTCACAAAATCGGTAAACTTCTGAAGCGTGTTGCGCCGGTATTCTGCACCCTGACCCCGTTGTTCTTTCAGCATATGGTCAGCCATATAGGCTGTTAGTCCTTCGCACCAGTTACCTTTTTCCATGGCTACATACACCGAGTTGCCCCACCAGTTGTGCAACAATTCATGCGGATAGGAAGAATATAATATGAACGGAAAACGGATGATCCGCGAACCAAGCAGCGTAAACGAGGGCATGCCATAACCGGTTTCCCAGAAGTTCTCCACAAGGGCAAATTTTGAGTAGGGATAAGGTCCCAGCAAATGAACGTACATGTTCAGATAGATACCGGTCATATTCAGGTAACGCATGGCCAGCTTTTTGTCGGGGGTGCGCAAAAAAGCCTGTACCACAACATCACCGGCTTTGGTATCATATTCTGTCCAGCGGTTGGCGGTGAGATAAACCTGATCCTGTGGATGCTTGCACTCATATCGAATGGTGCGGATGCCGTTGGCAGTGTCATTTTCCGTGCGGACACCCTGCGAGACCACCAGCCAGGTTGCCGGTAGTTGCGTGGTAAGGTTATAAGTGAACAGTGGCGTGTCGAAAGTGGGCATCCAGAAAGAAGAAGCGGCGAGATAAACCCCTTTTTTGCTGATAATGCCCTTTGTCTCACTAAATCCCCGTGCATATTCGGCTGCTCCCGTGGAAAGCGAATCGTTGATTTGCCCGGAGCATTGCAGCACCACCTTTTCAGTATTTTCTCCCGTTTTCAGCAAAGCATAGCGCAAAGCATCCGGCTGTTTGTCCTGCTTAGCGGTTTTTATCAGACTGAAATTTCCGGAGATAAGTTTTACGGTAAGATGTGGGTTCAGATAAAAAATCAGGCTGTCGTGGCCGGCGATAAAAGTTTCCGTGAAACTAACCGTATCGGTAAGATGGATCGTGCTGTGGCTGATGTTCAGTACAGCCTTCATTTCGTGATGCAGGTTCTGCGAAAAAGCAAACGACGAGAGCAACAGAAATACTGCCGTTAAAATATGTTGTGGTTTGTTCATGGTAACAGGTTTAAAATATGTTGAAGCATTTGTTCTGAGACAAAGGTAGGGAAATATTTTGTCGAAAGGTGGAAGGGTTGGAGGGTGGAAAGGTATGTTGTCAGACATTATCGTTCACCTTGAAGTTCCTTGCGGAAAGATGAGGATCCGGTGTAAACTTCACCTCCCGGAAATGTTCCAGCAGCATCTTTTTGTTTTTCCCGCCGTAACCGACAGCATAATTCATCTCTTTGGATGGTACTTCTATTTCAATTCTCCTCATGGCGCAGGCGTCCGCTTGTTCCTTAGCATTTTCCCCCAACAACGGCACCATCAGATCGTGCCATATTTCTGTCAGCACCAGTTCGCGAAACGAAGGATGAAACGGGCCGGCAACCCACTCGCTACCATCGAGTAAACCTTCGGAAGGATGCAGTCCCAGCCGGATGACCCGGACACCGGCATCTTCAAATTTCAGCAGCAGTTGTTTCGACCAGGCCACCGCTTCTTCCAGCGACAAAGGTTTGTATTTCCCCTGCTCGTACCAGCGATGCAAAACCGTTTCTTTAATTACCAGCGCAGGATAGATGCGGGTATTGGAAGCACCGAGGTCAATAATTTTTTGTGCTGTAGCCATTGCTTTTCCCAACGTGTCGCCGGGCAGGCCAATCATCATTTGCAGACCGAGGTCGAAGCCGGCAGCATGAATCAGGGCAGCAGCTTTTTCCACCTGTTGTACAGAATGTCCACGACGGGAAGCCCGAAGGACAGTATCATCCAGCGACTGTGCACCCAGCTCGATAGTGGTCACGCGGTATCTCTTCAGCCGGGCGAGTATTTCGCCCGAGATGTAATCGGGACGGGTAGAAAGACGGATACCTTGCACTTCGCCGGAGTCAAGAAAAGGCTGAACAACCTTCAGATAATTCTCTTGTATATCCGTGGGAATACCGGTGAAAGTTCCCCCGAAAAAACCCACCTCCACATGGCTATCTCCGGTTTTAAAAGAGGCAAGATAAGTTCGGATAGTGTTTGTTACCTCCTGAAAATCCGGACTTTGCGTATGTCCTGAAATTTTCTGCTGGTTACAAAATACACACTGAAACGGACAAGCCATTTCCGGAGTAAAAACAGGGATGGTATAATGTTTTAATTGCTGCATGTTGGTGGCAAAAGTAACAAAAGACACTTTTTATAATTAATGTCAGCGAGAAAACTCCTTAATTTTAGTAAGGTGGTTGTCAGAAGTCGTCAAGGTCGAGGCGAGTGCAATCTGAGAATCAGGAGTCCGCGACATCATTGTCGGGATGACTGATTTGAAGATAAGCTCAACAGCTTATCCGGATTTAAATCGGTAAAGAGATGGACGTTTTCACTCGTGGTGTATAAAAAACGTCAAGGTCGAGGCGGGCGTAGTGTTGACAATGAGGAGTTTACTGTGGTAAATGACTGATTGGCGACACAAGTCCAACAAAGAGATTGGCGTTTTCTTATAGCCACTAATTAACCTATTCGATCCAGTTCCACAGTAAAATGGCGCATGATAGGTGCTTCTTTCAAAATTCTAAGTCCTTTTGTAATTTCTTTTCGCCGGTCGAAAACGTTGATAACCGATGCCGCCACATAGTCCATGTGGTTGTTGGTGTAAACGCGGCGCGGGATAGCCAGCCGCAGCAACTCCAGTGCCGGGTAACGGTTTTCGCGGGTATCCGGATCACGGTCGGCAAGCAAAGTACCGATTTCCACTCCCCTGACGCCGCCTTCGATGTACAACTCCACACCGAGTGTCTGCGCCACAAACTGTTCTTTAGGCAGGTTGGGCAAAAATCGTTTGGCATCAATAAAAATGGCATGTCCTCCGTAAGGATATTGGATGGGAATACCATAATCGCGAAGCTGCTTTCCAAGGTGAGCCACCTGTGAAATACGTGTTTCGAGATAGTCGAATTCAGTACCTTCATAAAGACCCTGTGCCAGCGCATTCATATCACGCCCGGACATGCCGCCGTAATTGATAAAGCCTTCAAACATAATGGTAAACATGGAGGCTTTTTCGAAAAGCTTGCGGCTGCGGAAACCAATAAAGCCACCCATATTGACGATAGCGTCTTTTTTGCTGCTCATGGTCATGCCATCGGCCTGGGCAAACATTTCACTGACAATCTCACGGATGGATTTGTCTTTATAAGCTTCTTCGCGCATTTTGATGAAATAGGCATTTTCGGCAAAACGGGCAGAATCGAAAAATACCGGAATCCCATATTGACCGGCCATCTTTTTCACAGCTTTCATGTTTTCGATGGAAACAGGTTGTCCGCCTGAAGAGTTACAGGTGATGGTAACCATGATAAGTGGAATACGATCCTTAGGATATTTTTTCAGTACTTCTTCCAGTTTGCTGAGATCCACGTTGCCTTTAAAAGGATGATCCAGCTCCGTATGGAAAGCCTCATCGATGGTACAGTCGATGGCGTGGGCTTTCCGAAATTCTATGTGGCCTTTGGTAGTATCGAAATGAGAGTTTCCGGGAATAATGTCGCCCTCTTTTATCATCGTTGAGAACAGCACATTTTCAGCCGCCCTGCCTTGATGTGCGGGGAGAAAATATTCGAAGCCGGTAATATTGAGAATCGCTTCTTTCAGCTTGTAATAAGAAGAGGCACCAGCATAACTCTCGTCGCCGAGCATCATGGCAGCCCACTGTTTGTCGCTCATGGCACCGGTTCCCGAATCGGTGAG
>VAPG01002190.1_pt1 | contig 14141 bp, 12 predicted proteins | sample 3393851 | NCBI WGS metagenome assembly VAPG01 (sample SAMN08290438, study PRJNA428436) | hydrothermal vent metagenome | isolation source: Deep-sea hydrothermal vent chimney | place: Atlantic Ocean: South-mid Altantic Ridge | depth 2194 m m
GGTATCTACGTTGTTACTCCGCGTCCTCTGTGGTAAAAAGCTTTTATTTTTTAGTTATAAATTCCATGCTCACGCGTTGACAGGAATTTAATCTCCGGCCACTTCTCAATCGTCATATCAAGATTTACCCGCGTCGATGCGATGTAGGCCAGATCACCGGCATGGTCTAATGCCAAATTGGTGGTCTGCCGCGCTTTGAATTTCACCAGTTCTTTTTCATTATCACATTCCACCCAGCGCGCAGTCGTCACATTGACTGCTTCAAAATCACAGTCCACATTGTATTCATGCATCAGGCGGTGTTGCACTACCTCGAACTGCAAGACACCGACCGCACCGAGTATCAGATCATTATTATGCAATGGCCGATAAAGCTGGGTCGCACCTTCTTCACATAATTGCATCAGACCTTTTTGCAGTGCTTTCATCTTTAACGGATCTTTTAATTGTGCACGGCGGAACAGTTCTGGCGCAAAGTTAGGAATGCCGGTAAAAGCCAGGTCTTCGCCCATGGTGAAAGTGTCGCCGATGCGCATGGTGCCGTGATTATGCAGGCCGATGATATCACCAGTGTAGGCGGTTTCTACCTGCTCACGATCCGACGCCATAAACGTCATCGCATCAGCAAGTTTAATGTCTTTGCCCAGGCGCACATGTTTTACTTTCATGCCTTTTTTATACGTACCGGAACAGATGCGCACGAAGGCGATGCGGTCACGATGCCCCGGGTCCATGTTCGCCTGAATTTTAAAAACAAAACCGGTGAATTTTTCTTCTTCCGGTTTTACTTCCCGGCTCTGTGTGCTGCGACCTTTGGGTGCGGGCGCAAAATCGTTGAGCGCATCAAGCAGTTCACCAACACCAAAATTATTGATACCTGAACCGAAAAACACCGGTGTCAGCTCGCCCTTTTGATAGGCTTGCAGATCAAATTCATGACTGGCACCTTTCACCAGCTCGATCTCTTCACGCAGTTCTTCTGCCATGTGACCCAGAATTTCATCCAGCTTCGGGTTATCTAATCCTTCGATAACATCACCCTGCTGAATTTTTCCACCGTGAGTAGCGCTGAAAAACTGCACGGTGTCCGTCGCCAGATTGAACACACCTTTAAAGTTTTTGCCCATGCCAATCGGCCAGGTAATCGGCGCGCATTTGATGTTCAGAATGTCTTCGATCTCATCAAGAATATCAATTGGTTCACGCGCTTCACGATCCATCTTGTTAACGAAGGTAATGATCGGCGTGGTACGCAGACGACACACGTCCATCAGTTTGATGGTGCGTTCCTCGACACCTTTGGCGGCATCGATCACCATCAGCGCAGAATCGACCGCAGTCAGAGTACGGTAAGTATCTTCGGAGAAGTCGGCATGACCGGGGGTATCGAGCAGATTGATGATGCAATCTTTATGCGGAAACTGCATCACCGATGAGGTCACCGAGATGCCGCGCTGTTTTTCCAGCTCCATCCAGTCAGAAGTCGCGTGACGCGCTGCCTTGCGGCCTTTTACCGTGCCCGCCATTTGAATCGCACCGCCGAACAACAGCAGTTTTTCCGTCAGCGTGGTTTTACCAGCATCCGGGTGGGAGATGATAGCAAACGTTCTTCGACGCTTGATTTCATTGAGATAATTGCTATCAGCCATACACCTAAAACCCTGGTTTGCACCTACAATTTGTACCCATTAATAAAAGCACCTTTTTTACATAACCAACATGTGCAAAAAGGCACGGTATTTTACACGAGAGAATGTTCCCGTAGTTATTCTTTTCCGCTTACTATAGGAAGCTTCTTAAGATGTTCCTCAATTGCATCTATCACATTATTTGTTAATGCAAGATTGGTCTTTTCTTTTCCCCAAACTTCATGAAAACGCTCAACTGTCTCACTTGCTGTATCTAACACTAACTTTTCAGGCAATCTTGCTTTAGCGGCAAGATGAGACAATTCATCCATTGAAAACGCATCAAAGCGGTTGCTTTTACTTACCTTTAAAGCCAACTTTTCATCTTTTATATAAGGAATAGTCGAAACAAAATCATAAGCGGGTGATATTGAAGGCATTCGAGGGTCTTTATATATCAAAGACCAGTTTTTCAAATGCATATCTGCATTTCCAATTAGAACATTGAAAACCAGCCTCCGAATAAATTCTTCTGTATCACTTTCTTGCCCTTCAATACCTATCACCTGAGCAATACGACGCATTGTCGCTTTTTTATATTTATCAGCAGGGCGAACACCAAAGATTTGTGCGAAATCTTCAATATGAACTAATGAGCCCCGATTATTTCCATCAAAGCCATTTCTATCAAAGCGTTTGATAACGAAGGCTTGGTTTCCAAATTTTTCAATGCCCGAAGGAATATTTTCAATATCTTGTATATCAATTAAGTTGGTTTCTGGAACATCCATTCCTATCTTTCTTGCCAACTCCATCATGGAGAATTCATTTTCAGGCACATCTTCGAAACGACTAGAAGGAAGTTTTACAATCCATGAACCTCCCGCCCCACTTACTGGAATAGTTAAACCTCCAGATGCATTCTTTACCGCTGAAAATTTTAATTGCACACCAGCTAATGAAAAGCGTAACGCCCGCTCTTTCTGCGGCTCTTCATCATCTGTTGACTCATTTACGTTTGGGGGCAATGCTTCACCATCAGCTGGTTCAACGGTTACTGCCCCAGATAAATCTTGTCCTAACACCCAAAGTAAAAAGAATTCACGATCAGGATTTACGCCTGCACGCTCTCCCAAATAATTTCGCATTTCACCTTCAGGCAAAAGATTAGAAAAGAACGGAATAAGCTTAGTTTGCGTTGCATTAAAGTCAGTTATTAAGCCACCTAAAGTGTCCTTAAAACCGAGACTTAATATTGGGCGTTCACTATCTTCTATATACTCTTGTGTAAAAGAAAATAATGATCGATCACCACTAACATCAGTAATCGTTCCAATTAACTTACCGTAAAGAAGAACATTTAAGGTCGATACATTACTCATCATCCACCTCATTATCTAAGCTATAAACTGGCAATGATTGAGTGATGCCTTCTAATTTAGAACGTGCAAGAGCGTTGCGAATAGAGCCAATCTTACTAAATGCTTTTTTAATTTTATCCGTATAGCCAGAATTCAAAGCTTCTTCAATAGCTATCCTAGAAGATGCAATTGCCTCAAGCTGAGTTGCATTTATTTTTGGTATTAAATGAGAAATATCCTTTATATTTATTTTGAGCTTATCCAATTCCTGTTGAGGAAGGTTAATTCTTCCTACATTTGAAATAGCATTTATTGTTTCCATATAATTACCTACCACCTCTTGAGCACGTCTTTGCGTATTCATAAGATCGGTATTGATAGTTTTACGTACAATAGACTGCACGGCTGGAACAGTTTTTCTAGGTACAAGTTCCAGCTCAAGATCAAGAGTTCGAGCAAGTGCAACAAGGCTAGACACGCGTAAATCAACTGCCCCATTCTCAATCTTTGATATATGGCTTTGTGGCACACCCGACTTTGTGCTTAGCTCCCGCTGGCTAAGCCCCTTAGTTTTTCTAGCCCTTTTAAGGCTTTTTAGTATTTGCTCGTTTAAATATGACATTATGATCTATCTCTATATATCACCATACACAGTATATGTAGTTTAATATATCACTATTTGCAATTTCTATCAATAAAATTATATGTAATAGCAGATCATGGAACCCTAAATATATATCACTACATATAATACAGGCATATTCTATTGAATTTAACACATAACAATTAGAATTCCCTATTCATTAGTAAACATGTATGTGTACCAAGTATTCAAAAAGGCAAATTCTATTTCAAGTTATTGAAATTAAACAATGGGTACAAATTTTATTTAGGACTGCTCTTACACAAATTTTGCACCTATTTCGTGTGACTTAGCCTGACAGAGGGAGACATGAGAAGTCAATATGACAACTCTAGACACTACATAACTAATTGTATTTAAAGAAATTAGTGTCGTTAGACGACTCAAGATGTCTTAGGTATAAATGAGTATTGCTGTGGGGTGAGAGATAATCGCGAAAGTTCGCCGACGTTTTACTTCATCTAAATAAGCCATAGCCGCGCAATTACACAGGCTTCGTGCGATGACGGAAAAGGATATTGAGACAGTGAGAGAATATATAGGGCGGGCATTGCCCGCCAACCGTGATGTATATATCAACCTGCTGTCGGGCGGTGCCCGACCTACCAGCGCCGGTTGTAGTTAATCTGCGCTGCGCCGGGAGTCATTTCTTTACTGCTGCCAACAGCACATTGTCCGGCATCCAGATTATCGTACCAGTTGCGATAATTCAGCATCAAGGTCGGTGACATGATGCAATATTTGTTGCCGAACGGATGACCGAGATGCAACAGCAGATGCCCCAGTTCGTGGCTCAGCAATGCGGCGGAATAATTGATGATCTGCTCGTCACTGTAGGTTTTATCCTGACGCAAGCTGGTTAACAGATCTGAATCATTCAGCATGGGATACACCATGATGTAAGCGTAGCTATTAAATTGTGTGTTCCTGTTATAGCTGGTGGTACCGGCCGTAATTCCACCGCGCAACGATGAGTGCACATCCAGCGCATAATATTCCGCACTGGCGACCAGTTGATTGGTGAGCAGAATATCATAGGGCAGATCGCTGTAACCCAGACTGTCCCACCACACCCATTCGTGATAAGCATCCAGAGCCAACACCGGTTTACCATCAGTGGCTTTCTGGGTTTTCCAGTATTCCAGGCGGGCAATCAGGGTATCGACCAGTGCATACGACAGGCCGATAAAATTTTTCTGTTTTACCTTGGGGTGCAGCAGATACGGCTGCGCGTAGTCGATCACGTTCTGCCTGTCACTGGCGTAATTTGACAGGGTTTCGAACAGTGCCTGTTGCATCGCTTCACGCGCCTGTTTGTCGATGCGATTGATGTCAACAATTTCTTTGCTGCGCGCAGCGATCAGCCGGGAATCAAGCCGCTCGAAAACATCGTTGATCGAAATGGTTTTTACCTGTGAAAATTCAACATCAATATTAAAGTGCTGTTTCACTATCTGTCGGGTACGCGACAATATTTTTTTTATCTGGCGATGAGTCAGCGACTTAAAACGGGAATTAACCACGTTAGCAACCTTAAGATAAACTACTTGCTGAGAAATATCAGGCAGCGGGATAACTTGCCAGTCGCCTGTTTTATCCGATAATTGCACAGACGCGGAGACTATCCTGTCATCATTATCGTTGCTGCAGGCAAAAAGGTTACACAGCAAGGCGGACAACAGCACAAACTTAAAGCAACCACTATATAGTTTAACTTTTTGCATCATCCTGAGCTGTGCGCCTGTATCTATAGAATTTTTACACTATGTTTTGTTTGCCAGATACCTGGCCAGGATGATCGCATCTTCACGACCATGCTGCGCCGGATAATAAGCCTTACGCACCCCCAGTTCATGAAAACCTTCGGATTGGTACAGGCGCTGTGCATTGGAATTGGAGCAACGTACTTCCAGCAGCACCATGTCGATGTCAGTTTGATTAGTACTTTTGATGAGATAACGTAACAGGTGTCGACCCAAACCTTTCGCCTGATAATCCGGATCAATGCAGATATTCAGGATATGAGCCTCACCCGGTGACAACATGACCACCGCATAACCGATAATCTTTCGATCCAGCAGCATCACCCAGGCATGGTGACCGACGCGCAGACAGTCACGAAAAATCCCCAATGTCCACGGATGCGGATAAGCTTTTTTTTCGACGTTAATGACCGGGTTCAAATCAGAATAATTCATAGTGCGTATTTCGACCAGCGCACTCATGTCTTCATTCATGTTTTGAAAATTTACTGCCATGTCATCACATACGTTTAGTTATTATTGCTCTCGATTATTTTTTGTAACTGCTGCAAATCTGACCAGGCTTTGCGTTTATGTGCCGCTTGCAGCAATAATTCTTCAGGCGAGTAACTGAAAAATAGCGGCACCGAGACCAACTGCTGCGACAGATTGTCATTCATGGCGCGACTGTCATCAATTGACAGCTCTTTCTGCAACAAACAACGCGCTGTTGTTTCACCCAGCACAATAATAAGTTTAGGTCGTATCAATTGAATCTGTTGTTTTAGATGCGTATTGCAGGCCTGAATCTCTGCGGGTGAAATCGTATGATTCGCCGCCACGCGGCATTTAAGCAAAGAAGTGATGTAGACATCACCGATGTTGATATTGATCGCTGCCAGCATTTTACTAAGCAGGTCGCCAGCTTCGCCACCGCAGATAAGTTCGTTTTTGTCATCATTGGCACTGGGCGACAATAAGACGAACATCAGTTCGGCAGACAAACTACCGCGACCGGCTATCGCCTGTGTTCGTCTTTTGTGCAGCGCACAATTTACGCAGCTCTGGATTGCGGATTCCAGGCCATCATAAGTTGTCGCAGCAACTTCCCTGTCACTGCTTTCAGTTGTCGATACATCGGGCGATGTTTCGATGGCAGGCTGCGTATCAACCTGCCCGGCATCCAGCGATTCCCAGCACTGTATGCCCATTGCATCCAGATAATAACGACGCGTATTTTCATCCATCGCTTCTGTCATCGTTTGTGCCACACCAGCTACCATCGATCACACATCACCGAGTTGCGGGTGTTCACGATCATCCGGTTTTTCAAGTTTATTCAACGCGTTGATGTACGCGTTGGCTGAAGCGATAACGATGTCAGTATCCGCGCCCTGGCCGCTGACGATACGCCCGCCTTTCTCCAGTCGCACGGTCACTTCACCCTGTGCATCAGTACCGCTGGTGATGTTGTTCACCGAATAAAGCTGCAACTGGGTATCGCTGTTAACCACACTTTCGATTGCTCTGAATGATGCATCAACCGGGCCACCACCACTGGCACTGGCAGCGATTTCCTCACCGCCGATTTCCAGCACCATCGATGCATTTGGGGTTTCACCGGTTTCGGAACAAACACGCAGGCTGACCAGTTTGTAATGTTCATTTTCAATTGCCCAGTTAGTATCAGCGACCAGCGCACGCAGATCTTCATCAAAGATTTCGTGTTTTTTATCGGCCAGATCCTTGAAGCGAGCAAACGTTTCGTTCAATTCCTGCTCGGAAGAAAAATCAATATTCAATTCATGCAGGCGACTCTTGAACGCATTGCGACCGGAATGTTTTCCCAGCACCATACGATTATCCGACCAGCCGACATCCTGCGCACGCATAATTTCGTAAGTCTCACGGCTCTTCAAAATACCATCCTGGTGGATACCTGATTCGTGTGCAAAAGCATTGGCACCGACGATGGCCTTGTTAGGTTGCACCGGAAAACCAGTGATACCGGAAACCAGTTTCGAACACGGCACGATCTGCGTGGCATCCAGACGGGTGTCGCAACCGAAAACATCCTGCCGAGTACGCACCGCCATCACGATTTCTTCCAGTGAAGCATTACCCGCACGCTCACCCAGACCATTGATGGTACATTCAACCTGACGCGCACCGTTCAACACCGATGCAAGTGAATTGCCAACAGCCAGCCCCAGATCATTATGACAATGCACGGAGAAAATTGCTTTGTCTGAATTTGGAATACGCTCGATCAGGGTACGGATTAATTCACCGAACTGATGCGGAATGTTGTAACCCACGGTGTCAGGAATGTTGATGGTGGTAGCACCGGCATCGATCACCGCTTCAATAATGCGGCACAAAAAATCGGTGTCTGAGCGGCCGGCATCTTCCGGCGAAAATTCAACGTTATCGGTAAAATCTCTGGCCATTTTCACCGAAGCAACTGCCTGTGCCAGCACGTCGTCCGGCTGCATGCGCAGTTTCATTTTCATGTGAATTGGCGAGGTAGCAATAAAGGTATGGATACGAGAAGAGAGCGCGGGTTTCAACGCTTCACCAGCACGGCTGATGTCTTTTTCCAGTGCCCGTGCCAGACCACAAACGGTGCTGTCTTTTATCACCGAAGCAACCGCTTGCACCGATTCAAAATCACCGTGGCTGGCGATCGGAAAACCGGCTTCGATAACATCAACGTGCATTTTCTCCAGTGCTTTTGCGATGCGTACTTTTTCATCTTTAGTCATGGAAGCACCAGGGCTTTGCTCGCCATCACGTAAGGTTGTATCAAATATTATTAACTGTTCACTTTTGCTAGATTCATTACTCATGACTTGACCTTCAAATCAAAATTTTTACGGGTTTAAATATGTTGAGCGCGTATTCTCCTCGCCAGGAATCATGTAATGCCCTAGGGCAGGAGGAGAAGTGAAAAGCCATGCAATAAAGAACATGACAGAAATGCCACAGCCGGTGCAGACGCAGGAAAGCGTTTATCAGCAGAATCGGCTTGTGGTGTGAAATAATTCATATCTGGAATAACTATAGCGATAAGTCAGGGAATATACAACCAAAAAATAGATATTTGCCGCGAAGGACGCGAAGAGCGCAAAGAAGATATTTCCTGGTTTTTAACATTGGCATCTTTCGCGTCCTTCACGGCAAAGAATTTTTTTAATTTTCCGCCCGATTACGCTTTCTAAAGCGTCGCAAAATACTGATTACCGGCCCGGACAGTGCATAAATCATGAAACAACCGAACAGGGTGATTGGCGGATCGATGGCAGCAAAAACAAAAATCATCACCACGATCATCATCGCCATAAACGGCACCTTGTTGTGGAAGTCGATGTCCTTGAAACTATAGTAGGAAATATTGCTGACCATCATTAAACCGGCAAACACAATGATGACCAAAGAAATTTTCGCCACCGCGTCACCGGCAATGCCGTTATCGAAGCAGGCCCAGACAAAACCGACAACAACAGCCGCAGCAGCCGGACTCGGCAAGCCCTGAAAATAGCGTTTATCGGTGTTACTGGCCTTGGTGTTAAAACGCGCCAGCCGCAGCGCACCCGATGCCACATATAAAAAAGCGGCCAGCCAGCCGAGCTTGCCCCAGTGCCAGCCAACATTGACCAGTGACGATAAAGACCATTCGTACATCACCAGCGCAGGGGCCAGGCCGAAAGACCCCATGTCGGCCAGGCTGTCGTATTCCGCACCGAACTCGGTGGAAGTGTTTGTCATGCGCGCCACGCGACCATCGAGCGCATCCAGAATCATGGCGATAAAAATGGCAACGCAGGCCTGCTCAAATTTATCCTGAGTGGCGGCAACGATGCCGTAAAAACCGGCAAACAGGGCAGCAGTGGTAATCAGGTTCGGCAGTAGGTAAATGCCGCGACCGCGTTTTTTAACGGGTTTGTTTTGTGATGTTTCCATGATGGTAAGAATAGCCTAGTCATGCAGCATCGTCTAACATTAAAAAATCTTTTTTCTTTTTGTTAAATAAAAAAAGGGCCATGCAGCCCCTTCTTTATTAACCAGTCTATCGATATTAGTTTTTGCTTTTATCAACAATCTTGTTGGCTTTGATCCATGGCATCATGGAACGCAGTTCTGCGCCCACTTTTTCGATTTGATGTTCACGACCTTTCTTGCGCAGTGCTTCCAGATTTTTCGCACCGGAATGCATCTCGGTGATAAATTCTTTGGCGAACTGGCCGCTTTGAATTTCTTCCAGAATTTTCTTCATCTCTGCTTTGGTGTTTTCGTTCACGATGCGCGGGCCGCGTGTTACGTCGCCGTATTCAGCCGTATTCGAAATTGAATAACGCATATCAGCGATGCCGCCCTGATACATCAGGTCAACAATCAGTTTCAACTCGTGCAGACATTCGAAGTATGCCATTTCTGGTGCGTAACCGGCTTCTACCAGTGTTTCGAAACCGGCCTGTACCAGCGCGGTGGTGCCGCCACATAATACCGCCTGCTCACCGAACAGATCGGTTTCAGTTTCTTCGCGGAAAGTGGTTTCGATAATCGCAGTGCGACCGCCACCGATAGCAGACGCATAAGACAGTGCGATGTCTTTTGCGTTACCAGACGCATCCTGTGCAATCGCGATCAGATCGGGAATACCACCACCGTTAACAAACTCACTACGTACGGTGTGACCCGGTGCTTTTGGTGCGATCATGATAACGTCGAGGTCAGCACGTGGGCTGATGGCTTCGAAATGAATATTGAAACCGTGCGCGAAAGCCATGGCTGCGCCCTGCTTGATGTTTGGCTCGATCTGTTCTTTGTAGATTGCAGCCTGATGCTCATCAGGTGCCAGCACCATAACCACGTCAGCCCATGCAACGCCGTCTTCGATAGATTTAACCGCAATGCCTGCGGCTTCAGCTTTTGCCGCAGAAGCAGAACCCTGACGCAGACCAACACAAACTTCTGCGCCCGAATCCTGCAGGTTGCCGGCGTGCGCGTGACCCTGTGAGCCATAACCGATGATGCATACTTTTTTGCTTTTGATGATAGAAAGATCGCAATCTTTATCGTAATAAATATTCATTTTTGCTTAATCCGTAAATGTTTTAAATTTAAAAAATCTGTTGCTTGTGACGCTGAACGTTTTGCGGCTGATGCCATGCCGCTATGTCATTGCCTTGTCGCCACGCCCCATACCCAGCTGCCCTGAACGCACAACTTCGAGCATGGTGATATGCTCCAGTGCTTTTAATACCGCATCGATCTTTTCGCTATCGCCGGTAACTTCAATGGTGTAGGTGGTATCCGTCATATCGATCACGTGACCATTGAAAATATCGACGATGCGTTTTACTTCATCACGCTGCTCGTTTTCTGCCTTAACCTTGATCAGAATCAGCTCACGTTCGACATGTACATCGTCCGTCAGGTTCACCAGTTTCACCACATCGACCAGTTTGTTGAGCTGCTTGCAGACCTGCTCGACGATGTCGTCAGTGCCGGTTGTCACCAGCGTCATACGTGACAACGAGGGATCATCGGTCGGTGCCACGGTCAGTGATTCGATGTTGTAGGCACGCGCTGAAAACAGGCCGGCGACACGCGACAGCGCACCGGCTTCGTTTTCCAGAAGTATGGATATGATATGTTTCATCTCTACTGCTTCACTATTGTCTTCTTCGTATACCACGGCGTTACACCAGTATCATTTCGTTGAGGCCGGCACCGGTAGGAATCATCGGATACACGTTTTCTTCACGATCAGTAATAAAATCGAGGAATACCAGGCGGTCTTTCTGTTTGAATGCTTCTTCCAGTGCCGGACGAACATCAGCCGTTTTTTCTACTTTAATACCGACGTGACCATAACTTTCTGCCAGCGCGACGAAATCGGGCAATGCATCGAAATAAGACATGGCATAACGTTTTTCATAGAAAAATTCCTGCCACTGCCTGACCATGCCCATGTAGCCGTTGTTCAGGTTGATGATTTTTAACGGCAGACCGTATTGTTTGCAGGTCGATAATTCCTGAATGCACATCTGGATACTCGATTCACCAGTGATACAGGCAACCGTCTCATCGGGAAACGCCAGTTGCACACCCATGGCGGCGGGCAAACCGAAACCCATAGTGCCCAGACCACCAGAATTTATCCAGCGGCGTGGTTTATCAAAACCATAATACTGCGCAGCAAACATCTGGTGCTGACCAACGTCCGAGGTAATAAACGCATCACCGTTAGTGACTTTGTGTAATTCTTCGATGACAAATTGTGGTTTGATGATCTCGCTGGCGCGATCATATTTCAGGCAATCCTGCGCACGCCACTCGTTAATCTGTGTCCACCATTTTTCCAGTGCGCCCTTATTTGCCTGCTCAGCTGACTTGCCTATCAAAGCATTTATCGCATCCAGCACTGGTACAACTTCACCGACGATGGGTATATCAACTTTGACGTTTTTCGAGATCGACGCCGGGTCAACATCGATGTGAATGATTTTTGCATCGGGACAGAATTTTTCCAGCGCACCAGTAACACGATCATCAAAACGCGCACCGATGGCAATCAGCACATCGCAGTGGTGCATGCTCATGTTGGCTTCGTAAGTACCGTGCATGCCTAACATGCCGAGTGACAGTGGATCACTTGCCGGAAACGCACCCAGCCCCATTAATGTCTGCGTGATGGGGTAACCGAGTGAGCGAGTAAATGTGCGCAGCTGCTCGGAACCTTCACCCAGAATGACACCGCCGCCGGAATAGATCATCGGCCGCTCGGCTTTCACGATGAGTTCAACCGCACGTTTTATCTGCCCGTTATGGCCTTTGACTGTCGGATTGTAAGAGCGCATTTCAATTTCAGCGGGATATTCAAAAGCCACTTTCTCCGCAGTGATGTCTTTTGGAATATCGATCACAACCGGACCGGGACGACCGGTAGTGGCGACATAAAAAGCTTTCTTGAATGTCTCGGCGATGTCGTTAACATCGTTGATCAAAAAGTTGTGTTTTACAATCGGGCGCGTGATACCAACTGAATCGACTTCCTGAAACGCATCATTACCAATCAGGTGTTTGGGCACCTGACCGGTGATAACGATCATCGGAATCGAATCCATGTAGGCAGTGGCGATGCCGGTAACCGCATTGGTCGCACCCGGGCCGGAAGTAACAAGCACTACGCCGGGTTTACCTGTAGCGCGGGCATAACCATCGGCCGCATGCGTCGCGCCCTGTTCATGACGAACGAGGATATGCTGCACATCTTCCTGCTGGTAAAAAGCATCATAAATATGCAACACGGCACCACCAGGGTAGCCGAATACGTAATCGATGCCTTCTGCTTTCAGGCATTCGATAATAACTTCTGCGCCGGTTAATTCCACTATTCTTTCTATCTCTTGTTAAATTTCAAAAAACCTTTATAAATCATGGGCTTTTTTCAAACTCGAAAAACCCCACACCCATACAGGCGAACCGTGCATTCTAAACGGTTACGCCAATAATTTCACGAACAATTTAAATGAATTCAATCAAATAACAACATCCACAAGGTACTACGCCGGTTTCAGCCATTATCGAAATACGCAGACGAAAAAAAACCCCGGCCAAAGTAAGTCTCCTGGCCGGGGTCTTTTAAAGAACAAAACCTCAGGTTTTATTCAGATGCTTTGCCACCAACAGCTTTCGCCAGTGCTTCTTCGATTGCATCTGGAGAAGGCATAATATTCATAAAGCTGTTATCACCCATCATGCTTAAGTCAGGGAAGTTCACAGCGATACGAAAACGTGCGTGCAACGCTTCAATTTCATTACCTGTTACCAGAATGTCGTATGGCAGGTGAGCCGTAGAACGAATTGGTTTGAAATCAATTTCAGACATGATGAAAGTATCATCCATGTATTTGTTTTTTTCGCCACCTTTCATAGAAACACCGAACAATGTCTGCTTTTTGCCGGGAACATCAATGCGGTACACTTTTGCAACACCTGCAGTTTTAGCTGCCAGCCCTTTTTCTACCGCTGCAACGGCCTGATCGTAGCTATCATATTCAACCAGCTCGTATGGCTCATCAAAATATTCCATACCGAATGTGTAGTGATAACTTTCAAGGTCATCTGCATCCAGACCTTCTTCAGGGCCGTATTCTTTAATGGCACCCAGTGCTTTTTTCAGTGCTTTAGAAACAGAGTGCAGATCACTCGAAACGTGATAAGCCGCTGCCATGTACACAGGATTAGTGTATGTAACCTGTACTTCGTTACCAACTTTAGTGATAGCAACACGTTGGCCAGCGATGTAACCCGCACGCTCATGTGTGCCAGCCGCTTTTTTCAGTGTATCGTTGGTAACGATAATGATGTCCGCTGTTGGGTATGGCGAGTATTCACCAACTATCTCAAAACCATTCGCTGTTAAAGAATTTTTAACATCAGCAGCTTTATCAGCCACAGAACCAGTGCTGGTCGATGCTAAAAAGAAGGGTTTCATTTCGCCGGCAGCATTTACTGCCATAGACGCCACACTGATCACCGCTGCCGCTGTGACCGCAAGCATTTTTGAACTTACTTTTATCATGCTATTTTCACTCCAAGTTAATCCTGAATTATTATCTTTTGATTTTTCGTCCCCTGCTCCAAATTACTTCACAACATGGAATTAATCTAGCCCTTTGCAGGTAACAAGGACGGTTAATGTAAATAAAAGCATGAGCTTATGCAAGCTTTTTCGAAACATATTTATGTTATTCAA
>VAPG01030542.1_pt1 | contig 14123 bp, 14 predicted proteins | sample 3393851 | NCBI WGS metagenome assembly VAPG01 (sample SAMN08290438, study PRJNA428436) | hydrothermal vent metagenome | isolation source: Deep-sea hydrothermal vent chimney | place: Atlantic Ocean: South-mid Altantic Ridge | depth 2194 m m
CTGGAAGAGAGAGATACCGACAGTCCCTCTGCCGAAAAGCATGAGCGGAAACAACAGGCTTCAGCGCCATCAACATTTGGCGATCTCCTTAAAGCTGCCGCCTCCGAGGACCAGGAGACCGACGACTAGTGCCAGGCCGGAAACGGTTTTTTTGCCCGATCCCGGTGTTATGCTAAAAAATAATCATGGGAGTACCCGGCCTGTGGTTATTTTTTCCGCCCGCCGTGATCTCGGGTAAAAAAACCTCGTTTCCTGACAGGCACAGACAAGAAAGGTTTGTTTTACGGCAAGCTGAAAAAAATATGGCAGCGGGACGCAATCAATGCCCCGCCCGGAAGCAGGACACCCTTTTTCCTATTTTTATTTTTTTGCCGTGCTGTTTTTAGCGGGATACAGATTATTAAAAATAGCCAACAGCCAGAGGTAACACAACAATGCTGAAGCGTGAACTAATTAACGAAGTTGCCGGACAACTTGGCGGATATTACAAGCAGGACATCGCAATTGCCGTTGATATTATTCTTGGAGAAATCGCCCAGGCCCTGATTGATGGCCGGCGTGTGGAGATACGGGGGTTCGGCAGTTTTTCCGTACGCACACGGAAACCGCGCAGCACCAAGAATCCCAAAACCGGTAAAATGATGAATATCCCGGCCCGCAAGACCCTGCATTTTACCATGAGCAAATCTCTCAAAGAAGTCCTGATCGAAAAAGAATAAGCTCCCGGATTAAAAAAAAGCCGGTGGCCGCATCCTGCGGCCACCGGCTTTTTTTATTTTCACAGAAAAATACTGCTGTCTCCCTTGCCCTGACGCAGAACTTCGGGCCGATCACCAATCAGGGAAACCACGGTTGAGGGGTCCGGATAGACCGGACCGCCGTCGATAATCAAGTCGACCTGGTTACCGAAAAGTTCATTGACGTCAAAGGCGTCCAGGGCCGGCTCGGATTCGTCCTCCGATATGGCGCTGGTGGTGAGGATGGGATTGCCGAGGCTCTCGATCAGGGCCAGGCAGACCTGGTGGTCCGGCACCCGGATACCCACTGTTTTCTGCCGGGTGCGCATAATCCTGGGAACCAGCTTGGTGCCGGGCAGGACAAAGGTATACGGACCGGGCAGGTTTTTATGCATCAGGCGGTAGGCCGCATTGCCGACATGACCGTACTGACTGATATCTTTCAGACTGGAACACATAAAAGTGAACGGCTTGTGCTTCGGTCTTTTCTTTATCTGGTAGACCCGTTTAACCGCCTTCTGACTAAAGATATCACAGCCGAGACCATACATGGTATCAGTAGGATAGCAGATAACGCCTCCTCTCTTCAGGACATCAACCACCTGGCTGATCAGGCGCGGCTGGGGATTATGCGGATGTATTTCCAACAACAGTGCCATCGTTTCACCATTTTTCTTGCAGGAAGTTATGCCGATTTTCGCTTGTACCTGAATCGTTACAAAAAATCCATAAAAATTTTCGGCCCGGCACCAACCGGCGCCGGACGCGCAGGGGTTGGAGTTCTCATTTAGCATTTTCTTTTATGCCCTAACGTGCTACATTGCACCGTAAGGGGGTGCATGCAAACAAGTCAGCGGGATTGAGAACAATGACGGATTGATTTATGCCTCCATAAAAAAATAATTACTAAGCAAACATGGTAAGGGACCGCTCAAAAAACAACTTCACATTTTCGCCTCCCAGCGCCAATTCTGCAAAATATTTTTGAACGAACCAACGAACAATGAAAATCTCCACGGACACGGAGCTTCGTCCGAGACGATTTTCATATTAAGTAAGGAGGAATGCATGTTCTCCCAGGACATACCCGCAGCATATACCTTTGACGACGTCCTTCTGATCCCCGCAGCCTCGGAAGCATTACCTTCCGAGGTCTCCCTGGCAACCAGGCTGACGGATACGATACTCCTGAACGCCCCCCTGATCAGCGCGGCCATGGACACGGTTACGGAACACCGGACGGCCATCGCCATGGCCAGGGAAGGCGGAATCGGCATAATTCACAAAAACATGAGCATCAAGAGCCAGGCCAGGGAGGTCGAACGGGTCAAGAAATCGGAATCAGGCATGATCATTGATCCGATAACCGTCACCGCCCGCCAGAGCGTCGCCGAGGTGCAGTCGATCATGGCCAGCTACCAGGTTTCGGGCCTGCCGGTCCTGGATGGTGAAAAACTGGTCGGCATCGTCACCAACCGCGACCTGCGCTTCGTCTCCGACGACAACCTGCGGGTAGCCGATGTCATGACCAGCAAAAACCTGGTCACCGCCCCGGTGGGAATCGACCTGGAGCATTCCAAAGCCCTCCTGCACGAACACCGGATCGAGAAACTGCTGGTGGTGGACGATGAAGGAAAACTCAAGGGGTTGATCACCATCAAGGATATTGAAAAAATCAAAAAATATCCCAACGCCGCCAAGGACGACATGGGGCGGCTGCTGGCCGGCGCGGCGATCGGCGTCAGTCATGACATGCTCGAACGCGCCGAGACACTGATCAAGGCCGGAGTCGACGTTGTGGTCCTGGACTCGGCCCACGGCCATGCCGTCGGGGTCGTGCGGGCGGTAAGCGAAGTGAAGGGGGCCTGGCCCGACCTGCCGGTGATTGCCGGCAATGTGGCCACGGCCGAGGGAACCAGGGACCTGATCAAGGCCGGCGCCAACGCGGTCAAGGTCGGGGTCGGGCCCGGCTCCATCTGTACGACCCGCATTGTCGCCGGCGTCGGGGTGCCGCAGCTCACCGCCTTGGATGACTGTGCGGCAGAGGCCGGCAAAAAGGGAATCCCGGTCATTGCCGACGGCGGAATCAAGTTTTCCGGCGATATCTGCAAGGCCATCGGCATCGGCGCCCACACGGTCATGGTCGGCTCTCTCTTTGCCGGCACCGACGAGGCACCGGGAGAAACCTTTTTGTTCCAGGGCCGCAAATACAAAGGCTACCGGGGAATGGGATCGCTAGGGGCCATGAAAAAGGGCAGCAGGGACCGCTATTTTCAGGAAAACTCGGGATCGTCGAAACTGGTGCCGGAAGGTATCGAAGGCAAGGTGCCCTACCGGGGAACTCTGGCCGAAATGATCTACCAGCTGCTTGGCGGCCTGCGTTCCGGCATGGGCTATGTCGGCGCGGCAACCATCCCGGAGCTGCACAAACGAGCCCGTTTTGTCCGCATCTCGCCGGCCGGTCTGCGCGAATCACACGTCCACGATGTCATCATTACCCGTGAAGCGCCGAATTACCGCACTGAAGGCCTATAAAATCGCACCTTAAAAATATTGATATGGCTACGCACAACGAAAAAATCATCATCCTTGACTTCGGCTCCCAGACCACTCAGCTCATTGCCCGCCGTGTCCGGGAGCAGAAAGTATACAGCGAGATCCATCCCTACACCCTTGAGCTTGACCGGCTCCGGGAGATGCAGCCGTCCGGCATCATCCTCTCCGGCGGCCCGGCCAGTGTCTATGACGAGGACGCCCCCATCAGCGATGTCGGCATCTTCGACCTGGGTATTCCGGTCCTCGGCATCTGCTACGGAGCTCAGCTCATGATGCAGCAGTTGGGCGGGCGGGTGGAAAAGGCGGAAAAACGGGAATTCGGCAAGGCGGAACTCCTTATCGAACATACCGCCGGCATCTTCGCCGGCATGGAAACCGCCCCCACCCGGTACCAGGTATGGATGAGTCACGGCGACCGCGTTGAAGAGGCCGCCCCCGGTTTCGTGATCACGGCCAGGAGCGCTCATTCACCCCTGGCCGCCCTGCGCCATCAGGATAAACCCTTTGTCGCCGTGCAGTTCCATCCCGAAGTGGTCCACACTACGATCGGCGCCGATATACTGAAAAACTTCATCTTCGATCTCTGCGGCTGCCATCCCACCTGGACCATGCGCTCCTTTATCGAGTCGACAGTGGAACAGGTACGCAACAGGGTGAACGGCGGCAAGGTGATCTGCGCCCTGTCCGGCGGGGTTGACTCCTCGGTGACCGCCGCCCTGGTTCACCGGGCGGTCGGCGATCAATTGACCTGCATTTATGTGAATAACGGCCTCATGCGGACCGGCGAGACGGAAAGCGTACTCCGTTTCTTCCGGGAAAAATCCAACCTGCACGTTATCGATGTGGATGCAGTAGCCTTCTTTCTTGATGAACTGAAGGGAGTCGTCGACCCGGAGGAAAAACGCAAGCGCATCGGCCTGGGTTTTATCAAAATTTTCGAGAAGGAGGCCCGGCAGCTGGGCGACGTAAAATACCTGGCCCAGGGTACGCTCTACCCGGATGTTATCGAATCCGTCGTCTTTCGCGGCAAGGCCCCCATCAAATCGCATCACAATGTCGGCGGCCTGCCCGAACGGATGCGCCTTGAGCTCATCGAACCGCTGCGCGAACTGTTCAAGGACGAGGTTCGCGAACTGGGGCAGGAACTGGGTCTGCCGGAAGAGGCCGTCATGCGCCAGCCCTTCCCCGGTCCGGGCCTGGGCATCAGGATCATGGGCGAGGTTACCGGCGAACGGCTCCACATAATCCGCCAGGCCGACGTGATCGTGCTGGAAGAGATGAAAAAATCCGGCTGGTACCACAAGGTATGGCAGTCCTTTGCCGTCCTGCTCCCCATCCAGACCGTCGGGGTCATGGGGGACAGCCGTACCTACGAACATGTGATCGCGATCCGCTCCGTGGACAGCCGGGACGCCATGACCGCCGACTGGTCCCATCTGCCCTATGACCTGCTGGGCCAAATCTCCAACCGGATCATCAACGAGGTTCGCGGCGTCAACAGGGTGGTGTTCGATATTTCCTCCAAGCCGCCGAGTACGATAGAGTGGGAATAAATCTCAACCTGAATCAGTGACGGCTTGCGATAATATTCCAGGCAATCACGGACCATTTGACCATTGCGAACGGATAACGGATTTATGCTCAAAGCAGCCATTTACGTTGACGCCGAAAACATAAAGAGGAGCGGCGGCTACGGCATGCGTTATGACGTGCTGGTGGATCTTGCCAATGCGGATGACTCGGTGCTGCTGCGGGCCAACTGCTACCTGGCGGAAGACAGGGAGCGCACGGCCAAGGACCAGGAATATCGCCAGAAAGTTTACTCCTACCACAATATCCTCAGGCAGTGCGGCTTTAGAATCATCAAAAAATATGTCCGCCGCTATCAGGACGAAGACGGCAATATCACCACCAAGGCCAATGCCGACATGGACCTGGCCATCGATGCCCTGCTCCAGTCCCGCAACCTGGACCGCATCATTCTGCTCTCCGGTGACGGCGACTTCATCCGCCTGGTCATCGCCCTGCAGAACATGGGCTGCCGGGTGGAAATAATCGCTTTCCACAACGTCAGCCTTGAACTCAAGGAGGTAGCGGACTCCTACCTGTCCGGCTTCCTCATCCCCGGCCTGCTGCCCATTCACAGTAACGGCCTCAACGATGATGAAGGCTGGTATCGCGGCAGCGTGGCCAACTATAACCAGGGCCGCGGTTTTGGTTTTTTCCGCTACTACCGGATGGAACAAGGCCGCCTGCAGAGTGATACCGTTTTTTTCCACCGCTCCAACTCCGCTTTGGATTCGGACCATTATTTCCAGGATACCTCCCGGATTTTCGAATTTCGTATCGTGGAGAATCCTGCCAACGACAACCGCTCCGAGGCCAGGGACATCCGGCTCCTCAAAGAAATGTAACTGTCCAGCTGCACTCCATCTTCAGGCGAGCAGGCCGACTCACATAGTCATACTATAGATTCGTTGGCCGGCTTACCTGAATATGGAGCACATCTGAACAGTTACAGACCGAGAGCGGGGCGGGGTTGAATTCGTGGGCTGAAAGTCCGGCTAACACCGGCATCAGCCGACTGTCCCCGTCAAGACCTCTGCCGCCCTTTGTTATTCATGATCCGAAGTCCGTCCGGGAACGAGATTTTTTTACCCCCTGAGGCACTATTTTCTTCCCTTCTTTGTTGACTCCGCATAAATCCTGTTCTACACTTTAGAGGTAAAATCGTAACTATTCAGTTACATATTCAGTTACAGGTCGGAATTATGGCGGTTTTTCGCTTGTACCTGAATAGTTCAGTTCATGAAATCAGCAAGACAATCAACGTACGGCCCAAAGTCCCGGAGGTGTATCCCATGCTGCTAAAAAAACAGTCAAAAACCGGCAGGTCCTGTCGCGTCACCTTTAAGTATCCCAATCCGGAAAACGCCGAGTCGGCAGTACTTGCCGGTGAGTTTAATGACTGGTCGCTGGCGGACCGACCCATGAAGCGGCTCAAAGACGGCAGTTTTTCCAAAACTATCTCCCTGGAAACCGGCCGGTCTTACCGCTTCCGTTATGTGCTGGACGGTAATATCTGGGTCAACGACCCGGCGGCCGACCGCTATGAACCTAACGAGTTTGGTGAAGAAAACTCCGTAGTGGATATCTAGCGAGTGCCCAGCCGGAAACGGTCTTTTCGGAGTCTCGCAGGCTCGCTTACCTGCCTGATCTCATTCCTGCCTCCAGATCCCGCGCCGGGGTCAAAACCGAAACGCTTCGGCCCCTTATGGCGTTGCCTGTTTGAAAAAAAATCTTGCGACCAAGAACACAACGTGGTAGTTGTGTAATTTTAGGTAATAGTTTCTTTTTTTAGAGTAGAGATGGATCAAAACGACTTTACAAAAGCTAGGGCAAAGCTCGGCAAAACGCAGAAAGAACTCGCGGGACTCCTCGGCGTCTCTTTAAAGGCCGTTCAGAGCTACGAACAGGGGTGGCGGCCGGTGCCGCTTCATGTTGAAAGACAGGCCTATTTCCTGCTCATTAACCAGCGCCAGGAGGTCCCCCAACGCCGCAAGGACTGCTGGGTACGAAAAAAATGCGAGTACAAAAAGGCTTGTCCTGCCTGGGAGTTTCAAGCCGGACATCTCTGCTGGTTCATAAACGGCACCCAATGCGAATGCGCGGCGGGAAAGGAATGGAAAGATAAAATGGAAATTTGCCGCCACTGCGAGGTCCTTTCCACTCTGCTTTGACGACAAGCGAGGCGGCCGGCGCCGCCGAATTCTCGCCGGACATTACCGCCGGACATTACCGCCCCCCGCCGGTCAAGTTTAACCCCCAGTTTCACTTCTTCCTGTTTACCCCCGTTTCCAGACATGTTACAGTAGCCGGAATTTATTCGTCAAAAATCCGGATGAGAACCTGTTTGAATAGACCTCTTTCCCCATGACACAACTCAAAATCGGCATTGCCATGAGCGGCGGCGTGGACAGCACGGTTTCCGCCGCCATCCTGCAGCGGCAGGGGTTTGCGGTACACGGATTTTTCATGCATCTGCCCCTGAAGGGGGTCGAGGAACAAATTATCCGGGTACGCGCAGTGGCCGGGCGCCTGGATATCCCCCTGTCTGTCATTGATATGCGGCTGCTTTTCCCCGACGCCGTAATCGATTACTTTGTTGACCTGTACCAACGTGGGCAGACCCCCAACCCCTGTGTTATCTGCAACGAATGTATCAAATTCGGAGCCCTGATGGAGTCCATGACGGCCCGAGGCATGGATATGATGGCCACCGGCCACTACGCCCGCATTCGCCGGGAAAACGACACCGAATCCTTCATCATGCGCGGCCGTGACGAGAAAAAAGATCAGTCATATTTTCTCTGCCGCCTATCGGCGGCGCAACTCAACCGGATAGTTCTGCCGCTCGGCGAGTTCACCAAAACAAAAGTGTACCGGCTAGCTGCGGAAATGGGCCTCGCCGGGGTCCATGGGCCGGAAAGTCAGGATGTCTGTTTCCTCGGCGGCGACAGTGTCGCCGCTTTCCTGAAAAAACAGGGAATAGACGACGTCCCCGGAGACATTGTCACCCGCGAGGGCCGACTGCTCGGCCGCCACCGGGGCATCTGGCATTATACCATCGGCCAGCGGCACGGTCTTGGCCTGCCCGATACCACGCCCTGGTATGTCATGGAGCTTGACGCAATAGACAACCGGGTCATCGTCTGCAAGAATGAAGAACTGTTCACCCGCTCCCTCATGCTGCGGGAGGTGTACTGGAATGGTCAGGCCCCGGCGCTGCCCTGGGAAGGACTGGTCCAGCTCCGTTCCCGCCATCGGGCCTCGCCGGCGACGGTCGACCGGGACAGCCGGGGCCGCTGGATCGTTTCTTTTACCGAACGGCAGAGAGCAGTGACACCGGGGCAGTTCGCGGTTTTTTACGCGGCGGAAACGGTACTGGGCAGCGGCGTCATCGCCGGCCGGCTCCCTGCCGCAGACGGGGGCGGCTGTCTGTGAAAAAAATTGCCATTGCCACCCTCGGCTGCAAGGTCAACCAGTTTGAATCCGCCTCGTTCAGTTCGTCTCTGACCAGGGCCGGCTGCGAAGTCGTTCCCTTTGCCGGCCGGGCCGACATTTATGTGATCAATACCTGTGCGGTTACCGGCCGGGCCGGCCAGCAGTCCAGGCAGCTGATCCGCCGGGCCATGAAAACGAATCCCGCGGCCCGCCTGATCATCACCGGCTGCTATGCGCAGACGGCATCCAGGGACATTCTGAAAATAACCGACAACCAGTCGGTCTGCATCGTCGGCAACGGCGACAAGGACCTGGTGCTTGATGCCGCCCTGGCCGGGAACGAAAGCGGCCTGCCCCCGCCCATGAGCGATATCGGGAAGAAGCGAAAAATCTGCCGCCTGCCGGTCCGCCGCTTCAACGGCCGCACCCGCGCCTTTTTACGGATTCAGGACGGCTGCAACAACTTCTGCTCCTACTGCATCGTCCCGCACACCAGGGGCCGCAGCCGCAGCCTTGCGCTGCCGGAAGTTCTTGAGCAGGCCGCAATCTTCAGCGAAGAAGGATACCGGGAGCTGGTCGTCACCGGGATCAACGCCGGCAAGTACGGCCTGGACCTTGACGAGGGCGAAACCATCTACAGCCTCCTCGCACGGCTTTGCCGTGAATTCCCGGGCATGCGCTTCCGACTCAGTTCCATCGAACCCACCGAGGTGAATGACTCGCTTATTGAACTGATGACCAGGGCGCCGAATTTCATGCCGCACCTGCACATCCCCCTGCAAAGCGGGGACGATACCATCCTGCGGCGCATGAACCGCCGTTATCCTGTTGCCGCTTTCGCCCGGGCCGTACAACAGAGCCACGACGCCCTCCCTCATGTTGCAATCGGCTGTGATATCCTGGGCGGTTTCCCCGGCGAGGACAACGCTGCTCACGAAAATACCCTGCAACTGCTGGCCGGCCTCCCGGTTACCTATCTCCACGTCTTTCCCTTTTCGCAGCGGCCCGGCACCCCGGCCGCCGCCATGCAGGACCAGGTGCCGCAACACATCAAGGACGAACGCGTCAGACAACTGCGTGATCTCGGCCACGAAAAAAAGCTGGCATTTTACCGGCGGCATGTCGGCACGATCAGGCAGGTGCTCGTTGAACGGCGCAACAAAAAAACAGGACTGCTCAAGGGATTTTCAGAAAATTATATTCCGGTGCAGTTCCAGGGTCCGGCCCGCCTGGCCGGACAAGTCGTTGCCATCCGAATCGACCGTCTCGATGAAGACGAACCTTTCGGCACACTGCAGAACGAGTAGCTTGAGATAAAAGGCGGAACCAGGTAAAATCTCTTTGCGTCATGTCGAATAAATGCGTTGCCAGTTTTAAAGAGCTTAATATAGATGATCGGAGAGATAATCGCCATCGGCGATGAATTGACATCGGGCCGTATCGCCAACACCACCAGCAGCTTTGCCGCCCGGCAGCTCTTTATCGCGGGCTATGAGATCCTGGCCATGCAGACCATCGGCGACACCCCGGAGCTGATCGGCGAGGCAATCAAACTGGCCGTCAGCCGGGTGGATTTCGTCATCGTCACCGGCGGCCTCGGCGCCACAACCGATGACCTGACCAATAAAGCCGTGGCCGAGGCCTTGAACCGGCCGCCCACACTCTATCCTGAAATCCTGGATATCATCCGGCATCACATGGGGGACACGAACGGTTCGGCAAGCTTCCTGGAAAAACTCGCCTGGCTGCCCAAGGGCGCAGAGGTACTCAATGCCCGGGCCAGGATGGCCGGTTACCTTCTGGTCTACGAGGATACGCCGATTTTCTTTCTACCCGGCGTCCCCGCCCAAATGAAGGAACTCCTCGTCGAACATGTGCTGCCCTGTCTTGCCGACTGGAGCGGCAACGATGACCGTCATCACGTTCGGCAGCGGGTCTACCGGATTTTCGGCATCCATGAAAACGAGGTCAACCAAAAGCTGCGCCGGCTCGAGCAGATGCCGCGCAGCAAAATCGGCTATTATCCCGTGAACAGTGAGGTGCATGTCAGCCTGACCGTGCTTGGCCGGAGCGAAGAAGAATCCGACACCTTGTTTGCATCAATGGACCGGCAGATTACCGCGGCACTCGGTGACTTTATATACGGCGTTGATCATGATTCCATGGCCTCGGTAGTGGGCAATCTCCTGCGCGCGGACGGCAGAAAGATCAGCACGGCCGAGTCATGTACCGGCGGCCTGCTGGCCAGCAAGATAACCGGGGTTGCCGGCTGTTCAGAGTGGTTTGCGGGCGGGGTGGTGGCCTACAGTAACGATCTCAAGCAAGACCTGCTCGGGGTGGATAACCGGCTGCTGGAGGCACACGGAGCAGTCAGCGCGCCGGTCGCCCGGGCCATGGCCGCAGGTATTGCCGGCCGCAGCGCAACCGGCATCAGCGTCTCGGTCACCGGCATTGCCGGGCCGACCGGCGGCAGCGCCGAAAAACCGGTCGGCACCGTCTATATAGGATTATCCGTGGATGGCGAGGAGACAGACGCCCTCTTTCACTTTTCCGGCAACCGTAAGCAGATACAGGAAGAAACCGCCCAGACCGCTCTCGATCTGGTGCGCCGCTCGTTATTAGGACATGCAAGGACATAACTTGGCCGAGTCAGTTATCTACAGGCCCTTAAAGGCAAAAGGAGAAAACAATGGCAGAAGCAATGAATAAAAACGAGGCCGGCAAGCTCAAGAGCGTTGATAATGCCATGACCCAGATCCAGCGGCAGTTCGGCAAGGGTTCGATCATGCGCCTGGGCGAGCATCAGCATGAAGACATTCCGGTCATTTCCACCGGCTCCCTCAGCATCGATATCGCCTTGGGCGTAGGGGGACTGCCATGCGGGCGGGTCACGGAAATTTACGGCCCCGAATCCTCGGGCAAAACAACTCTTGCCCTGCATGTGATTGCCGAGGCCCAGCGGCGGGGCGGCACCGCCGCCTTTATCGATGCGGAACATGCCCTGGACATCAGTTATGCCAAAAGGCTGGGCGTGGATACTAACAACCTGCTCATCTCCCAGCCGGACTTCGGCGAGCAGGCCCTGGAAATCACGGAAATTCTCATGCGCAGCGGCGGGGTCGCCGTCATTGTAATCGATTCCGTGGCGGCCCTTGTCCCGCGGGCCGAGATCGACGGCAATGTTGGGGATCAGCACGTCGGCCTGCAGGCCCGGCTCATGTCCCATGTCATGCGTAAGTTTACCGGCGTGATCCAGCGGACCAACACGGTCCTGATCTTTATCAACCAGATCCGGATCAAAATCGGGGTCATGTTCGGCAACCCGGAAACCACGACCGGCGGCAATGCCCTCAAGTTTTACAGTTCCATGCGGCTCGATATCCGCAGAATGACCCAGATCAAAGAAGGTCAGGATATCATCGGCAACCGCACCAAGGTCAAGGTAGTGAAAAACAAAGTCGCCCCGCCCTTTAAAATCGCAGAATTCGATATCATCTACGGCGAAGGCATCTCCAAAACCGGCGATCTGCTGGATCTGGGCGTGGAACTCCAGATCATTGACAAGAGCGGCGCCTGGTATTCCTACGAAGATGAACGTATCGGCCAGGGCCGGGAGAATGCCAAGGCCTTTCTCAAGGAACACCCGGAGATGAGTGCCGAGATTGAACGTAAGGTGCGGCTTGGCTATGGCCTGCCGGTCGCGGCGAAAACTGTCACGGCGGCGAAAACTGTCACGGCGGCGGAAAAGCCAGCGGCGGAAAAGCCAGCGGCGGAAAAGCCAGCGGCGGAAAAGCCAGCGGCGGCAGAAACCAAAAGCGACAAATAAATTTGTAACTATCCAGCTCCATCTTCGGGCGATCAGGCCGCCTCACATAGTCATCTGAACAGTTACGTAACAAGCGAACTGGTTTTTTTTGTACAAACCTTTATCCCGGAGGGGAATACCATGTGGCAAGTTGAAGTCGACAAGGACAAATGCAAAGGCAGCGAGGAGTGTATCAGCGCCTGTCCGTCCGCGGTGTATGAACTGGTGGACGGCAAGGCCGATCCGGTCAACATGGAGGAGTGCATCGGCTGCGAGACCTGCGTCGAGGTTTGCCCCAACGGGGCCTGTAGTGTAACCGAGGTGTAGTCCCGCTCCGGTCTCCCACAATATTTTCCCCTTTTCTTCGTGCGCCGATTTTTTATTGATCCCGGCTCGATTTCAGCCCAGCGGGCCGTCATCTCCGCCGCTGAATCACGGCACATCGCCACGGTTCTCCGTCTGCAACCGGGCGCCTGCGTCGAGCTTTTTGACGGGACCGGAACCGTGTACCAGGGATGTCTGCACTCGGTGACCAGGCAGGCGGTGACGGTCGACATCCTCTCCCGGCAGCAACCTGCCGAGGAGGGTGTCTCCCTGACCCTGGCCCAGGGCCTGCTCAAGGGCAAAAAAATGGACTTCCTGGTGCAGAAGGCCACCGAACTGGGAGTCCGGACTTTCCAGCCCCTACAGACCAGGTACTGCGAGAGCAAGGGCGAGCGCCGGGGCCGGCGGCAACGCTGGCAGCGCATCATGCTGGAGGCCTGCAAGCAGTGCAAGCGGCCGCTCCCCATGGAGATCAATCCGGCCGCCGGCCTGAACCACCTCGACACCTCTCGGTTTTCGTGCAAAATCATGCTCTGGGAAGACGAAAAGAGCGTTCCCCTGCCCAACGTCCCGACCTCAACAGGCAGAGGCGATTCCATCTGCCTGCTGCTGGGGCCGGAGGGCGGTTTCCACCGGGAAGAGGTAGAGCAAGCCCGCGCCCTCGGTTTTCAAACCGTCTCCCTGGGCCGGCGCACCCTGCGGGCCGAGACTGCCGCGCTGGCCGCGGTAGCCATTGTCCAGTTCCTCGCCGGCAACCTTGATCCCGCCTGAGAAGAAAGCTCCGCCCCGGTAATCGCGAAGGCGGCGACCCGTTGCGCAGGGATTATTTCTTTTTTGTGACCGCATTATAAACTATGGCGATTATCAGCCCGGCTATTGCGCCGTCGACAAATCCCCATGCAGCTCCGATGATGCCGCCTAAAAAGCTTGGTTCGAACCCGATATAGACCGAGGCCATTACCGCAACGAATTTTGCAGACCAGCCGAACATGGCGGCCCAGCCGGCAAACAACATACAAAACGCCCAGGCTGCGCCCACGCCGGCTGCCAACCCCTTCACACTTAACTTCTCCATCGCCCCCCCTTATTTTGCAGATTTTCAGATAACGTTCAGCTACCGGCCTGAAAAAACTCCAGCCTTTTCAAATCCGTACTCATTCCATTATTGAACGCTGCCCATGTTATTCGAAGAGATGAAACAGGTGCGAATCAGCAAAATGCCGTTATAGCTGCCGGACCGCTACCTTTGGGAAGAGTGTGAAGCTTCCCGAGATGGACCGATTCTCTTTTCAATCCAGCCAGTTTGCCAATTTGAGACCTTCAATGCGTGAGAAGTGCCCAAGGTTACCGCTGATCAGGGTCAACTCATTGGCTATGGCGATAGCGGCAATCTCAAGGTCCGCCAGGGCCAAAGGGGTCCCGGCTTTGTCGAGTCCGGCCCGAAGGCTGCCGCATACATAAGCGGCCTTGGCGTCGAAACCGAGGATATTGACGGCTGGAAGCAAAATTTTTTCAAGGTTGTCCAAGTGGCGCTTGGACTGACTGCTTTTCCAGGCCCCATACACGATTTCGCTGATGGTTATGGTGGAAATAAACTGGTCACGCCGGGCTGTCCCGGCAAGTTTTTCCAGAAGCTTTGTTGATGGCTTTTTTTTAAAAATATTGGTGATGATGTCGGTATCAAAGAGATACATTGC
>VAPG01001749.1_pt1 | contig 14115 bp, 12 predicted proteins | sample 3393851 | NCBI WGS metagenome assembly VAPG01 (sample SAMN08290438, study PRJNA428436) | hydrothermal vent metagenome | isolation source: Deep-sea hydrothermal vent chimney | place: Atlantic Ocean: South-mid Altantic Ridge | depth 2194 m m
GAAGCACCTGTAGCGAATAAGATTTAACCTGTCGCCAGCGCTTCTGCGCAATTAACGGCAATGTAATACCCAGTTTCGCATCAATCGAATCAGGATTTAGTTCAATCGCTTTGCTGTAATAACTGATCGAATCGGCATACTCGCCCTGCAGATACATCAAATAGGCATAACGCAATACCGCATATTCATTGCCTGAGTCGGCGATTGTTTCTATGGCCGAAGCCGCCTGCTCATATTTTCCAGCCAGCGCCAGTTGATATGACTTTTGCCAGACAGAACTGCCGGCATAACAACTAGACGCGACAAAAAATAAAATGACAGAAAAAATATTTTTCATATTAAACATGATGATTCCCTTCAAAGGCCTGGCCTTGAATTTTTAGATTATGGACTACCAGCTTTTTGTCAGGCTGACGTATAAATATTGCTGGTTGTAAGTATTGTTGATGATTTTGTTTTCATATTTTTCAACGCCGGCGATGACCGTCACATCAAAATCTTCACCCGGCTTCCAGCCAAGACCAAATAAAACCGAACCCTGCTGCACATCTGCCAGGTTATAAACCGTAAAGGCATCATTATCAACGGCAAAAATACGCTTGCCGGCCAGCACATCAACAAAGAAACTGTTGAGGCCAAGTGCTGCACCAGGCGCAAGCCAGTGTGACCATTTTATATCGAGTGATGTCAGCGACTCTTCGCCCTGCGACAGGTTTTTATCGCTGGATTTTATGAGATACGCTTTCACACGTAACCAATCAGAGTTCTGGTTAAAACCAAAACCAATAGACGGGGTAAACTGCTGCATCTTCAGGTTCGCATTATTCGGATATTCTGACTGCACGTATTCAATATCCATGTACAGGTCTTTTGCATAATTCATATACGCAATCTTTGGTGCAGCCACACTGACTTCATCGGTCAGTTTTGTCGCATCATTGTTTGAAATAGTGTGCGCCACCAGCTGCGTGGTTATTCTTCCACCCAGTGAGTCTGCGTAAAAATGGTATTGCACACGACCGGCAAATGCATTCTGGTTTATTACGAACGCGTCAAAGCCTGTATCTTTAAAATTGATCCGGGTGTTATTGTAGGCAAGCGCGACACTGAAACTATCGAGGTAATCCGCGTTTAATATAAGGCTGCCTGAAAAAACATTATCCCGTTCCACAGACCCGGAATACTGGCCCGGCATGGCGCTGGCCGTTGCACTAACGTACCAGTCTTCACCCGCGTATACATTGCTTGCCATCGAACCAACAAGCATCAATGTTGGCAATAAAAATTTCTTTAACTTTTTCATAGATCTTCCAAAGGTCATATCTGATAATTGATTTTTTAAATTTTGTTACACATCAAGTTAAGGGCACCTCTATTAATACGTTACCCAAAATGCTTCTTCCTCAAAACTAACAAAGGATTTATAACGCCGCACACCAAATGGCCAGCGGAACTCGGTCGCCTTCAATGTCGGGTTATAGATTGAGGTGTAGATAGTGCCAAAGCCCTGTTTGTAGTTATCAGCAAACAACGGGGCATATTCAAAACTATCGATAAAATTTTCGATATTAATCATGGGGTCGTAGAGCTTGTCGATTAAAAACTTTTTACGCTCGTACGATTTCGAAAAAATTGCGTAGTCCGTCAATTCGTATTCGCCCTGATGATTTACCGCCAGTGGAATATGCGAAACCACAGGCAGGTTACTCGGGTGAAGCTCGATGGTATTGACTGTGTAATTTGCATCAAGCACGGTTACGTTGTATGCCATATGCGTCGGTATGCGTTGCAACACATCGATTGCCTGTTCGGTGGTTTTGCAAAACTCAAGCACATACCGAAGAATGATCGGTATGCCAAAACCTTCACCACGATCCCGGGTGCCGCCGAACGACAATGACACCGCAAGACCATGTTCATTCATGCCATCCAGCACACCCCATAAACAATCCGTCGAAGCGATAACGTCTGTGTCAAACCAGCGACTTTTAACAATACGCATTTCGGCCAATGCCAGATCATAATCATAATTGCGAACCAGAATCGGATTGTATTTTGTCCACACCGCCTGCGAACAACCACTGGCATAAGGTGCCGGACAATAAAAACTTAACAGCCGTGCATCCAGATCATCCGCATCGGTCAATTCGATTAACGACAGCCATAACGCTTCAAACTCCGGCATGTATTGTTTGATGGCATTGTGACAGGCCTGATAATTCGGCCGGCTGAATTCACCTTCATGCAAAAACCATTTTCGGTAACCATCGATAGCCTGCTTATAATAAGCCAGCCATTTTTCACCCGGCTTGGCTTCATCAACAAATTGTACTAACTTGGTATTATTCATCAGGCGTCAGCAGAAGACTTCAGGCTGGCGTGTTTTCCGTAACGTTGCGTTAACTGCTGTTCTTCTTCGCTTAACTCACGATACTCCAGCGTTTTATGTACTGTTTTAATAAGTGCATCAGCCGCTTCAGTGAGGACGTTATTATTGTCCTGCAACTGTTTATTGGCGAACAAAATTAAAAGGTCTGCGCCTTTATAAACATATTCATCGGCCGCCATTATGCGTAAAATAAACACTTCATCGCCTTCAATCTGGCGCGGATTGTCTGCATAACGCAGGAATTTCAGCGAAGCGCCGTCAAACGAATACACGCCGGTTTCCGCTACGCTGGTTATTATCTTCAGTTCCTGTTCGGTGTATTTAAAAATAAGCTGTCCAAAAGCAGGGGGCGAAAATTCCTGTACGCTGCGATTAAATGTTTCCGGCAGCAAATCAAATTCAGCATCACTGAATTCCAGCAGGTGAAATAAAAACAGCGGAATATTCTGATTGCAGAAAGCAGACATGTTGGTAATCGCGCTGATGCCAGTGACACGCGGATTGATTTCTCCGAGATAGACATGCTTATCATCTCTGTCAGCCACATCGATAAGATAATCCACTTCGAAATAGCCGCGATAACCTTTTTCATACAGGGCATGACCAAGATTTTCTGTGTAGCGATACATGGTCTGCTGCGTTTTTTTGTCGAAGATATCCGGATTGACATCATTGCCACACCAGCCGCCTTTGTACGGTGTCAGTTTCGGGTGACCAATTACCTCGGTCAGTATCGGCCCGACATACGTACCCTGCCGCGTAGCACAGGCTTCCATCGCTACCTGCAAACACTGGATACGCTTCATCACCTTAACCTGTTCTTCCGACTCTATCTTGTCGGCAACCGCGTGATAGTCTTCTTCATTGGCAATAAAGAAAGTGGTCTTGCCAGAATCACCATAAGCGGTCTGAATAACCACTTCATCACTTAGCTGGTGTGTTTCGATAACCTCGCGCAACTTGCTATAACTTGATATCTTCACCAGTGCATTGGGCACACTGGGTACATCAACACTGTTACCGATCTCGGTTGTGGTGATCTTGTTATCGATATGCTTGACCAGTTTATTCGGTGGCATAATCAGATCCATACCTAATGAATCAACCAGTTTTTCCAGCTCTCTGTCATAAAACAGGAACATCGCCTTGCAGGCATGGCCCGCCTCACTGTTCTTTTTGATATGCTCAACAACCTGCTTATTACCCAGCAAAAACTGATTAATCGATTCGATATCCTTGAACACCGGCGTCTCGCTGTATTCAGGCACAATAACGCTATCGTTACGACCATCGTAACAATCAATAAAATTCACATTAAACCAGCGACCAACCCAGTCGGCTGTGGACATCAGGTTAAAGTTTGTCGCGCTGATAAAATAATAGGCGCTTTCATCCTGCTGAAAGTATTCTTTAATATCCTGCACGCTACTCAGTTTTTTCTTACTCATTAAATGTCTCTTGCTAAAAATTCTTCACTAAATATTTTCAAACCCTGTTCTGCGTGGTAACCATGTATTTCCTTGATCTGGATATTTTGCAGATATAACAGGATATCGTATGTAATCAACTGGCCCGGCACGATGATAGGAAAACCCGGCGGGTAAGGCGTTATAAAACCAGCTGACACTAATTTAAAGTCATTCATCACCTGTTTCATCAATTCAGTCGTCAGCGGCATAAATGTTATGTTTTCACTTTTCAGGCCTGCATAGTAGGCTCGCCTGAGTTCAACCGCCTGAAAGTTGTTTTTTTCTTCCGACTGGAAAGCGACAAACTTGCGGTGATAATTACGCGTCAATGGCAGGTTGGCGATATATTTTTCATGGCCGGTAATCGACGGCGAGTTATCCAGCTTGTTGGTGATGTGATGCAATGACTCAAGCAAATACTGAATATTATTGTCATCGACACCGATATTCACGATAAATAAAATGGTATTGTGCGATGTTTTATTAACCTGAATATCGTATTGCGTCATCAACATCTGGCGAAAGTTTGGCCCGTCAATACCGGTAGCACTGATATCAACCGTGATGCGTGTCGGATCGACAGCAAACAGCCTTTCCCGATAACAGCGATATACTTCAGGATAAAACATGGCAGCGCCTTCATTCGTCGCCACCTGATCACCATATTCAGCAGGCACCAGCTGTTCGTCATCCAGCACTTTAAAATAACGGCAGAGATGTTCCGAAGATTTTATCTGCTGGCGCAACTGCCAGGCCAACTGCAATGATTTTTTCACCATTGCATAACCCTCAAGACTCATCTGTCTGCGAGCGAAATCCAGCGAAGCAATAATCTGATAGTTTGGCGAGGTCGAAGTATGCGTACGATACGCTTCGTAAAAATCATCCTCAGAAAATTCAACATCAAACGTGTGCAACATTGATGCCTGACGAAACGCTGTCAACGTTTTATGAATAGACTGCGTGGCGTAGACCCTGACCTTAAACTGATCAGGATCAGGATACAGATCGTTATTCAAAATATATTCTTCATCCAGCTCGACACTGGTGCGCCACTTGTCATAGACCTCGCGATATTGCACATCACTCTGCATTAACAACAGCGCGTTCGCTGAACTCATCGCGGTTTTGCCCTGGTATAGCGGATTAAAATAACCGAATGAAAACCAGGCCTCATCCCAGTGGAAAATAATATCCGGCTTGATCGCCAGTATATCCATCATGTAACGCTTAACATCGTAGATAACGCCATCAAACGTCGAGTTGGTTAATGTAATCTGTTTTACACGATGTAGTTGCCCCTGTTTTTTCAGATCAAGCAAAACCTGCTTGATCCGTTTCAATGTCACACAGCCGTAAAGATCATATTGATTTAACGGATAGGTCTCAAGAAAAATCGGTGTCGCGCCTGACAGCAAAACCGAATAAGGAATCGATTTGTGACAGTCCGATGAAACCAGCACGATGTCATCCGGGTGCAGGTTTGCCTGCATCACGATCTTGTTCGCGGTCGTCGTACCGTTGGTAATAAAATAGGTTTTTTTCGACTGGAACAACTGCGACGCTTTATTCTGCGCCTGCGAGATCGAGCCTTTCGGGTCCATGATCGAATCCATGCCACCCAGGGTTGACGAAGTCTCCGCCGAAAAGATGCCTTCACCATAAAAATCTGCGACATCACGTATCCAGCAGGATGACTGTATCGATTGCCCCTGCGAGATCGGCAGCGCATGAAACGACCCTTTTGGCCGTTTTGCATAAGAGCGCAAAGCATCAAAAAACGGCGTTGAATGACGTTGTTCGATACCGCTTAAAATAAGCGCGTGAATATCTGCAAAAAGATTTGTGCTCTGCGCATAGATTATCCGGTCAAATGTTGCCTGCTGTTGCTCTGAAGCAAAACCCTCACTCATATAATAATGATCGATCTCCGGGCGCAAATGCGTAATATGTTTTTTAAGGGAGATTGTTAAATCGTTATCGTTCTCAACAACCCCCTGAAAGAAAGGTGCGAAAGAAGACTCAAAAACAAAAGGCGTTTGCTTTTGAGTCTTTAACACATCCAGATAGATACACGCCTGTATATCAGAATTAGAAAGTATTGCGATAATCGCATCATAATAATTATCGACAAATAAAACATCAAACAGATAGTCATCCTGTGAAGTTTTAAAATTTGCCAGCGAATTACGGTACAGCAATTCATACTCATCCGGGTCAGGGTGAATAATCAAAACTTCAAAATAGGGTTTTAAATTTTTTCTTTTTTCGTGCGTGGTGTAATGCGAAGCTAGCAGATCACTCCGTGGTTTATCCAGATTATTCAGATTAGTATAAAACGGAATAAATTCCTTGGCGCGATAGGTTTTATATTGCAGCGATTCAGAAACATTCGCCGATAAAAGACGAAACGCTTCAATGTTATCTGCGTCGAGATATTTCTGCAATTGAAACAGCGTTTCTCTGCCGGGGTAAGCCCAGTAACTTTCAAGCTGAAAGATTTTATTAAAATCAGCACGAACACTCGCCAGGCTTTCTGACTTTATATCACAACAGATATTTTGCCACAGCTCAAGGCGCTGACTCTCCAGATCAAAGGATGATGCTACTGGCTCCATGACGATTATTTTTCCAGCGCCTGAAGAACAGAACGGGCATCAACATTTTCCGGATCAAGAATAAGCACTTCCTGCATGATCGCCGTTGCTCGCTCAAAACTTTTCTGTTGATATTTAAGCAAGCCAAATTCTGTCAGATAGATCACATCACTGGGATAACGCGTCAACATTTTGATCAGGATTTTTTCTGCCAGTTCAAGTTGATCAATCTGGCGCAATACATAGGCCAGCCGCAGATTGCCATAATAATTATAGTAATCAATACTCAGAATCTGGTAACCAATTTTATTGGCTTCATCATATTTCTTTGCCTGAAGATAAACATACATCAGACCCAACTTCGGTGTCAGCGCGTCAGGCAAGGCGGTTGCTGCCTGCTTGTAATGCGTCTCTGCATTTTTAAACTGCGCATTCAGGCGGTACAAATAACCCAGCCGGTTATTCACGCCGTAAGCCTTGCTGTACTCGTTGTACACCAGTTGCAGGGATTTTATCGCATCCTTGTAATTTCCTGATTTCTCGTAATTATAGGATTTATAATAAGCCTGCGAGATCTGTTCACCGCTTAATTCTTTTGCGAATAACGAACCGGCATTAAATAACAGTGCCAGGAAAAACAATATGCAGTGGTATCTTTTCAATTTAAAATCCTGTTTCAATGTATCTGTTGCAGCAGACTGTAATCACCAACTGTTATCTCTTTAAAACGAGCCACGGGGTCAAGCTGGATGCGAGTTTCAATCTCAATTCCGAAGAACCGATTATTTATTTTTCCTTTTACGGTTGTCTCGTCCAGATAGTGATAGACAGCGCGGGTACCGACCCAGTCAGTATATAATGAATTTAAAAAACTTGATGTGTTTGCCTGCCAGTTTTTCATTATCAGTGAATTATTTATATTGTCTTTCCAGGTTAACTGCGGCGCGTATGATAAAGGCAAAGTCGACAAGGCCAGAAACATTTTTTTCAGGTGAGGATCATCTCCCTCACAACTATAAAAATAAAAATTCCCATACTGTTTACCAAAGTATAATTTTCCTTTATCACTTTCAAAGTAATAACATAGCAGCTCTGACATCTTAACCCTTAGTGTCAATGTGTCTATTTTTTCGTCTTTAAGAAAAACATCAAACACAAGCTCTTCATCAAGTACAAAGTTTGTCACCTGATCATAATAAAGATCAAACTGACAATGTGTCACATCGCTATGCACCTCGGGCAAACCAGACACATGTAATCGATTCGATTGTTCGTAATTCACAAAAACAAAAGGCATGGTCGCGGCCGATGGTGAATAATCCACCTGCATCTGTATGTGAATATGCGGCTGCGGTGAATTACCCGAGTTGCCACACAGACCCAACACGGTACCGACATCAACCCACTGCCCTTCAACAACATAAATTGAATGACTGGCAAAGTGCGCCAGCTTCACGATATAACCACGTGAATCTTCGATAATGATTTCATTGCCCCAGTTATTCACGATATCAACTGAACCCACGGGATTATCGGTCAGGTAATGAATAACTTTAACCACGCGGCCGCGCACGGGTGACAACACTTCTTTACCAAAACAGTAGTAATCCGTTAATTGCTTTCCTTCATTCAGATAAGTTTTTTTATCTGAATCACAGATAACAAAGTCATAGGCATATTTGTAAATACCTTTATGCGTCCAGTCACCATCGAAGCCCTGCCAGCTGTACCAACGTCCGTTAAAAGGTAATGACAGTGCCGCAGGATTATTCACAAAACGGTCTCTGGTTGACAGATAGTGTTCCAGATTCTGCTCCGGCGTACCTTTATATACCTGGGTTCGCAGCGGGTATTCAAGCAGATTGAGTGCGTAGATAAAACTCAGCGTCACGATGGTGAACGGCAGGGTAAAAATGGGCAGGCCATACTGCGACCAGAAAACATGGCCCGCACTGGCGATTAATGTGGCAAATGCCACACCCAGAAAAGCCAACGCATAACTTCGTAAAGAAGGAATATTAAAGATGCCGCCCAATGCCATAGCGATAAGAATATAGTTAAAGCCGCTGACATCCTGCGCTGCGGTTTCTATCGAACCGGTAAACAGACCATATAATGCAATACCCAACAGATAACCTGCCAGTGACAGCACAAACAGAATACGCGAACTCAATAACAGCAACGCTGCAACCAGCAGTCCGGTGATCTCATTGGGCATAAAAATAATCGCACCCAGCGATTTCAGATAACCACTAAACCAGAAAGGGAATATATCCAGATTCAAGGCAAAAGACTGTGAATACAGGCCCGCCACATAAAGATTGGTAAAACTCGCAGACGACAGATATACCAGGATACTGACGATAATAAACGGCACGCTCAAAATTTGCAGGCCAAACAGCTGATAAAAAACCTGCGCGGTAACAATGGTGATGATCATGGTCAGGCTGCCAGCGATGATGATCATCAACACACTGAGCACAGAAATTTCAAACATGTAACCAATCGCCAGCCCGACCAGCAAAGCGTTGTAGGTAAAATACCCCGTGCTCAGAAATGTCGTTTGATAACCCAGCAGACGCGCAACAGAATAAGCGGCGATGATAGACAGAATACCCGACACACCCGCGTTATAGTTAATCAGGGTTATGGCAAGAATGATTAACCCGGAAACAACACCTTTAATAAAAAAGATATCTGAATAACTGTTAAACAGAGAGTGAAAAAGATTTTTTACATCTTCATTGTATGGCATTAATAAATCCGGAAATACTGTTAATTAAACACTTTATAGCAGAGCGGGTAGATTACTAATATATAATCTCACATGACAGTCAAAAATAAACCCACAGCACTGACTATAATTACAGTATGCAGATAAATAAAAAAACCGGGCTATTAGATGAGTGTAAACAATGCCTGTCTCCAAATCAGGATTCTCGTCCGGAAAACGCCACCATCGATCTGATCGTAGTACATTCCATCAGCCTGCCACCGGGTGAATACGGCAACGAATTCATCGAACATTTTTTTCAGAATAAACTGGATAAAAAAGACCACCCCTACTTTGAAGAAATTTTTGAGATGCTGGTTTCCTCACACCTGCTGATCAAACGCAGTGGCGAGATCGTGCAATTTGTGCCGTTTCACAAACGTGCCTGGCACGCCGGCCAGTCAAATTACCAGGGACGCGAACGCTGCAATGATTTTTCCATCGGCATTGAACTGGAAGGCAGCGATAGCGATATTTTCGAAGATGCCCAGTATCAACAACTGACACAACTGGTTAACACCTTACGAAACACGTATCCCGACATCGCAGACAACATCACCGGACACAGTGATATTGCTCCGGGGCGCAAAAAAGATCCGGGCAGCGGCTTCGACTGGGACAAACTAAAAAGCCATCTCGCGACTACATGAATATGCAATTTTATGAAGAACAGGCTATAGTTACTTTATAATAATAACAACCACTTAAGCTCGACCTTATACCTTTTAACGCATGGCATTAATTTCTATCATTCTCGGCCTGTTTCTCGATCGCACGTTTCGGCATCTGCACGATCTGCGCGACATGGCGTGGTTTGAATTTTACGCACAGTCCATTCTTCGTTTCACCGGCAAACGTGTGCCGCCATTGCAGTTTATTCTGATTCTTGCACTGCCGGTTTTACTGCTGCTGACCATGCAGATTCTGTTACATGATTTTTTATTTAACCTGCCGGCATTTGTTTTTGGCATTGTTGTTTTTATCTACTGCCTGGGGCCGGCCTGTTTAAGTACCGACATCGAAGCCTACATACACGCACGAACTTTAGGTGATGAAGATGAAGCCCTGCACTATGCGGGCACCATCACCGATTCGGTGGCATCCACTTCGCCCGATCAGCAGACCAGTGATGTCACACGCGCAATTTTATATATCGCCAACGAGCGCATTTTTTCCACCATCTTCTGGTTCGTCATTTTTGGTCCTTTCGGTTGTATGCTGTATCGGCTGATCGCAGAACTGAGCAAGCAACTTGAATACCATGAACTGGCAGAATTTTCTGACTTCATCCACGCCATCATGGCCTGGATTCCAGCGCGTATGCTGGCCGCCGGTTATGCACTCACCGGTAATTTTGATGGCGCTTACCATGCCTATAAAGATCGCGCTCTCACTTCCGACCTTTCGCAAAGCAATAAAGAAGTACTGGTCGCGACCGGCCTGGGCGCAATGCGCAATCTGGAAATAAAAACCGAGCTTGCAGGAATTTATACTTCACGGGCACTGGTCATGCGTTCGGTAATTGTATGGATCGGTATACTTGCGGTGATGACTCTGGGAGGCATCTTCAATTGACCACATACATCGATGTAATCAGACACGGTGAACCCGTCGGCGGCAGGCGCTACCGCGGTTACAGCATCGATGACCCACTCACCGAAAAAGGCTGGTCACAAATGCGCGCCGCTGTGCCCGAAAAACCAACGTGGCAACACATTGTTTCTTCACCATTAAAACGCTGTCTCGAATTCAGCCAGGAACTGGCGAATGATTTACATATAACATACAACATCGAAGAGAATTTAAAAGAGATCGGTTTTGGCGACTGGGAAGGCAAAACACCCGAGGAGATTCTTGCGCAGGACAGCGAAGCGTTAAACCACTTTTATCAGGATCCGGTAAACAATCGTCCACAGGGCGCGGAACCGTTGCACACTTTTTCAGAGCGGGTGTGGCGCGCCTATCAGGACATCATCGAACATCACTGCGACCAGCACGTGTTAATCGTGGCACACGCCGGTGTCGCCCGCGCCATCACCGCCAACGTATTACAGATGTCACTGGATGATGTTTATAGCCGGCTGCGTATAGAATATGGGGCCATCGTACACAGTTCGGTTGATGCCGGCTCGCCACCAAGACTGTTAATTCAGGGGCCGAAATAAAAAATATAACTTTGCGCTTGAAGGTTTAGCGTGAAAACTGCAACCTGTTTAAAGCCAGAAACTACTAGGGAAGCACTGATTAAGTCTGGGTCAGGCAGATTGTGATTAAAATATTCTGATTCGAGGCGTGGAACGCACGCCATAACTGAGTATTGGGCAGGGCTATTGCGAAGTTTCACAACGATGAAGCAGGATATTTTAATTGCAAGATGTCGATTCACGACTTATTCAGTGCTTCCCTAGCCTTCTCGTTGTTTCCAGGCCTCATCCATCTGCCGCAGACGTTGTTTGGTCTCATCACTTGCTCCCGGGCCGGGGATCAACGCAAGGTCGCGGGCTTTTAGCACTCTTCCATCCTTCGAAAGAATACTCACCTCGGCTATTTCCTCACCATTGCTACGTTCGGTAAAAATAACCGGTGCACCAGCTGCTTCATTCAGCCAACGATCACCCCACTGCGTCAATGCGATCAAAATCGGGTGCAAATCACGCCCCATCGGGGTCAGTTTATATTCGTGCCGTTTGGCACCTTCTTTAACCGGCACCCGCTCCAGGATACCGCTGTCACACAATTTCTTGAGCCTTGCTGTCAGGATATTTCGTGCGATTCCCAGATGCTGCTGAAATTCATCAAAACGATGGCTGCCAAAAAAAGCCTCCCGCAGAATCAGGATGGTCCACCACTCACCGATCAGGTTAAGCGTGTCGGCGATGGAGCAGTTTAAGGTCTCTATATTTTTACGCGACATAAGCTAACTATAAATTTAAAAGTTGCAATATGCAACTAAATATGATGAAGTCGCATATTGCAACAGTTGTGTTACGCAACTGATGATCAAGACTATGCCAGAAAATACCGCGAGGACGCTAAAAAATGTCAACTGATAACTATGAAACGGTCAATGACAGCGATGCGCTAGCGGCTACTTTATCAATTAAAACCAGAACATCACGCCCACAACCAATGTTATTAAAATTTATGCAACTCGCTTTCCGCATCGGCGGTCGCCTGTCTCCCAGACTTGCCAGTCATTTTGCTTACAAATTATGGTTCACCTCGCCACGATTTAAAACACCGGCATCTGAACGTATCGCCCTGGAATCAGCCATCGTAGAATTTCACACAATCAAAAACTACAAGATCGCAACATATATCTGGGGACGCTCACTACCAACCGCAAAGCCAACGGTGTTACTGGTACACGGCTGGAGTGGCCGTGGCACGCAGCTGGGTGCTTTTGTGCAGCCACTGCTTGATGCCGGCTACCGAGTGCTCAGCTTTGATGCACCCGCACACGGCCAAAGCTCCGGCAAGAAAACCTCAATCTATGAAATCGCTGATACCCTGCTTGCGCTACAGGATCATTATGGTGAGTTCGATGCTGTCATCACGCATTCTTTTGGCGGCCCCTGCACTGCATTGGCGGTACAGAACGGCTTGAAGACCAACCATTTCGTCGCCATATGTCCACCAGCAAGCATCATCGGGCTGATCAAAAAATTCATCAGTGCCTTGCACCTTACTGAAAAAACTGGTGTTCAACTGATCCACCGTGTCGAAAAGACTTTTGGTAAACACATTCTGAAACAGCTTGCGATGACAAAAACTGTTGCGAGCATCAACGTTCCCGGTTATGTCATCCACGACACACACGATGTCGACATTCCCTGGGAAGAAGGTCAGGCGGTCGCATACGTGTGGAATAACGCGCCTTTTAAGATCACAAGCGGTTTAGGTCATCGTCGAATTTTACGTGACGATGACGTTATCAACTCGGCGATTAACTTCATCACCGGACAAAAACCAGGGCAGCTCTGATTATTAATCAGAGCTGCCCTACAACATAGAAATTCTTTCCAGCATCGGCAGGGTTAACTCGTTTTGCCGTGCCAGCATCAACGCCCGCTGCAAACGCACAGCGGCACTGCGCCCCATGCACATATGTTCGCGGTCACCGTTAAATGCGTTGACCATGCTCTGTATCAGGGCCTGGTGATCCAGCGTTTTTCCAGTCAGGGCTTCCTGTAGACGAATCACATCCGTCACCACCGATTCAGCAACAATTTTATGTTCGCCCCATAATTGACCAACATTACCACCCACTTCCAGACCAGCGATATTGGTCGTCAGAATGTACACATTTTTTAATACCAGTTCATGCAACAAAGCCGCTTCATCAGCAAGCACCGTGGTGGCAATATCAATCGATGCCAGTGCGTCAGCAACCTGCTGTGCATGTTCGCCATACACCGGGGACGGAATAATAACTTTCGAATCCTGCCCTTTCTTTTTCTCAAACCAGACCGAGATCACCGTCGGTTGCAGATGATGCTGCTGCCAGTCTCTGGGTAATAACTCGTTTTGTAGCAGCACCAGTCTGTCCTTCCAGACATCAGGTACTTTTATTAGCTGCTCATGCAGATCCGTTTCACCGACAGCGATCAATACCAGTTCCGGTTGTGGTAGCTCATCAGCTACGCTCTGCATCTCCACACCACGGATAACCGGATGAACCGTATAACCCGCTCTTAAAAAACCACGGGCGAAAACACTGCCCATTTCGCCCAGACCGACAACTACAACTGATTTATTCATAGTATTAATTCCACAATACACATAGGGGCACCTCTATTAATTGCTTATGTCCTCTGCGTGACCTGAAGCATGTAGCTGCAAGGCGTGAGCCGCAGCAGAATGGTTATTCCATTCTCCAGGTTCACA
>VAPG01033144.1_pt1 | contig 14044 bp, 9 predicted proteins | sample 3393851 | NCBI WGS metagenome assembly VAPG01 (sample SAMN08290438, study PRJNA428436) | hydrothermal vent metagenome | isolation source: Deep-sea hydrothermal vent chimney | place: Atlantic Ocean: South-mid Altantic Ridge | depth 2194 m m
TCTTATGACCGGGAATTTGACAGTTCGAGAATCGGGAAAGTACAGGAAATCTCAGGATACGGGCTTAAAGCGTCCATCGACAATAAAGAAATACTTGTCGGGAATGACAAGCTTCTTCATAATCAAAATGTTGAACATGAAAAATGCAATGTGGCAGGAACCGTTGTTCATGTGGTTATCGACAAAAAATATGCAGGCTATATTGTGATATCCGACAGCCTGAAAGAGGATGCCATCAGTGCTGTTGCGCGGTTAAACAAAATGCGGATAAATACGGTTATGCTTACCGGCGACAACGAATACGCAGCGGGCACTTATGCAGCGGAACTTGGTATCAAAGAATATTATGCCGAGCTGCTTCCTGAAAACAAAGTGGAACATGTGGAAAGGTTGCTGGGCAAAAACGGAAAAGTTGCTTTTGTGGGCGATGGTATAAATGACGCTCCCGTGCTGGCTCGTGCTGATGTGGGGATTGCCATGGGTGCGCTCGGCTCCGATGCGGCCATCGAAACCGCCGATGTTGTTTTAATGACGGACTCTCCTTCAAAAGTCGCCGAAGCCATAGATGTGGCAAAACGGACCAGAAAAATCGTCTGGCAGAATATCACTTTTGCATTGGGAGTGAAATCGGTCTTTATTGTCCTCGGAATCTTTGGTGTGGCCAATATGTGGGAAGCAGTGTTTGGCGACATGGGTGTCGCTTTATTAGCTATTTTGAACGCTACAAGGGTTTTAAAAGGGAAGTAATTTCCTCCCCCGCTAAAGAGCTTTTCAAATACGGGAGATTTTTTGAAGTCCCCATTACTATTTATCAGATATTCTTATTTTTGGAGAATGAGAAAAGAAATGAGGACTAAGTTAGCGGATATTTTAGACCGGGTAAAAGACCCTGAAAACGGAACATCGATCGCCCAATTGAATCTGGTTGCCGGAATTAAATACAATAATTTAGCGAAGGAGTTTGAGGTATATATGTACTCTGTTAAGCCAGCAAAAGCCTGCTGCATTCTCTTTCAGTTAAATGCTTATGCACAAATTGAAGAAATGCTAAAAAAGGAAATTGAAATAGAATTTCCAAACAACATCGTTGTTTTTAAAAATCCTTAAAAAAATTGTTTAATTTTCACAGCTCAAATTAATTCAAAAATAGAAAAATGAAAAATCTATTTTTCCTCATTTATGTTGTGCTGTTTTTTCTTATTCCCGCAACAGAAATATCTGCCCAATCAACGGGTTATAATCCACATAAGGCATTCGACCCTTTTTTTGACAGCCAGCCAGGAACTACATATCGAAGTGCTGACGGTCAGCCTGGTCCCGATTATTGGACTAATCGTACCAATTATCGTATCTCTGCCACACTCGACACGGTACAAAAGTCCATTACTGCCAGTGAAATCATCACCTATGTAAACAACAGTCCTGACAAACTCTCTTTCCTGTGGTTACAACTCGGCCAAAATCGATTTGCAAAAAATTCGCGGGGAGCGGCAGTTGCTTCGCAAACTTTTAATCCTAAGCGGTTTATCGGCGGCTTCAACATTCGATCTGTAGAGATTGCTTTTGAAGGGAAATATACAAAAGCAGACTTTATCATCACCGACACCCGAATGCAAATCAGGCTGCCCAGGGCTCTGGAAGCCAAAGGAGGAACGGTAAAAATCAGGATAAACTACAGCTTTAAAATAGCTCCCATAGGAAATGGCAGATCGGGATGGATGCATACCCAAAACGGTACTATATATGATGTTGCCCAATGGTATCCAAGAATGGCCGTTTATGATGACTTGGCTGGCTGGAACCTGCTTCCTTTTCTCGGAGCCGGAGAATTTTATCTGGATTATGGTAATTATGATATCTCCGTTAACGTTCCATGGGATCAAATAGTAGCCTCTTCGGGAACCCTTGAAAACCCGGAGAAAGTCCTTACTGCAACCACCATAAACCGGCTTAAAAAAGCAGCAAAAAGTAACAAGACAGTCGTCATACGATCGTTGAAAGACATCCATAACCCTCATTCTCGTCCGGTTCATTCAGGAAGGCTGATTTGGCATTTTAAGATGAAAAACAGTCGCGATTTCTCCTGGGCAAGCTCAAAAGCTTTCCTTTGGGACGCAGCAAAAGCCAACCTGCCCGATAACAAAACAACATTGGTTATGGCATTGTATCCTGTGGAAAGTTCAGGTAAGAATGCCTGGAACAGAGCCACCGAATATTTAAAACAGAGTATTGAGATTTTCTCCAAACAATGGTTTCCTTATCCCTATCCCTCAGCTACTACCGTGGGCGGACCTGTGGGCGGCATGGAATATCCGGGCATTGTGTTTTGCTGGTGGGGTGCCAAAAACAGCTCCCTTTGGATGGTTACCAACCATGAAATAGGCCACACCTGGTTTCCTATGATTGTAGGCTCCAACGAACGAAAGAATGCGTGGATGGATGAGGGGTTCAATACTTTTATAGACATTTACGCCACACAAGCTTTCAACCACGGGGAGTTTGCCCCCAAAAGCGACCACGAATACAATCCGCAGGGCGGCAGTCCGGCCAGAGATATTGTCCCCCTTATGCTCAATCCGAAAGCTCCGCCCATCATAACTTATGCCGATGCCTTCCCCCGAAGGTTAGAACATCCCGTGAGTTATTATAAAACAGCACTGGGACTTGTCATGCTTCGCGAAACCATCCTCGGACACAACCGTTTTGATTATGCTTTTAAGACTTATATCAAACGATGGGCATACAAACACCCCTCGCCCATTGACTTTTTCCGGACCATGAATAATGCCTCAGGCGAAAATTTAAACTGGTTTTGGAAAGGCTGGTTTGTGAAGAAATGGACGCTTGACCAGGCTGTAACATCCGTTAAATATGTTCATAACAATCCCTCCAGGGGAGCACTCATCACGCTTGAAAATAAAAATCAGCTGGTCATGCCTGTTACCCTCAAAATAACACAAACGAATGGCCGTACTAAAATTGTGAACCTCCCTGTGGAAATTTGGGAAAAAAGTGGAAAATATACCTTCCGGTTAAACTCAACAAGCCGGCTGAAAAAGGTGATTGTTGACCCGGACAAAATGCTTCCAGACGTTGACGACAGCAATAACGTCTGGCCTGCGGGGAAACCATAAGCATCAGCCATAAATTTCTCTACTTTTGCTTTTTTACAGAAAGTACGCTATGAAAAAATTCAAGGAGTTTGCTGTTTACTGCGAAAACACTAAAAAAGAGAAAAAATATACTTTCGGGACAACATTGGCTGATATCATTGAGGATCAGAAAATTGACATTGGGGAGGACATCCTTGGTGCCATGGTGAATAACACGCTCAAGGAGCTGGATTACATATTATACAAACCCAAAACCGTACGTTTCATCGGTTATACGCATCCGGATGGCCAGCGCATGTTTATGCGCTCCTTGTCCATGGTGCTGTTTAAGGCGGTCGTTGATTTGTATCCCGATTTTAAATTAAAAATTGAGCACACAGTTTCCAAAGGTCTCTATTGTGAGTTAGAAAAACTCATCAACGAGGATACACATGATGAGGTCATCGAGAAGCTGAGGAACCGTATGCAGGAGATTATAAAACAGGATTTGCCATTCGAAAGGGAAGAAATTCGTACGGAAATGGCTTTGCGGATTTTTGAGGAGTTCGGTTTGGAGGATAAATGTACGCTTATGCGCACCCGGCGGCAGTTTTACAGCTCCGTTTATAAGCTGGACGATGTGGTGAACTATTTCTATGGCTATCTGGTTCCTTCCACCGGCTACCTGAAGCATTTCGAGCTGGTGAACTATTACAAAGGTATGTTGCTGGTTTTGCCCAGGAAAGAAAACCCTGATGAGCTGGAAGATATTGTGATTCAGAACAAACTATTCGATATTTTTCAGGAGTTTAATGAGTGGGTCGAAATTATCGGGGTCCCCAATGTGGGGCGGCTGAATGAAATAACACAGTCAGGAAAAATTGGGGATATCATTAAAATTTCGGAGGCGCTTCAGGAAAAAAAGCTGGCCAGTATTGCCGATATGATTTATAACAGGAAAAAAGTTAAGGTTGTTTTTATTTCCGGCCCTTCGTCATCCGGAAAAACAACCTTTGCCAAACGTCTGGCTATTCAATTGAGTGTTATTGGTTTTAAGCCGGTTGTTATCTCCATGGATAATTATTTTGTAGATCGCGAGCTTACCCCGCGCGATGAAAACGGGAATTATGATTTTGAAAATCCGCACGCGTTAGACATCAAACTTTTCAACGAAAACATGTTGGATTTGATGGCAGGGAAAGAGATTAAGTTACCTAAATTCTCTTTTTCAAAAGGAAAACGCTTTTATGATGATACAACCCTTAGCATGCAGGAAAACAGTATGATTGTCGTAGAAGGTATTCATGGATTGAACCCGGAAATATCGGCTTTGATACCGGGAGACAGAAAATTTAAGGTCTATGTTTCGGCACTAACACCACTGAGCATTGATTCCAACAACCGTATTCCCACCACCGACAACCGGCTTATCCGGCGTATGGTACGCGACAGCCGTTACCGTGGTTATTCGGCACTCGAAACATTACACCGCTGGCCCAGTGTGCGTAGGGGTGAGGAGAAGCACATTTTCCCTTATCAGGAGGAAGCAGATGTAATGTTTAATACGGCTTTATTATTTGAACTGGGCGTGTTGAAACGCCTGGCAGAGCCTTTGCTACGCGAAGTCCCGCCCAATACACCGGAATATTCCGAAGCAAAACGGCTGTTGAAATTCCTTTCTTATCTGGTATGTATCAACGAAAAAGAGATTCCACCCACTTCTATTTTACGTGAGTTTCTGGATGGCAGCAGCTTTGATTATTCGTAGTTGACGAAAAATCCGGTTACGGCGTTCCCATACAAACTCCCAGGCCGCGGGCTTTCTCGACCAGCGGATTGTCATCAGGTACCAGCCTGAGCTTACCACCAACTTTTTTCAGTGGCAGAGCACTGATTTGTTCTCCTTTTTTCATTACCATATTACCATACTCTTCGCGGGCAATCAGGTCAACAGCATAAGCACCGAAGCTGGAAGCCAAAAGCCTGTCTGTGGGCGTGGGACTGCCACCGCGCTGTATGTATCCCAAAATGGTTTTACGCGTTTCAATGCCGACACCTTCTTCAATTTTTTCGGCTATGTAAGTGGCAGCACTCATCCCTTTTGGCTTTTTAATACCTTCGGCAACGACCACAATAGAGTATGGTTTTCCCGATTTTACCCTCTCTTTCAAATAGCTGTTAATGGTTCGTAAGTCGTAGTCAAGTTCGGGAATAAGTATCACATCGCCGCCACCCGCCATTCCTGCATACAGGGCAAGCCAACCGGCATGATGTCCCATCACCTCAATCACCATGATGCGCTTATGGGAGTTGGCAGTGGAATGTAGCCTGTCGATGGATTCTGTGGCGATGTAAAGCGCCGAGTCAAAACCAAAAGTCTGGTCAGTGCCCCACACATCATTGTCGATGGTTTTGGGAATACCGATGACGTTAAGTCCTTCGGCAGCCAGCAAAGAGGCTGTACGCATGGTGCCGTTGCCGCCAATACAGACGACACAGTCAAAACCTGCTTTTTGATAGTTTTCTTTGATGAGCTGCGGTTTTTCATTAGCGAGATGATGATTTTTCTTAAAGGGTTTCTCCCGCGAAGTTCCGAGGATGGTTCCCCCCAGCGTCAGGATTCCCGAAAGAGATGCTTCATCCAGTGGCATGTAGTCGTTGAGCAACAGCCCCAGAAAACCGGAAGATATTCCCACGACTTCCATCCCATATTTTAAAATAGCTGTTTTCCCCACGCCGCGAAGTGCAGCGTTGAGACCCGGACAATCACCGCCAGCCGTCAGAATACCTATTTTCTTTGGTCTTCCCATGTTCGTAATCGTTTAATTGTAAATAGTATTACAAATTTATTATTTTTGATGCTTCATCATCCATTGAAGATGAATAGTTTTTAACAGATTTTTATGGGAAAGAAAAAGAAAAAGCTTGCCTTTCACTGGCAAATCTTACTGGGAATGGTATTAGGAGTTGTCTTTGGACTACTGGCAATACACTGGCACTGGCTTCAGTTTACCGACTTTTATATTAAGCCCTGGGGTACCATTTTTATCAACCTGCTGAAACTGATAGCTGTACCGTTGATTATTGTTTCTCTGATCAGCGGGGTTAGTAACCTTACCGACATTTCGAAGTTGTCACGTATCGGACTGAAGACCCTTGGTTTTTACATTCTTACCACGGTTATTGCCATCATGGTAGGGTTGATTATCGTCAATATTACCAACCCCGGAAAAGTGTTTCCGGAAGAAAAAGCAGCCGAGTTCAAACAAAAGTTTTCCGAAAATGTGGCGGCAAAAGAGACGCAGGCTGTAGCACTAAAAGACACCTCGCCTTTACAGCCCATTGTGGATATCGTTCCTTCCAATATTTTCAGTTCGCTTACCGACAACACAAAGATGCTTCAGGTGATCTTTTTTTCCATCCTTTTTGGTGTTGCTATGATTTTTCTTCCGGAAGAAAAGGCAAAACCGGTTAAAGTCCTTATTAACAGCCTCAACGATGTGGTACTTATGATTATAGACATCATCATGAAAGCGGCACCTTATGGTGTGTTTGCCCTTATTGCCGCACTGATGGTGGATGTGGCCGGTAGTCATCCGAAAGATACGCTCTCTCTTTTTGCTGCGTTAGGGCTGTATGCATTTACGGTAATCCTTGGCTTACTGATACTTATTTTTATTATTTATCCTATTTTTTTAAAGCTCTTTACCAAAGTAAAATACACCAAATTTATGAAAGCCATTTACCCGGTACAGCTTTTGGCTTTTTCAACAAGTTCCAGTGCAGCCACGTTGCCTTTTACCATGGAAACAGCTGAAGAGAAACTGGGTATTTCAAACGAAACAGCCAGTTTTGTGCTTCCCTTGGGAGCTACCATAAATATGGATGGTACCAGCTTGTATCAGGCTGTTGCGGCCATTTTTTTGGCACAGGTTTACGGTATGCATCTTGGCCTGGCACAGCAGCTGACGATTATTGTTACGGCAACGTTGGCTTCCATAGGCTCCGCTGCCGTTCCCGGAGCCGGCATTGTAATGCTGGTGATTGTTCTGACGGCTGTGGGCATTCCCACCGAGGGTATTGCCCTGATTTTTGCCGTTGACCGTCCCCTCGACATGCTGCGAACGGCGGTAAACGTTACCGGCGACACCACCATTGCCAGTATAATAGCTTCCGGCGAAGGTGAAATAGATTTGGATGTGGCCAATGGGTAAAGTCTGTGTCAGAGTTTACCGTTTGTCACTTTCTTCTTTAACAGCCACGACTATATCCCGTTTAGATTGATAATCATTTCAGTATCAAAATATTTGGGCTTTTTACCATCGCTATTTTCTTTCGAATATCTACGGGATATTTAGCAAAACGGGTAACTTCTGCCAGCCTGTTTTCTGCTTCGGAAAATGCAATCGTTTCCGTGAGCGTTGGCACAAGAGAGGCAACCCTTTGTGCATGTCCTATCTTGTTGATTCATCTTATGTTACTTCCAATTGCCAGCATGATAAATTCAAAATAAGAATTATTTATTTTGCGTGAGATTAATGATTTATTTTGCAGAAAATAAAACTATGGGACGGAAAGTAAAGATTGTCGTAACGTTGGGGCCTGTGACCAATAACAGGGAAAGTGTTTATCAACTGATAAAAGCCGGCGTGAATGTTTTTAGACTAAACTTCTCTTATGGCACACACGAAAGTCATCACGAAAGTTTTAAACTTATAAGAGAATGTGCTGCCGAGATGGGAAAAGAAGTTGCCATAATGCAGGATATCTGTGGTCCGAAAATTCGTATCAAAGGGATGAAAGACATCCGGGAGGTGAACAAAGGCGACAAACTAATCATGTCAAAAAAAGCAACTGGTGAAGCTTTTTCTATCACTTATCCTCACATTATCGACCAGCTGGAAGAGGGCGATGAAGTCTATTTTGCCGATGGAATCGTCAAATCGAAAGTGGAAAAGAAATCGGACGATACGCTGGTGCTTCGTGCCATCACCAGTGGCCAGCTGCGGGAAGGGAAAGGGGTCAACATCCCCAAATCGGGGATAAAAATGTCGGCACTAACCGAAAAAGACAAAGCTGACCTGAAATTTGCTGCTGAAATCGGTATCGACATAGTGGCGGTCTCTTTTGTGGAAACCGCAGCAGATATTCTCGAAGCCCGGAAAATACTTTCCGGCAACGGCTCGGATGCCTGGGTTATTGCCAAGATTGAACGAAAATCGGCCATGAAAAATTTAGATGAGATCCTGGCTGTGGCAGATGGTATCATGGTGGCACGTGGCGACCTCGGTGTGGAAGCAGGCATTTTTTCTGTTCCCGGCCTGCAAAAAGAGATGATAAAAAAAGCCAACGAACAGGCACTGCCAGTCATTACGGCCACCCAGATGCTGACCTCCATGCTGCATTCTGCCTCCCCTACACGGGCCGAAATCTCCGATATCGCCAATGCCGTTTATGATGGCACGGATGCGGTCATGCTTTCCGACGAAACTGCTGTGGGGTCTTTTCCCGTGGAAGCTGTGGAGGTGATGGTGAAAACGTTGCTGGACACACAAATCCATTTACCAAAAATCAAAAATATACGGCCTGGCAAAACCGAAGGCTTTGCTCATGCAGCCGCGGAAATTGCCGGAGCTGTATCCTGTAAAGCGATTGTCTCTTTTAGCACGTCAGGCTATACTGTACGGCAGATTGCCAAATTCAGACCGCGAAAACCATTGTACGCCGTTACTTTTGACCAAAAAGTCAGTCACCGCATGGCACTTGTCTGGGGTGTGGAAAAGATTTTTACCATCCAACGCGATATTAGCGAAAGCCATATCTTTTATCAGTTTTTGCAAAAAGCAGGTAAAGATGAGCAGTATATTGTTACTATGGGCTCCCATTCGGGTGTGAAAGGAAGTACCAATATGGTACGACTGCTTGACGATGCTGCGAGAGAAAAGATTTTTAAAAGGTTCGGAAAGTAAATCAAAAAATAATTTTCAAACTTCCGGGATAGACATACCTTTTTTTAGCATTGTCTTTTGAAACTTCAAGCTTGAAGCGGACGGAAATAAAGCAGGGGGACAACCGTATGAAACCCATGGCTTTTCATACCTTTGCAGTGTGATTGAGGCTTTTCTGAAACATATTGAAAAAACCAACCTTTGCCGGCCGGGAGAAAAAGTTCTGGTGGCGGTGAGTGGTGGTGTGGACTCTGTGGTGATGCTCCATCTGTTGCACAAGTTCGGTTTGAACCTCGCGGCAGCACATTGTAATTTTCAACTCAGAGGCAGGGAATCCGATGGCGACGAAAATTTTGTCAGAAAACTGGCTGCACAATACGGGATTCCAGTTTTTGTAAAGCGTTGCGATACACGGAAATTTGCTGAGAAAGAAAAAATCAGTATCGAAATGGCTGCCCGTCAGTTACGCTACAACTGGTTTGCCGAGCTCATAGGAAAACATAAATTTCAGAAACTGGCCGTTGGTCACAACAAAAATGATGATGCAGAGACTTTTTTTATTAAACTTCTTCGCGGCTCGGGACTAAGTGGTCTGAAAGGCATTCTGGCAAAACGGGAAAATATCATCCGTCCACTGCTGTTTGCTTCCCGCAGAGAAATACTGTTTTACGCCAAAGAACATCATCTCTCCTTTCGTGAGGATTCTTCCAATGCTTCGGACGATTATCTCCGCAACCGAATCCGCCATCACCTGCTCCCTTTTTACGAAAAAGAATTTCCGGGCGGAACGAAGGCGCTGACCGAAAGCCTGGAAAAGCTGAAAACAACGGAAACCATTTTCCGCCAGTTGCTTGAGGAAAAGAAAAACCAACATCTCTTCCATACGGATAACGAAATAAGTATTGATAAGTCAGCCCTTCGCCATTTGGCACCCAAAGAGGCCTGGCTTTTTTTCCTTTTGGAAGATTTCGGTTTTAACCGTGGCACCATCGACGACCTTTGTCATACTCTTGATGCATCTCAAACAGGCCAGTTGTTTTATTCGGAAAATTACACACTTCTCAACGACAGTAACAAACTGGTTATCAAAAAGAAAAGAACGGGTTCGGAAAAAGAATTTACCATAAACAATTGGGGAAAACCGGTATCTGAGCCGCTGCAATTAACGTTTGAAATTCTTCCGAATCATCCGGGCTTTACTTTTTCTACAGATAAAGCCGTCGCCTACTTTGATGCAGATAAGCTCTCGCTTCCCTTGAAGCTTCGACGCTGGCACCGGGGAGATCGTTTTGTGCCGTTTGGTATGAGCGGAAGCAAACTGCTGAGTGATTTCTTCAGAGATGAAAATATCAACCGGTTTGAACGGGAAAACATCTGGCTGTTACTTTCGGCCAAAGAGATTATCTGGATAACAGGACATCGCTCCTCCAACCGCTTCCTGGTAACCGGCAAAACAAAAAACATTTTGAAGATTACAGGGTACTTCTAATAATTCCGGAGTAATTCCGTTTCCTGAATCCGCCCCAATATGTTAAAATATGTTTAAACATGAGCTATTTTGAATATGAAACAAATATTACTCTATTTTTGCTATCCCATTTACATTGAATAATTTCAATTGGTCAATATGAAACGTATCTTTTTTCTTATTACCGGCTTGTTTTTGCTGGTGACTTCCGTGTCAGCGCAGGTTCTGCAACCGGTTACATGGTCATACTCCTCCAAGAAAATTTCCGCTACCGAATACGAGTTAATTTTCAAAGCTACCATTGACAGTCCCTGGCATTTATACTCACAGGATATCCCACAGGCTCCTCCGGCTACAACTTTTGATTTTGTAAAAGATAGCAGCTATACCCTTGTGGGAAAAGTGAAAGAGGTGGGCAATGTCATTCAGGAATACGATAAGAATTTCAATATGGTATTGAAATATTATTCCGACAGCGTCAGCTTTGTTCAAAAGATTATGTTAAACGCTCCCGGTGCTACTGTGGCGGGAGAGGTAAATTATATGAGCTGCGATGAAACCCAGTGTTTGGCTCCACAAGATTTGGATTTCACATTTGATTTGGGTAAAGTGATTCAACCTGCTCAGGCCGCCACTATCGCCCCGGAAAAAACCATTAGCGGCAAGGATAAAATCAATATTGGCGGGAGAAAAAAAGGTCTCTGGGGCTTTTTTATTCTGGCTTTTATCGGTGGACTTCTGGGTATCATTACACCTTGCGTCTTCCCTATGATTCCTATGACGGTAAGCTTTTTTATGAAGGAAGGGGAGAAGAAATCCAAGGGTAAGATGCAAGCCCTTTTATATGGTTTCAGCATTATTTTTATCTATACTTTGATTGGTTCGGTATTGGCAGTATCTGCCGGTCCTAACTTTGCTAACTGGCTGAGTACTCACTGGCTGCCCAATATATTATTCTTCCTGATTTTCATGGTCTTTGCCTTCTCCTTTTTTGGAATGTTCGAGATGACATTGCCACATTGGGCAGTCAACAAAATGGATCAGAAAGCCGACAAGGGAGGGTTTCTCGGTCCTGTATTTATGGCTGTGACGCTGGTTTTGGTTTCATTCAGCTGCACGGGACCAATCGTGGGGACTATTTTGGTGGAATCCGCCGGTGGTGCTATCATCAAACCCATTGTGGGGATGTTTGGCTTTTCGCTTGCTTTTGCCATGCCATTCACCCTCTTCGCCTTTTTCCCATCCTGGCTTACCGGCTTGCCCAAATCGGGTGGCTGGCTGAATACGGTGAAAGTGGTACTGGGCTTTTTGGAGCTGGCCTTGGGAATGAAATTCCTGAGTATTGCCGACCAAACTTATCATTGGCATATCCTTGACCGTGAAGTTTATCTCGCTCTTTGGATTGTCATTTTCTTTCTCCTGGGTCTTTACCTGCTCGGAAAACTCAGATTTGTTTATGACTCGGACTCCCCTTATGTGACGGTTCCCCGTTTGCTGCTCTCCATTATTACCTTTAGCTTTGTCGTTTATATGATTCCGGGTATGTTTGGCGCTCCTCTGAAAGCCTTGTCGGGATATCTGCCACCACAAACCACAATGGATTTCGATTTAAATCAAATTGTCCGCGAAAATGTGAAGGCTTTTTCCGGGTCAAACGCGACCGAGCCAAAGGAAATTTGCGAAACGCCCAGATATAGCAGTTTTCTGAAATTACCCCTTGGCCTGGAGGGCTATTTTGATTACGACCAGGCGGTGGCTTGTTCTAAAAAACAAAACAAACCTATTTTTATAGATTTTACCGGACATGGTTGTGTAAACTGTCGTGAAATGGAAGCGGATGTCTGGTCAGATCCCCGTGTGCTCAAACGTTTACGTAACGATTACATCATCCTGGCGCTTTATGTGGACGACAAATACAAACTCCCTAAAGACGAATGGGTAAGATCCTCGTACGATGGCAAAATAAAAAAGACTCTCGGCAAGAAAGATGCCGATTTTCAGATTTCCAAATTCGGTGTCAACGCCCAGCCGTTCTATGTGCTTATGGATAACAAAGGCAACGTGCTGGTACAGCCCAAAGCCTACGACCTGAATGTGGACCGCTTTGTGAAATTTCTGGATCATGGATTGAAGAACTATAAAGATGGTAAAAGTCTGTTTAACATTAACGGGAAATAGACGAACAAAAATCTCTTGATTACTTATTCAGCCTGTCCTGCCTCAGTCTGATTTAATCAATACTCGGATTTAAAATCCGAATGAGCAAAGTCCCATAAGGACAACTCAGGAAATTGACTATGAATTGACTCATCGAATTAGCTTGTTTGTTTCATTGTTCCTTTAGATTGGAATTCCCATCCAGGCAGGATGATTTCATACGCAACCAAATCCTTGTGGGGGACTTAAATTTTTATGGGATACCACTTTACATTTATTTTTCTTATCTTTGCTGTAAGATTCTTGTTTTTTCATAATCAGAAAATAATTACCAACAATATTTTAAAATAATAGGAGGATCTGTCAACATTAAAAAGAAGTGTAATTACAAATTTGTCAGCCGGCTGTTAGTTTTGACAGAGGCTTAACACGCTGAAGAAACAGCGAAAACAAACCGGTGAATTCGTACTTCACAAAAAAGAAGTCCCTATTCCCGAATAGCTTACAAGTTACGAATTTAACCTTAAAAACTAACCATGAAAAATTTATTAAAAATTACTATCGGCTTATTCTTTCTGAGTATTTTATTTATGGGTTGTACTAAAAAGCCTGCTGATAATCAGACAAAGAACTACATAAAATATGAAAACAAAGAATATGACTTGTCCGGTGGACATCTCTTCACCGGCGATTTCGGAACAAAGCAGGGAGATCAATCCGGTACGATTCAGGGATACCCACTAAGCCTTTTACTGATATCCTCAGGATTTACACTCCATGAAACGGGTGGAATTGTCGATTCCATTTCCGGAACCGGGTCAGGAATTGTGTTTGAAACTTTTTCCGGCAGCCGGGACAAACTGGATGAAGGTCAATATGTATTCGATTCGCTCTCCTTCGAAACACCGAAAACATTTCAGTATTCAGATGCTGTTTTTGATTATAATACCACAACTTATGTGGGCACAGAGGCTGAAATGAATGCCGGGACTTTTACGGTAAAAAAGAGTGGAAACGATTATGAGATAACTTTCAGTTGTACAACTTATGGCGGGAAAACCGTTTCGGGCTATTATAAAGGAAGCCTGCAATCACACATAACCCCGGTACAGAGCATAACAGGTAAGCATAAAGCGGTTTCAGGATGGAATTTTATTCCATAACACAGGAAGAATTATCCGCAATATTTTGATAAATTTAAAAAAATCATTACTTATATTTTGATATAAGAAATATTTATTTACATTTGCCGTGTTAATATAAAACAAGAACATGCAGAATTGGTCAAACAGCTTTTTTTACTCCTTTTATTACTTTTATTTTAGAAGTATAAAGGGGCTGTATATGGTTTGACGTCAATAAATAATTAAACAATATCA
>VAPG01006875.1_pt1 | contig 14015 bp, 14 predicted proteins | sample 3393851 | NCBI WGS metagenome assembly VAPG01 (sample SAMN08290438, study PRJNA428436) | hydrothermal vent metagenome | isolation source: Deep-sea hydrothermal vent chimney | place: Atlantic Ocean: South-mid Altantic Ridge | depth 2194 m m
ATAAAGTGTCGGCGGGTGAAAAACCATGCCCGGATTCTGCAGCATGGGATTGAGGCCATTGCCGTCACTGCGGAATATTGTGGCCAGTTCAAAAGGCGGGGTGACAAAATTAAGAAGGACGAGAAAAAAGATGAGCGTGAGGTTTAAAAACACAAGAACATATGGAAGGAACAGAGTGTTCAGGTTTTTTTCATCACGTTTAACGGTAATAAAAGTAAACAGTGAGAGCAGCCATCCCCAGAATAGGAGAGAGCCTTTCTGCCCGGCCCACAACCCGGTTATCTTATAAAAGATCGGCAGGCTCCTCTCGGAATATGACGCAACATATTCAATCCTGAAGTCGTCCGTGATAAAAGCATAGATAAGAATGAAAGTAGCGAATGTCAGAAAGGCAAAGATTGTTTTCGCCCCCCTGTATGACAGATCAATAAACCTTCCGTCCTTTTTTCTGATGCCGACTGTTAATCCGATTGCAACGAAAATTGCGAGAACCAGGGAAAAGAGCAGTGAGTATCTTCCAAAATCCATCATACTTCGCCCCCCTTCTTTTCATACTTTGAAGGGCACTTAACAAGAAGCTTTTTTGCTTCAAATACACCTTTTTCCCTGTTGTAGGAACCTTCAGCCACAAGGGTGACGCCTTCCTGTTCGAGCATGTCCGGCGGTGATCCTCTATATACGACATTCAGCTTCGGTGCATCTTCCAGATCTTTATCTTTCAGGTCAAAGCTGAGATTCAGTGTGTCGGTGTTATAATTCAGACTGCCCGGGATAATCCTGCCGTTGACCCTGACTTTCCCATCTCCCATATCATCAAGCCTTGCGAAGAATTCCGAGACCTCGAGATAATACATACTGCCTTCCTTCATCCCGAGAAATCCCAGATAGATGAAAGCAAATAAAATTAAAATCACCGAGAAAACTATCGTGGCCTGTCTACCTCTCATTTTCCGTCTCCATATCCGGTTCTTCCGTCAGGCCCCTTATCAGCGCCTGCTTTTTCGGGTCTGTCCAGTTGCCAGGCCCGATCTCAACAAAGGCGACCCTGCCTTTTTTATCGATTATGAAAGATTCTGGTACGCCGGTTGTGCCGTAAAGCAGCTGGATCGACCCCGTTGTATCCAGAAGCGCCTGGAATGTGTAGCGGTTTTTCTCCATATACGGAGCAACCGCCTTTTTGCCGGCAGCGTCTATGCTTACAGCCAGCATCTCAAAGTCGTCTCCCCTGAACTTCTCATATAGTCTCTGCAGACCGGGCAGTTCATCTCTGCACGAGGGACACCATGTCGCCCAGATATTCAGGAAGAGGACCTTTTTCCCGTAGAAATCCGACAGAGAAACTTCTTTTCCTTCAAGATCTACAAATGTAAAATCCCTTGCCTGCTCTCCTATTACCGGTCGCGGTTTTCTCTCTCTCCCGTCCTGCTGCCCGTTCAACGCCACTATTACAATCACCGCGCCTAAAATAACAATCGGCAGCCAGAGTAAAAATTTTAACAGATTTTTCATCACAAACTCCATTTCATGCTATTCACCATCCCCGATCCTGCGCACCTCATCTTCGAGAAGCGTTTCCAGCTCCGGATTAATAGCATCCTGCACCGTCTCTTGCCGACCGGATTTCCTGCGCCACAGAATAAGAAAAACCCCTGCTATCAAAAACAGATCGAACAGCAGGAAATACGGAAACCACCATGCAACAAAATAAAAACCCTTCTTTGACGGCTGCGCCAGCACTTTCGGTCCGTAAACGTCTTCAAAATAAGCCAGAATCGATTCTCCGCTTTCACCCTTTGCCAGCCTATCCTTTATAAGCTCTTTCATCTGCTGTGCCTGGGCGGATGGACAGTTTGTAAGCGTGTAGACATAATCACACCCAGGGCTCATGATGAGGTCCGTAACTTTTTCAAGCTCCATCCGCGATACATCCTTGCCGTAAGATGTGTTGAATGTCAGCAACAGGATACAGGTCATCAGGAGGAATATCTTCCCGTGAATCTTCTTTTTATTAACCTCAATTATCCGCATTTATCCTGATGATTATGAAATCCTGCCGTTGATGCAGTGCCTTTTCCGCGGTTCAACCTGCTCTTCATTCCACATTCAGACCAACTTAACTCTTGTTAATCTCATGGCGTTTAATATTACCGTAATGGTTAATCCCATATCTCCCACGGCCACGGCGACCCATAAATTAATCATACCCAGCAATGCCATTATTGTAAGGCTTCCCTTAACAAGGATCGAAAGGGACACATTCTGCCTTACAACTTGCATGGTCTTTCTGCTGAGATGCATGACGTACTCAATTTTACTTAAGTCATCGTGCATCAGCGCCACGTTCGCGGTTTCTATCGCAATGTCGGTGCCGGCAGCGCCCATGGCTATTCCAACGTTGGCCGCGGCAAGGGCTGGGGCGTCGTTTATGCCGTCGCCGACCATTGCTACAGAGCCGTATCTGCCGGCAAGCTTTTCAATAATCGCTATCTTGTCGTCGGGCAATAGTTGAGCGTGGTATTCATCGATACCGATTTTTTCCGCTAATAACCCGGCGACCCTTTTATTGTCCCCTGTAAGCATTTCAGTTCTGATGTTTAATTTTTTGAGCCGGGATATTATATCAGGGGCATTGTCCCTGACCCTGTCACCCAGTGCAATAACCCCGATCGCCCTCTCCTCATCGGAGATAAAAACAGCTGTCTTGCCCTCCAGTTCAAATTGTGACAACTCCATTGGAAGATCCATGGACAAGCCCTCAAAGAGGTTTTTTGCGCCCGCATAATACTTTCTGCCGTTGATCCGGGCTTCCAGCCCCTTGCCCTTTATCGCACTGAACCTCTCGAGAGCTTTAAATTTTATATTTTCTTTGCGCGCTGCTTTAAGGACCGCTTTTGCGATAGGGTGTTCCGACCGGGATTCGAGAGATGCGGCTAAAGAAAGCACTTCTTCCGTGGAGTGGCCGTTGAAACCGACGATGTCCGTCACTTCCAGTCTGCCTTTAGTCAAAGTACCTGTTTTGTCGAATGCGACGGCCTTGACCCTGCTCAGCTCTTCCAGGTAAGTCGCCCCTTTTATTAATACGCCGTGTCTGGCGGAACCGGTCAATGCCGAGACCATGGCGACCGGTGTTGAGATGGCCAGGGCGCATGGACAGGAGACCACCAGCAGCACCAGCGCCCGGTAAAACCAGACCTCCCATGAATAGCCCAGAATAAAAGTTGGGACAAGAAAGGCCGCTAATGCCATGGCTATGACGATCGGCGTATAATAGGCGGCGAATTTATCTATGAATTTCTCGGTGTTTGATTTTTTTCTCTCGGCCTCTTCAACCAGCTTGACGATCCTGGAAAGGACAGTGTCTCCGGCTTTCTTCGTCACCTCCAGTTCAAGATAACCTTCCTCGTTCATCGTGCCCGCGTAAACTTCATCACCTGTTGCCTTTTCCACTGGGAGCGACTCACCTGTTATGGGCGACTCATTTATGGATGAATGGCCGGTCAGGACTTTTCCATCCAGCGGAATTTTTTCTCCGGGACGGATGACGATTGTATCTCCAGGCCTGATTTCGTGCACATGCAGTTCGATCTCTTTATCTCCCCTCTTTACCCGCGCCGTTTCAGGAGCGAGTTTCAGCAGCCGGCTGATCGATTTTTTGGCATTATCCGCGGCATACTCTTCCAGTGTTTCCGCTATAAAAAAAAGAAATATTACCGCCGCGCCTTCTTCCCCGTGTCCGATAAAAAAAGATCCGAAGGCCGCAAGCGCTATAAGACAGTTCATGTCCAGTCGCCGCCGCAGTATGGAACGCGCTGCCTTTTTCAGGATTTCCCTGCCGGCGACCGCAATTACCGAAACAAAGACAATCTGCGCGATAATATTCAGTGGCGTAAAAAATTCCAGCGCCAGTCCCGCCAGCAGAAGGGTCAGCGCGATACCACCGGTTATTAATTGCCGGCGTCTCCAGAGTAGCGGTTTTTCCACAAGGAAACCGCCCGCGCCGCAGGCACAGCTCTTTTCTTCCCCGCACGTGTCATTCAACATCTGTAGTTTTGTGTTTTGCATAAATTTTAGTTTATTAACCTGCGAATAAAAATCCGCAATCTCCCGATTAAAGTTAAAAAAAGTGCATATCGCTCAGAACTCTGATTCCGACCAGGGCAGTCCTGAAGTATTACCTCATTCCCTTACATGTTTTAAGCCTTCATTAAACAACCTGTTAATATGCCTGTCATCCAGTGAGTAATAAACCCTCTTCGCCTCTTTCCTGAATTTAACCAGCCGCATGTTCCTTAAAATTCTCAGCTGGTGGGAAACAGCGGAGATACTGCTTCCCAGGATGCTTGATATATCGCATACGCAGAGTTCTTCCTTCGTCAGGGCGTATATTATCTTCAGCCGTGTAGTGTCCGACAATATGCCGAAGATTTCCGTCAGATGCAATGCGTCCTTATCAGAAAGCATCGCTTTTTTAACGACCTCAACCTTCGTCGTATCTACTGATTTAACTTCACATACATCCTGCTGTTTCATTCGCCTCTCAACCCCCTTGATAGTTGAACACTTGTTCAACTATACTATGAATAATACAAGGTTGTCAAGGGCTCTAAGTTAATGCGTTTTTAAATATATTTTTATCTGATTCTTCATAATATCTTCATAAATTTAAAGTATGTTATGGTGATTTTCAGCGGAAAGAGATAAAGAAGCGTTACAATAATCAGACTATGAAACTCAGAGTTATATTTATACATATCCTCATGCAGCTACTTCTGTTATCAGTCGTGGCGTACGGACAGGAAGGAAGAATCAACATTGTCTACACCGGCGACATGGATGGTGAGCTCGAACCCTGCGGCTGTTCACCAAAAACCGATTTTGGCGGAGTAGCAAGGATATCAGGCTATCTGGCTGAACATAAAAATGAACTCGCTCCATATATCCTGTTAGACTCGGGCAATTTTTCAGACAAGGATACGCCTCAGGGAAGGCTGAAGGCTGCGGCCATGCTGAAATCCTTCAGCCTTATGAAATATGATGCAGTGGCTTTGTCAGCCAGGGAAGAGATATTGCCGGATGATTTCCTCCGGCCGCTTCTGAAAGAATATAAAGTCCCTGTTGTTTCCACCCTGCCCGCATACAGTCAATCGGTTGCAATTGAGCGGGGGGGCTTTAAAATAAATGTGAGCACTGGACCCGGAAGCTACCGTAAGGATATGCTGAATATCTTTCTGACCGGCCTTTCGATCCCCGAAGCAAAGCTTATAACCGGATGGGATGTTATAATCAGTTCATCAGGCGAAATACTCGATGTCCCACTGAAAGTCAACAATACAATTATTATATCGGGATATCCAAAGGGAAAGAAACTGGGTATTTTAACCGTTCAGACCGACAGTACCGGAAAGATTCTGGAATTTCAGCACAGCTGGCAATCTCTCGGCACTGATATCAGGGAAGATAAAAGTATTCGTAATATTCTGAACGAGTATGACATGAAAGTCGCCCGGCTGTTAAAAGAGGCGGAAAGGCCTTTGACTGGAACAACATATCTTGGCGTCTCAAAGTGCGCGGAATGTCATCAGCCCTTTGCGGAAAGCTGGCAAAAAACGCGCCACGCCAAGGCATTTTCGAGTCTGGAACAGGCCGGTAAATCAGCTGATCCCGAATGTCTGGAGTGTCACACTGCAGGGTTTGGGGAAGAAGGGGGATTTTTCAGCATTGAGACAACGCCGGGACTTTCAAATGTACAATGTGAAGTCTGTCATGGATTGGACAGAGAGCACCTGTCGGACTATTCCCGGCCCATGAAGCCTGTGACAGAGGCTGTCTGCCTGAAATGTCATACCGAAAGCAGCAGCCCCGACTTCAATTATCAGCTTTATCTTGAAAAGATCAAACATTAATAAAAATACGGAGGATTAAATGTTCATGAAAAAAATGTTTATGGCCCTGATATCATTCGCCCTGCTGCCCCTGCTTTTTTCCTGTAAGGCCAGCGAGCCCGAACCAACCGTCATAAAGGGAATTCATACTGTATTGGAAGGAAAGCAGTTTGAATTTGACGGCAAAACCGTCGAAATAATGGAGTTTCTGAGTTTCTCTTGCCACACCTGTTACGACTTTGAAAAATCCATCCCGGTGATAAAGGGGAACTTTCCTAAAAAAATCACATGGAAATTTGTCCCTGTTTACTGGGGGCGGAACGGCTCTTCCAAACCTGGTGAGGCTTACCTTTTGGCGGAAGAAGCCGGAAAGGGCGAAGAGATGAAGAAGGCGCTCTTTAACGCAAAAATGGTCCAGAAGAAAAATATCGCGGATCTTGACGTCCTTGAGAGTATCGGCAATGAGATAGGTCTTGGTCCTGATTTCGGGAGCAGGCTCAGGGCGGGGGACAAGGCCGGAGCTATGCAGGAGAACCTGAAAATGGCCGCGGCATACAAGATTGAGGAGACTCCCACCTTAATCATAGCCGGCAATGTTATGACAAATCCGCACGCGGTTGATCATAACATTGATGCTTTCAGGGATAATGCTATAATGATTTTAAAGAGCATACTTACTAAAGAATAAGAGCTGCGCCTTGATCGGATCCCCCTGGCGGAGTTTGTTTGAGAAAACCGGGCAAGCCGTGTCTCTCCCTGCTTTCTGGATTGACACGGTCTTTGCCGTTCGCGCCGGGACAGGCCTTTTCATGAAGTAACTTTCTTTCAATTTCTTGCTTCTCTTCGCCTGTCGTCATGCGGCTCAACTGTCCCTGCTCTTTACATACTCCGCTTCTATTGTCTGCAACCATTCCGCCATCTCCTGCCGCGCCGCCTTTGCGTTAAAGCCATACCATAGTTTTCTCTCTTTAGGGTATGATTCAAGCGCGTCCTTGAATTTCCTGAACGCCCCTTTCCCATCAAGAATGTTCTGGAGGTCTTCTTTTAGCTCTCTATCTTCGAGGCTGTCCGTAAATTCTTTCATCGCTGCAAACCCTTTCCGGCTATCTCGTTCCGGAATTCTTTTATAGCGGTCTTTTTCGAAGATAAAGATATCAAGCGCGAGTTCGATCTCCTCATCCATCCATTCAGGGATATCGTAATCCTCGTCGAATTCCACCTCTTCATAATCCGCCATATCGTCATCAACGGCCTCATTAAGTATTTCCCGCGCCTTGTTGATGATATCTTCCGACAGGATAATGATTTCGTCGGTCCTGGTATCCAGGAAATAATCGAACGCTTCCCTGGAGAGATCTTCCATCGCCTTCTGTAATGCATTGAAATCAATGTTAGGTTTGCTCATAAGTCCTTTATCAACAAATACAGCAAGGGATATTCATCTCTTGCTGCGGTCGTCTCCTCATTAAGATATTGCAGGGCCAAGGGTGTATATTTTAAAAAAAACAGCTTTCCCTTTGCCTTTGATAGAAATCCATATGCGCCAAGGGCCTGCATATGTCTCTGGAGCCGGCAGGGAAGAAGCGTCTCCCTGAATTCTGTCTGATCGAAATTCTGATCGAAATTCTTCATCCCTTTAATATAATAATCGAGCAGCTGCTGACGTGTCTCTTCATTGAGACGGAAATAGGGGTCCCATAGAATAGATGCAACGTCGTATCCCGGCGGACCTATCCTTGCGCCCTGATAGTCGATAATCCGGGGGACATCGCCCCTGGTTACCATGATATTGCGGGACTGAAAGTCCCTGTGTACAATAGTTTTTCCGAATGCATCGACCTTTACGGCAAGACTGTTGAATTCCTTGTCAAGCCGTCCCCGGTCCTTGATGTCAGTTCCTTTCAGCCCCGAGACAAACATCTCGATAAAATAGTTGCTTTCCCACCTGAGATGCCGGTAATCAAAAATCCTCGCTTGCAGGGCGGGGCAGCCGGAGACATTCATCGTTGCAGAGGTATGCAACAATACCAGGATGTCGACAACCCTCCGGTAAAGTTTCTCTATTGTTTTCTGAGATTTTCTGCATTTAAGCCATGAATAGAGGGTGATATCTCCGAGGTCTTCAAACAGCGCGTATAAAGCCGTATCGTCAGGATCTTCATTAAAACAGGGCGGACAGATGTTTTCATGATACAGACTGAACATTTCGGGGACAGGCAGGGAATATTTTCTGAAAAATTGTGTATATAAAATATGCCTCTGGTAATCGGGATCGGTCTTCGGGCATTCCATCAGAACAGTCGTCTTTTCCTTGTCCTTGACCCTGTAGTATCTCCTGTCAGAGCCGCCGCCTCCTATTAATACCGTCTCCGCTTTCTCTGAAAAACAGGAGAGTATATGGTCAGGGAGAGAGATGCCGTTAATTATGCCCGATGCTCCGGCCGGCACTCTGAATCCAGGCCCAACAATAGTATTTTCGAGATATTCGCCTTCAGCTATTCCGGAGCCTGGAAGGATGATGCAGTTATTAAGATATGCCTCGCCCTGAATTTCGCAGTCTCTTTCCAATACGGCATAGCCTTCAATCTCTGCCTTGCCGCAGTCTGCGGAGGGGTGGATGTAGAGGGTCTCCCCGTCCCTCTCTAATGCCCCGAAGATTGCATCGGAGTAAGCCCCGGGCGTGCCTATATCATTCCATTGACAGCCTGTAAAGTCTACTGTTCCAATCGTATAACCGGTGGATAAGGCCCTCTGCCAGGCATGAACCACGCTGGAAATCCCTTCCGGCAGAAACTCCAGAAACTCCGGAGAATATACGGCGATGCCTGTAAATGCCGACAGGCTCGACGTTTCGTGATCAGGGAGGTCTGTCGGCCGGATTGATTTCAACCGGCCCCTGTCATCTATCAGCATGTTGTTGAATTTTTGATGGTTGTGGACGGCGAGTGTTGCCAAATCACCTGATGAGAGGTGTTTTTCTATTAATATTTCGAGGCTGATATCCGAAAAAATATCCGAGTTATGTACAAGAAAGACGGATTTACGCAGCAGTTGCTCCGCGTTTTTTAATGCGCCGCCGGTATCAAGCGCCCGGGCTTCATGAAAAAGTCTGACTTTTCCAGCATATGGTGAACCATCCACCCAGTCTCTGATCATCTCCCATTTATGGTGCATATTAATGCCGACACGATCAAGAGGGACCCCGAAGACCTTTTCGAGCACTCTTTCAAGGATGGGCTTGCCAAGGACCGGCAGCAATGATTTCGGAATGTAATTGGTTATCGGCCGGAGTCTCTCGCCGGAGCCTGCCGCTAAAATGAATACTTTAATCCCCTTCATCGGTATAGAAGATATTTTTTTCTGAATTTTTTGTCAAACTCTCTTAGTTCGGCGTTCCACCAGGCCTCCATCTTACTTAATTCGGTCCCCATTGTTATCTCTTTCCGCAATCTGTCCGTGCCTGAGAGTATGTCTATTGGAAGGAAATTTTCTTCATACTCATAAGGGGGATTTTTCCAGACAAAAATGTCGGTATAAAGGTCATGTACCGCCTTTAATATGGCAACAGCCGTCTTAAAAGGTTTATACTTCTCCCTGTTAATAACATGGATCTGGGCACCGCCGCAGAGCTTTCCGGCATATTTCTGGAACGTTGGCATAAAGTATAACGGCCTGAAGACAGCCCCGGGCAATCTGAACTCCCCCAGCTGCTTCACCAGGTCCGCGGGATCGATAAATGGCGCGCCGAATATTTCGAACGGCCTTGTGGTTCCGCGTCCCTCGCTCAGATTCGTACCCTCAAGGAGGCAGATGCCCGGATAAACCGTAGACGTTTCGATCGTCGGCATGTTTGGAGACGGCGGGATCCATGGAAGGCCTGTGTCATCGAACCACATCGCGCGTCTCCATCCCTTCATCGGGACGACATGAAGTCTCAGGTCCGGGTAGAATACATCTTGCAGATAAAGGGCTATTTCTCCGATCGTCATCCCATGACGGACGGGAAGCCGGTGCAGTCCCACAAAAGAAGCGTATTCCGGCCTAAGGACCGGCCCCTCGACTATATGCCCGCCGATCGGATTCGGCCTGTCAAGTACATCCATCGTTTTCCCCAATTCCCGGCATGTTTGCATGGCAAGTGCCAGCGTCCAGATGAAGGTATAAAAGCGGGCGCCGGTATCCTGCAGATCGATTACCATAACATCCATGCCTTTGAGCATCCGGGGGTCAGGCTTTCTGGTTTTTCCGTAAAGGCTGAAGACTCGCATTCCGGTTTTATGGTCGAGATATCCTTCCCACTCGATCATATTGTCCTGGGTTTCGCCCTTTATACCATGCTGGGGGCCGAAAAACGCCTTTACCCGGAACTTTTTTGATCTCAAAAGGATATCCGAGGCATGTCTGAACCGGCTGTCCATGGATGCGGGATGGACAAGAAGTCCTATCTGTGCGCCCTGAAGGTGTTTTGGCCATGATCTTTCGAGGAGATCCAGTCCTGTCTTCACTTGACCGCGCAATTAAGAGTTCCTTCCAGCGTTTTAACCCAGCAGGATGTCCCTGAGCTGCATGGTAAGCTCCTTGAGCCGCTGGTTAAAGTTATCCTCATTCAGCTCGATAAGCTTGATATCGCCCCGTTTTTTTATATCACTGATGAAACCGGTGCCCTTGTGGGCGATTGAGGCGACAACAGGCTTCTCCGCATTAAGCCGTTCCGAGATAAGTTTGGGGAATTTTCGGGACTGACATTCCATTTTCGTGATCTCGTCGAAGATATATAACCCTGTCTTTTTCTCTCTTGCAAATATATTTTCAAGAAATTCATCAAAGCCTTTAATGTCGACCTTGTATTTCCCGACGACATACCGGCTTTTCAGTGCAATACTTGCAAGGATCCTGGTGTCTCCGTATGAACTGACAAGCTTAAAGCCCGTTTTGACGCCGTTTTCCACGATTTCGGACGTATAAAATCCGACCGGGTTAAACTCCTTGAAGAGTTCAAAGAGTTTTTTTATCATAGTCGTCTTCCCCGAGCCGGGTGCTCCTGTAATTAAAATATTCTTCATCCCAATAAGATATCTAAAAGCCTGTCGAATTCTTCAAGCGAGTAATATTCCAGTTCTATTTTCCCGCCTTTTCTGTTTTTATGTAAAATCCGGACTTTGGTCCCTAAATGTTTAATCAGCTTTTCTTCGAGCGAGAGGATCTGTGGATCTTTCGTCGGAGTTGTTTTCCGTGAGGTTGAGCTTTTTTTCATCAACTGCTCAGTTTCTCTCACGCTAAGACCGTTTTTAATAATTTTCCGTGCGCTTGATATCTGAACTGTTCGGTCTGCGATTGACAATAAGGCCTTTGCGTGACCCATGCTTAAGGCGCCGCTGTACAGCATCGATTTAATTTCATCCGGCAACTTTAAAAGCCGCAGGTAGTTAGCAATTGTAGCCCTGTCTTTCCCTACCCTGGCCGACATTTCCTCCTGTGTCAGATTAAATTCCCGCATAAGGCGGTTAAATGCCTCGGCAGTCTCTATGGGATTGAGGTCTTCACGCTGAATATTCTCTATCAGGGCGATTTCAAGGGAAGCTCCGGATGCGACGTTCTTGATCAATGCCGGGAGTTTCCGGAGTCCGGCGAGCGTTGCGGCCCTCCACCGGCGTTCACCGGTAATTAGATTAAAGGAACCGTCCCCGGTTCTGGAGACGATAATCGGCTGCAAAACCCCTTTTTCCTTTATCGACGATGAAAGCTCTTCAAGTGCCTTGGTGTCAAAAAACTTCCTCGGCTGCTGTTTGCCGGGCCGTATACGGTCAATATCTATATATAACAGCTCTTCTCCCTTTTCAGGGATGAGGGCATTAAGCCCTTTGCCTAACGCCGTTTTCATTTAATATCTCCTTTGCCAGTGCTAGATAACTCTGCGCTCCACTAGACCGGACATCATAAAGCATTACCGGCTTACCGTGGCTCGGCGCCTCGCCCAGTGCAACGTTTCTCGGTATTATCGTCTGATACACCTTATCCCCGAAATGTTTTTTAATTTCGGTTGAAACCTGATGTGACAGGCTGTTTCTTGTGTCAAACATGGTGAGTAAAATTCCTTCAATATCAAGGCCGGGATTAAACGCCCCTCTAACAAGACGCAGGGTCCTGGTCAGGAGTCCCAGACCCTCAAGTGCGTAATATTCGCATTGCACCGGCACAATGACGGATTCGGCTGCCACAAGCGCGTTTAATGTTAACAGACCGAGAGAAGGTGGGCAGTCGATGAATATATAACGATAAGTGTTTTTTACCTCTGCTAACGCAGATGCCAGAATTCTCTCGCGTTCTTCCCTGGCGACAAGCTCAATCTCTGCGCCCAGCAGGCCGAGACTGGATGGAACGAGCATCAGGTGCTCCACTGATGTTTTCATTGAGGCGTCACTGATGCCGCATGTTCCCGAAAGAACCTCGTACAATGTGTTGTCGATTCCGTCTCTCGAGATACCAAGCCCTGAAGTTGAGTTCCCCTGCGGATCAGCGTCAATAATAAGGATTTTCTCTCCCGAAAGGGCGATAGAAGCGGCAAGATTAATAGCAGTAGTTGTTTTGCCCACCCCACCTTTTTGATTGACGATAGCTAAAGTTTTATTCATAAGGATTGGACGTATTATAGCATGTTACGATTTCATGAAGCCATAAAATTCAACTTTTTTCAATTAAGGACAGTCTTTCGCCCGCAACGGGCCGGATTTCCTGCAATCCCTCGCCTTTGTCCGCCCGTGATACTACCGAAAATTCCCGTCAGAGGGTCCCGTGAGTATATGCCCTGAATAATATTTCATGCTGAAAGGAACTGCTTGCCGGAATATCTCCTGGTTGTTCCACGTGGAACAATCGTTATTGTCTCCATTAATCGGGCGCTCGCAACTCATTAAAAAGGCGGGATTCCAATCAACGGACTGCTGGACCAGAGGATAGAGACTAAACCTGCAAACAGAAGCTATTTGAGGTCAAAGATTTTAAATAGTTTGAGACTTAACGGGGTTAAGGAATACCCTTTTTTGTCATTGCTGTAAATGAGGTGCATTTCCTTGAGTTTGCGCATATTCTGCTTTACAGTGACGGCAGGCAGCTTCAGGAGGCTCTCGAGGTCCCGGGAAAACAGGGATCCCCTTGCTGATAAATTCTCGAGGGTCTTGATTATCCAGGGCGGGCGGCAACTCTCTTCCAAATTTAAAATTTTTTCTTTAATTTCAAATAGTTCTATCGGTGTTACACTTCCCTTAAGCTTTTTACTGTCTTCAATATCCTCGCCCACATACTCAAACTCAACCATTACAGCCGATTCCGCCTTGAAGTCCACCTTTCTCTTCGCTGACGCTTCATATTCGCCCTTGAACTGATGGATGCTCCTGCAGCCGCACTTTTTTATATCGTCGACCGTTATTTCAGCAAGCTTTATGAAATTTACATCGATTATCTTCACCAGTCCAAGGTTATATGATCTGTATAGCTTATTGATCTGTACCGTAAGAGTATCCCAGTCCCTGAAGGATAAGGTGATTGTACCGGCCTTTATTGCTTCATGATATTTTAGCGCAAATGGAAGCATTGCTAATAATTTTCCCCGAATATAAGATAAGACATCTTTATTATTTTACCTGAAAACAACAAAAAAATGAAGTGAAATCGAGTTAACAGGTGTATTTTTCGGAACGATTGCTTTACAGGCTGACCTTCCAGCACTAATTAGAGTCTGTTTATAAATTGCCATTTTTTATTTTTGTCCATGCCCGAAGCCTGCCCTCGAGTCCGATCGGAGGTCTCGGGCATCCAGAACTTACTGGAAAGACTGGATTCTCGATGTAAGTCTTCGCGGGAGTCGCTTCGACCGGCTCAAAGACTGCCGGAATGACAGATAGAGAGACTGACTTTATAAACAGACACTATTTAATTAAATGTGGCTCCGCCCCTTCCCCCGGTTCTTTGAACAGCAAAGGCGTAACAGATAAAGAGGCATGGCGCAAAGCGCATAGCAAGAACAAAGACAAAAAGACAAAAATAAGAAATTGCGCCCCGCGATTATTTTTTTAACGGTCTGTTTCCGGCCGGCCCGATAAAAAGCATAGCGCAGAGAGCAAAGCGCATAGCGTA
>VAPG01010601.1_pt1 | contig 13935 bp, 14 predicted proteins | sample 3393851 | NCBI WGS metagenome assembly VAPG01 (sample SAMN08290438, study PRJNA428436) | hydrothermal vent metagenome | isolation source: Deep-sea hydrothermal vent chimney | place: Atlantic Ocean: South-mid Altantic Ridge | depth 2194 m m
ATACAAGGTTATCCCGGATAAGGACAAAATGCAACGGCTGGGATTAACAACGGCCTACGTGGGAATTAACCTAAGAACTGCCTTTAAAGGCAACGATGATGCCACCTTGGTACAAAAGGGAACCGAATATCCCATTGAGATACGTTTTGATAATTTTGATCGCCGGAATTATGATGATGTGAGAAACCTGATTGTAGTGAATCCTGCCCATGTTCCCGTTAAAGTTTCGCAGTTTGCCAAAGTTGTACAGGATAATTCTCCCTCAATGCTGGAAAGGATGAACCGGCAACCGGCTGTTACCATTACCTCTGAAGCTTTCGGAAGGCCTTCGGGTACGCTGGCAAACGATGTAATGAAGTACCTGAAAAAGCACCCTTTACCTGAGGGAATAAACCTGACTTGGGAATCGGATGTTAAAACCCAGCATGATAGCTTCGGTGCATTGAGCAAGGTCATGCTCATTTCGTTTATTCTGATCTATCTTATTATGGTAGCTCTTTATGACAACTATATTTACCCTTTTGTGGCTTTATTCGGTATTCCGATGGCTGTCATTGGCGCTTTCCTTGCCCTGAACTTATCGCTAAACAATATTACGCTGTTTGCTTTGCTTGGTATGATTATGCTGATGGGGCTGGTTACTAAAAACGCTATTTTGATTGTCGATTTTACCAATCAGCTAAAGGCCAAAGGCTTACATTACAAAGAGGCGTTGATACAAGCCGGAAAAGAGCGTATGCGTCCTATTTTAATGACCACGCTGGCCATGACCATTGGTATGTTGCCGATTGCTTTGGCAAAAGGTACGGCCAGTGAATGGAAAAACGGTTTGGCCTGGGTGATTATTGGTGGTTTGCTTTCATCGCTTATCTTAACGGTGTACCTGGTTCCTATGATATATTATGTGGTGGACAGTATCAAAGAGAAACTACATAAAAAGTAGGATATAAGATGAACAGCTTCTTAAAGCTATTTTGGCCTGTCATAACAATCGTTTTGTTTACTTCATTTTCAACTGTTAAAGAAAAAATTTCTTTAACAGTTGAAGTGAATGGTTTACGAAACTCAAAAGGTGATGTTCAGTTTACACTGTATAATAAAAAAGGCTCCATTCCTGATGAGAAATTCAGAAACGCCTACAAAATTATCAAAGGGAAGATTATAAACGATTCGTCGGAGGTTACTTTTGATCATCTTCCGGCAGGAGAATATGCCGTAAGTATATTGCATGATGAGGATAGCAATGGTAAAATAAAGAAAGGGATGTTTCTCCCAAGAGAGGGAATAGGTTTCTCTAACTATCAATCAATCAACCTGGCCAACAGGCCATCGTTTAAAAAAGCCGTTTTCGATTTGCGTAGCGACTCAACCATAAGTGTCAAAATTATCTATCTGTAAGTAATGAAAAGTCACTTATCTATAACTGTCATTTTAGCCCTGTTAACTCTTTCGGGATCTGTGCAGGTAAAAGCCCAGACATCAGGTATCGGGCTTACTGTCATTTCTCAGGTTAACCAGGGCAGTAGTTATATTACCTTTCCTACAGATATCGGAAATATTGAACCTATGTGGTTTGAGGCAAATATCAACCCGAGCTTTTACCTCAGATACAGTAAAAGCTTCAGGTTACTCGGAGTAATTACACCTCAAATCATTATCCGTATGTATCAGGAGCCATCTTATCCGGTGAGAACACCGAGTTATATTCCTCAAATAACTTTGTACTATATGTTTTCAGGAAAAGAAGATGCGAAAAACCTTAGTTTATTCGGACGACTGGCACATCATTCCAACGGGCAGGATGGCTCTTTTTATCTGGATAACGGTGAAATAAACTTAAAATCAGGTAATTTTGCTACGAATTTCTTCGAAATCGGACTTATCAAAACTTATTTCAACAAACGCTTCCATGCTTATCAATTTTTTAGAACTTCCCTCGAATTCCATCCTGTAAGCTGGTCAATTGAAGAACTAAAAGGGCGATATAGTACTGTTCGCTGGCACAATGTGTTATCAATATTTAAACTTCCCTCAGGTAAATCCCCGAATGGCGAAAAAAAAGCCCGTATTTCGTTAAAAGGTGAAGCGACATGGATGTTCGGTGAATTAAACAACTGGGATTGGTATTCCTTAAACCGGATCAACCTTAAATTCACCTTTTATTATCATCCGAAATTTTTGGAAGATGTGGGACTATTTGTCCAGTTTTATCATGGTCTTGATTATTATAACATCTATTTCAATCACAGGTTAGACGTCATCAGGTTTGGAATAATGACTGAGAAGTTACGATTCTAACACTCTTCTAAGATAATAAAACTCTATTTAGTGCTTGCCAGAAGTCGTCAAGGTTGAGGCGAGCGCAATCTGAAAATCAGGAGTTTACTTTTGTAATTGACTGATTTGAATATAAGCGTAACGAAGAGATTGACGTTTTCTAACAACCATTATTTACATGACAAATGATAAAATAAATAACGAAAAACAGGATATTATACAATACATATTGTGTCTTTCTTTTGTATTGTTATCAAGGAGCTTCATTACGGCAAACGCCCAATTAACCAAGAGGTTAAGCTAGAAGCAAATTTTAAAAATAATTGTTTATCTGATTACGTTGAACTTATTTCAACAATTAAATCCTAACATCATTTAACTTCGCAAATTTATATTTATCCACTCCAACCGAGAAAGACCCAAAAGATTTTATACTTTCGTTTAAGAATTAAGATCGTTAGGAAATTGTATGGAAAAGCAAAAAACAAAACATAATACAGAGTATCTGATTCTCGAAGCAGCGCGAAAAGTCTTTATTAGAAAAGGATTTGAGGGTGCCCGCATGCAGGAAATTGCCGATGAAGCCGGTATCAACAAAGCGTTGCTGCACTACTATTTTCGCAGCAAGGAGAAGCTTTTTAATCATATTTTTGAAACAGCTATAAATGGTATTTTCGATGGTATCAACGAAAGTATTCTTGAAGAGGGCGATGTTTTTGTCTTTATCGAAACCTTCGTTGACAACTACCTCAGTATCCTGCAAAAGAATCCGTTTATTCCTAATTTTATTTTTAACGAAATCAACAGTCATCCGGAACGGATAAGTCAGTTCCGTGAAAAGATTAAGCTGAATATTCCCGGATTCAGACTTATGGTGGAGAAAAACATAGCACAAAAGAAAATATGTGATGTAGCTCCTGAACATTTGTTTATTGACATGCTTGGGATGTGTGTGTTTCCGTTTATCGGACGTCCGTTATTGGAAAAAGTATTTTTTGACAACCATCCTGCGGGCATTGATAATTTTCTTTACGAGCGAAAACAACATATTATCTCTTTTTTTAAAAAATATTTACAGCCATAAAAATTTCCGAGAATGAACAAAATCATCTTGTATATCAGCCTTATCCTGTTTTTTCCGGCCATTCTCTTTGCCCAGAAAAAGCAGCAAAAGTTTTCCCTGCAACAATGCCTTCAGGAAGCGGTAAAGCATTTCCCTACACAAAAACAATTGCTGCTCAACCAAAGCAAATACATGCTGGAGCAGAACAACATAAAAAAGAATTTTCTGCCACAGCTGAACCTTAACGGTCAGGCTTCGTACCAGTCGGATGTAACCAAAGTCCCCAGCCCTCCCATTCCCGGTTTTGACATGCCCATTATCAGCAAAGACTGGTATAAGATCAATTTCGACCTGGATCAGCTCATCTGGGATGGTGGACTGACCAAAAGCCAAAAGCAGGTGCAAACAGCAGATTACAAAATCTCCGACCAACAGGTAAAAATCAAAACTTTCGCGTTGAAAAGGCAGGTGAACATCCTCTATTTCAACATTCTTTTCCTTCAGGCCAACTTAGACGCCCTGCATGTTTTGATAAAAGATTTGAATGCCCGTATAAAAGATGCGGAAGCCGCCCAACGAAACGGGATCCTGCTACAAGCCGATGTGGACGCTTTGAAGGTAAACCAAAAGCTGGCTGAGCAACAAATTATTGAAAAAGCCGGAGACCAAAACGGGCTTATTGCTTCCCTGAATCAGCTTACCCATTTAAAAATCACTTCAGCCAAAGAACTAATAACACCAAAAGCAAGGATAACTTCCTATACCTTTGTTAATAACAGGCCCGAATATCAACTGCTTAACCTACAGAAATCAAAACTGACAGCACTGGAACAAATGACTACGGTAAAACGTATGCCGGTTTTCAAACTCTTCGGACAGGCAGGTTACGGACGACCGGGATATGATATGCTCAATGATAATTTTGACACTTATTATATGGCCGGCGTACGGCTTCATTGGAACATTTTCGACTGGAACCGTACAAAACACGAAAAGCAAATTCTGAATATTCAATCGGACATAATCCAAACAGAACAGGAAACTTTTAACCAGTCGCTGCGCGCAGAACTGGACAAGCAGCTGGCTGGTATTCAAAAGTTTGAAAAACTGATTAAAACGGACAAAGAGATTCTGCAATTGCAGAAGAATGTGGTTGATGCTGCTGGCAACAAACTCAAAAACGGAACCATCACCGCCACTTCTTATTTAATTGAACTCAACAAAGACGTAAAGGCACAACTGACCATGCAGGCACATAAGCTGCAACTTCTGTTTGCCAAATATCAGTACCTGACAGCCATTGGAAATTTATAAAATATGAAACGTCCATGATTGATTTTAAACACACGACTTGTCCTGCTTCAAGCGGGAAAGTGGATAATTAAAAGGCTTTGCGATCTTAGCGTAAATTCTTTTCTGCGTTCTTTGCGTGAAATATAAACATCTGGTAAGCAACGAAATACAGAATTATAAACACATGAAACGTCCATGATTGATTTTAAACACACGACTTGTCCTGCTTCAAGCGGGAAAGTGGATGATTAAAAGGCTTTGCGATCTTAGCATAAATTCTTTTCTGCGTTCTTTGCGTGAAATATAAACATCTGGTAAGCAACGAAATACAAAATTATAAACACATAAAAAATATGAAAATCATAAAAAGAAACAGCCTGCTCATACTGGCAGGATTGGTAATAGCCTTTTTGTCTTCCTGTTCTCATCAGGAGAACCGTTCGGACGGTTATGGTAACTTCGATGCCCATGCCGAGGTTATTGTCTCTTCGCAAACCATGGGTGAGTTATTGCAGTTTAAGGTGGTGGAAGGCTCTTTGTTGAAAGCCGGACAAGTCGTCGGACTGGTGGACACCACACAACTTCATTTGAAAAAAGCGGTATTAATGAACCAAAAGAAAGTAGTTGCCTCGCGTTTACTAAATATTCATGCTTCCATTGCTGTACAACAACAACAGCTGAAGATGAACGAAGTAAATATGCGGCGTATCCGCAACCTGTTCCACAGCCATGCAGCCACCCAAAAGCAACTGGATGATATTAACGGGCTGGTGGTATTAAACGAAAAGCAGATTATGGCAACACAAACGCAGAAAAACAATATCTATACGGAGCTGGAAAGCCTAAACGCCCAAATGGCGCAGATAAACGAAAGTATTCGCCAAAGCCTAATCACAAATCCCGTGGCAGGAACAGTTTTAGTGAAATACGCCGAAAGGGGAGAGCTGGCAACTCCGGGCAAACCGTTATACAAAATTGCCAATCTGAAAACACTGGAACTCAAGGCTTTCGTTAGCGGCAGCCAGTTGAGCCATATCAAAATTGGACAAAGGGTAAAAGTCTATTACGATAAAAACAAAAAGGCTGACAGTGAGGTGGATGGAACCATTTTATGGATTTCGTCGCAGGCAGAATTTACCCCAAAAACTATTCAAACCAAACAAGAGCGTGTCGATCTGGTATATGCTGTAAAAATAAAGGTTTCCAATGCCAGTGGCATCATTAAAATAGGCATGCCCGGTGAGTTTAGAATCGTTTCACAGCAAAGTAATTAGCATCATGTTGCATTTTATTTCAAAAAATAATTACTTTTATGCTGTGAATCACGATGATTCGAAACAAATATTTATTCATTAAAAACTATTAACGATGAAAATTACAAGTATTGCAATTGTACTGCTGGGGTTCATGTTAAACCCCTTTACAAACGTACAGGCACAGGATGTAAAAGCTAACGATATTGTTGGCGTTTGGCTTACTCAGGACAATGATTCCCATGTGCAAATCTACAAAGACGGCGATAAGTATTTTGGTAAAATCATCTGGTTGGAAACCCCCATCGACAGCATCACCGGGAAACCCAAAGTGGATGACAAAAATGAAGATCCGGCATTACAAAACAGACCCGTTATGGGAATGAAATTATTGGAAAACTTTGTTTTTGATGGAGAAGATGAGTGGGAAGATGGTACCATTTATGACCCTAAAAAGGGAAAGACCTATAGTTGTTACATGGTGTTTCCGGATAAAGACAACAAAAACCGTTTAAAGATTAGAGGTTACATTGGTTTCAGCCTGTTGGGAAGAACGGTTTACTGGACAAGAGTCAAAAAATGACCCGTTGACACCTCTTCAGGCCGCCTGCCGTTGACCTGATTAGTTTCGTTTACAAATAATTAGTTTATTCATTTCCTTAAAATAAAAAAACAAGGAAAAAAAGGAGTGTTATGTCCGTATCCATAAACATAAAAAATATAGTCAAATCTTATGAAAAGGCTGATGCTCTGAAAGATATAAGCCTAAGTATCCAGCCCAACGAGCTGTTTGGCTTTATCGGTCCTGATGGTGCCGGCAAGACAACACTATTTCGGATTCTGACCAGTTTAATTCTCGCTGACAGTGGTAAAGTTACCGTTGACCAGTGGGATGTTGTGAACGATTACAAAGAAATCAGAAAAATAACAGGCTACATGCCCGGACGTTTTTCTTTGTATATGGACCTTACCGTGGAAGAAAATTTGCAGTTTTACGCCCAGCTGTTCAAAACAAACATAAAGGAAAATTACGACCTCATCAAAGATGTTTACGAACAAATTGCTCCTTTTAAAAACCGGAGAGCCGGAGCACTTTCCGGCGGGATGAAACAAAAACTGGCACTTTCGTGTGCGCTCATTCACAAACCACGGTTGCTCATCCTGGACGAGCCTACCACCGGTGTGGATGCCGTTTCGCGGAAAGAGTTCTGGGAACTGCTTAAAAAAATGCAGAAAAAAGAGATTACTATTTTGGTTTCCACCCCATACATGGATGAAGCAGCACTGTGTGACCGGGTTGCCCTAATGCAATCGGGGAGACTGCTTTCGCTGAACACCCCACAGCAAATTGTGGATGATTTTGAGGGAACCCTGTTTGCGGTTAAAACGGACAAAATGCATCCATTGCTGAATGACCTTTCCTCTTTTGCAAAAGGAAATCAGGTTTACCGCTTTGGAGAGACCCTGCACCTGGTCAGCCATACGGAACCTCAAAAAACAAAAGAAAAAATCGCAACCTTCCTTACCGGAAAAGGTTACCAGGAAGTATCCATAGAGCAAATTACGCCGGTAATTGAAGACTGTTTTCTGGCTTTGATGAATAACATGACAACCTCATGAGCAACAGGGAAAAAATAATAGAGGTACGAAACCTCGTGAAGAAATTCGGCAACTTCGAAGCCAACAAAAACCTCACCTTTGATGTTTACCGGGGTGAAATATTCGGTTTTCTCGGCGCCAACGGCGCCGGAAAAACCACCACCATCAAAATTCTTTGCGGGCTTTCAAAACCTACCTCGGGAAGTGTTCAGGTGGCCGGAATCAACATTAACAAGCATCCCGAAGCGGTAAAAAAGCGTATCGGCTACATGAGTCAGTTTTTTTCCTTGTACAGCGACATGACGGTGAAGGAAAATTTCCGTTTTTATGGCGGAGTTTACGGTCTTGGCAAAAAGGAAATTCGTGACCGGACGCTCTTTTTTCTCGACAAGCTGAACATGCGGAGTTATGAAAACATGCTGCTGAGAAATATTCCGCTGGGATGGAAGCAGAAACTTGCTTTTTCTGTTGCCAGCATCCATAAGCCCGATATTATCTTTCTCGATGAGCCTACCGGTGGCGTCGATCCGATTACCCGCCGCCAGTTCTGGGAGATGATTTACGAAGCATCGGACAACGGAACCACGGTTTTTGTCACCACCCATTACATGGATGAGGCGGAATATTGCGAACGTGTCTCCATTATGTCGGAAGGCGAAATAAAAGCACTGGGGCGTCCTCGTGACTTGAAAAATGATTATCAGGCGGACAACATGAACGATGTATTTTTGAAAATAGCGAGAAATGTGGAGTAAACATGAATAACAGTCAACAGCTCTATTGAATAATGAATATCGAACACTGATTAACGATTTAAGATTTATTTAAGAAGACAAAAGTAAAAATATTGAACCATGGATAAATACGATTTGGAAGAAAGGCTGATTGATTTCTCAGTTTTAATCATTGATATTGTAAATGAAATGCCCAATTCAAAAGCAGGAAATACAATGTCGGGGCAGATAGTGCGATCAGGAACCTCTGTGGCCCTAAATTACGGTGAAGCACAAAGTGCTGAATCAAAAAATGATTTCATTCATAAAATGAAAGTAGTACTAAAGGAATTACGGGAAACTTTTGTCGGCTTGAAGATAATTCAACGTACCAAATTATATACAAATGAAGCAAAAATCATGAAAGCAAAAAAAGAGAACAATGAGTTAATTTCTATTTTCGTCAAAAGCATTGAAACAGCAACTAAAAATCATAGTTCTTAGATTATTCATTCACAAATAAATCAATATTCGTTAATCAGTGTTCGGTGTTCGATATTCAGAGAAAATATTTTCAATTAACGATTTAAGATTTATACTAATCGACACAGAACCATAAATTTAAAAAAGGCAAGCGATGTGGGCATTTATTAAAAAGGAGTTTTTATATATTTTTCGAGATTACCGCACCATGCTCATCCTGTTTGGGATGCCGCTGGTCATGGTGATGCTGTTTGGCTTTGCCATCACCAACGACATAAACAACGCTCATATTGCTATTCTCGACAATTCAAAAGATGTGGTTACACGTGAAATAACCCGGAAACTGTTGTCCTCTCATTATTTTATTCTGGATCGTTACCTGAAATCTGACAAAGAAATCAAACCGGCTTTCCGCAAAGGAGAAATTAAGGAGGTAGTGGTTTTTGAAAAAGATTTCGCAAAAAAAATCAAAACCGAAGGGAAAGCCCACGTGCAGCTTATTTTGGATGCTTCTGACCCCAACACGGCCAATATTTTATATTCTTATACCAGCGGAATTATCAACACCTATGTTTTCAGGAAACTGGCACGTGAAGGAGGAATTCCGTTACGAGTTAATATCCAAAATACAATGCTTTACAACAAAGAGTTGAAAAGCGTATATATGTTTGTACCGGGTATCATCACCGTGATTTTGATGTTGGTTTCCGCTATGATGACCTCTATTTCTATTACCCGTGAAAAGGAGCTGGGAACGATGGAGGCGCTGCTGGTTTCGCCTGTGAAGCCGGGCATTATTATTCTTGGCAAGGTAATTCCTTATGTAGTACTTTCTTTTATTAACCTGATTGTCATCCTCGTGCTGTCAACATTTGTTTTTGGCATGCCCATTCGCGGTAGTGTGGCGTTATTACTTGGCGAAAGCCTGTTGTTTCTGTTCATGTCGCTTTCGCTCGGCATCCTCATCTCAACGGTGAGCAAAACCCAGCAACAAGCCATGATGCTCTCCATGTTTGCCTTGATGTTGCCGACAATTTTACTCTCCGGTTTCATTTTTCCCATCGAAAATATGCCGGTAGTACTGAAGCTTTTGAGCGATATCATGCCCGGGAAGTGGTTTATTATCATTATCAAAAATATTATGCTGAAAGGAGTGGGCATTACCTACTTCTGGAAAGAGACTCTCATTATTATCACCATGACCATCGTGTTTGTCGGTGTGAGTGTAAAAAGGTTCAGTATCCGGTTGGAATAATCATTAAAGTAAAGACATTGAGAACAATACGTTATATATTACAAAAAGAATTTATCCAGATATTCCGGGATAAATCGATGTTACCCATCATCATTCTTATTCCCATCCTACAGCTGGTAATTTTGTCCTATACGGCAACCTTTGAAATTAAAAATATCAGGCTGGTGGTGGTGGACCATGACCACACCACCGAGTCGCGGAATTTAATCAATAAATTTTCGGGTTCGAGGTTTTACAAATATCTGGGACAGGAAGATACCTACAAACAGGCTGAAAACAGTATTGCCAAAGGCGATGCCGACCAGGTTCTGGTCATTGCACCTGATTTTGAAAAAAAGCTGTTCACCGAGAAAAAGGGAGATGTTCAAATAACCACCGATGCCATCAATGGGAGCGCCGCCAGCCTGATGGCTGCTTATGCAGTCGCTATCGTCAATGATTTTAACGAAGGTATTATCATCAAAAAACTACCTCTACATTACAAGGGGTTGCCCATCGAAATATCCCCTTCGTTCTGGTATAATCCCGAGTTGAGCTATATTACATACATGGTTCCGGGTATTCTGGTGCTGCTCATCACCATAATTGCCTTGTTCTTGTCGTCTATGAATATTGTGAAAGAGAAAGAGTTGGGAACCATTGAACAATTGAATGTTACACCCATAACTAAATTCGAGTTTATCGCCGGAAAGCTTATTCCGTTTTGGATTATTGCCATGGTTGATTTGCTCATCGGACTGCTGATTGCCCGGTTTTGGTTTGGTATCCTCATCGTAGGAAGTCCGTTCCTGCTCATATTTGTTGCTGCGGTTTATCTCGTGTTGGTTTTGTCGTTGGGGTTGTTTATCTCCACCCTTACGGAGACCATGCAGCAGGCCATGTTTATCTCCTGGTTTGTGTTGGTTGTTTTTATTTTGATGAGTGGGCTGTTTACCCCCATCGAGAGCATGCCTTTGTGGGCACAAAATCTGGATAAGCTAAACCCGTTGGCATATTTTGTGAAAATAAACCGGATGATTATGTTGAAAGGAGCGGTTTTTTCCGATTTCCAAAAAGATTTTTTCATTCTTGCCGGATATGCAGGTGCTATGCTCACCTTCTCCGCTTTGAAATACCGGAAAACAAGCTAAGGCTTAAAAAGTTACCAGTAGTTTAAAAAGTATTTCCGGATAAGACGCCTTTCGGGATAGGAAACTGATGAGGAAGAATTTACTCCATTTCCATAAAAGATATTAATTTTGTCCCATGGAAAGTAAACGACAAGAACGCATTCAAAAACTACTGCAACGTGACATTGGAGAAATTTTTCAACGGGAGATGGGTCATGTGACGCAGCATGCCATGGTCACCGTCACCAAAGTATATGTAACCCCTGACTTGAGCCTGGCGAGAGTCTATCTGAGTCTTTTTGCCGCCAGCGACAAAGCGGCACTTATGAAACGTATTGGGAAACACACCAAAGAAATTCGCGGAAAACTGGGTGAACGCATCCGCCATCAACTGCGGGTAGTACCTGAGTTGCAGTTTTTTGTAGATGACTCTCTGGATTATATCGACCGTATTGACGAGCTGTTGAAAGACGATTAATCACCTAGCCGGACTTATGCAATACGACCCCATAAAGAGAAAGCTTGGGGTGTTCTTCAACCGGACACCTGCTTTTCGGAAACTCTTTTACCGCTTACTGGATATTCTGTTGCTGCGCTCGTGGCATGTCCGCAAGGCACTCCGGCAAATTGAAAAAGAAAAAAAGACCTCATTATCAGTTTTGGATGCCGGTTCCGGGTTTGGGCAATACGATTACTACATGGCCCGCCGTCATAACGACTGGCAAATTAAAGGCGTGGATGTAAAACCGGAACAAATTGCCGACTGCAACGCCTTTTTTCACAAAACAGGATTGAAAAACGCCACCTTTGCCAAAGCCGACCTCACCACTTTTGACGAAAAAGAGGCTTATGACCTGGTATTGTGTGTGGACGTGATGGAACATATTGAAGAAGACCGTAAAGTGCTGAAAAACTTTTACAGGTCACTGAAAAAGGGCGGGATGCTATTAATTTCGACACCTTCCGACCAGGGCGGCTCCGATGTACATCACCATGACGATGAAGAAGGCGGAGAACACTCTTTTATCGATGAGCATGTGCGCGATGGCTATGCAATTGAGGAGCTAACAGACAAGCTGCAAGAGGCCGGATTCTCTAAAACAGAAGTTTATTATCAATATGGCCCCACAGGAAATCTGGGATGGAAGCTGAGTATGAAATATCCCATCATCATGCTCAACAAGAGTTACCTGTTTTTTATTATTTTGCCTTTTTATTATCTGTTGACATTCCCGTTTGTGTTGGTGTTAAATGCTTTGGACTTAAAAGAGACGCACAAAACCGGCACCGGGCTGGTGGCCAAAGCCTGGAAATAAAATAAGAAGATGCAGGTCATTTTCAGTAAAAGAACTCAGCTTCTTTTCTTCTGAAAAAATTCCGACACAAGAAGGCTGCATGCCCCGGCCAGCACCCCTTTCTCCAGTTGCGTGGAAGGATGTAAGATGGAGGCTTTCAAAAGAGAGAACCCTCGTTTATTATCGTCGGCGCCATAGACAATTCTACCGATTTGTGTCCAGAAAGCGCCACCGGCACACATAAGGCATGGTTCCAGAGTTACATAAAGCGTGCAATCGTGCAAATATTTGCTATTCAAGTAGTTGGAAGCAGCGGTAAAAGCCTGCATTTCAGCATGAGCCGTCACATCGTTCAGTGTTTCGGTAAGATTATGAGCTCTTGCCACAATGTGATCTTTGCAGACAATGACCGCACCCACAGGCACTTCTCCGGCATCGAAAGCCTTGTGGGCCTCTTTCAGGGCTTCATTCATAAAGTACTCGTCAGAAAAAACTATCTGTTCCATGGCTTTTCTTTTCCTGCAAAAGTAGGAAGGTTTCTTTTACAGGGAGTATTTCCGTATTTTTGTCCGGCAAACATAAATTTCCGGTATGATTACATTCATATTAAATGATCAGCTGATACATACAGAAGAGCCGGCTGGTACGGTTTTGCTCAATTTGATCCGTTACAAAATGCATCTTATGGGAACAAAAGCCGGTTGCCGCGAAGGGGATTGCGGAGCCTGTACCGTGCTGGAGGGGCATCTGGAAAACGGCACAATACACTACAAAAGTATTGTCTCCTGTCTCACCCCGCTGGGCAATGTGCAGGGCAAGCACATCGTCACTGTTGAGGGTTTGCAAAAAGATAAAATGTCGCCGGTACAACAGGCTATAATCGACAATGCGGCTACACAATGCGGGTTTTGCACGCCCGGCTTTGTCATGTCGCTGACGGCACACAGTCTGGCGCAGGAGAAGTCGACTCCCGAAAAAGTCATTAGCGCCATCAGCGGGAACATCTGCCGCTGCACAGGATACAATTCCATCAAACATGCTGCCGAAGACCTTGATGCTGCTCTGGCAAAAAAAGACCAAAACGATCCTCTTGGCTGGTTGATAAAAGAGGCTTTTCTGCCGGAATATTTCCTTGACATTGCCGACCATCTTAGAAATATTAAACCGGAAAATGTGGAAAGCAAGGCCGGAAAAATAGTGGGTGGCGGTACCGACCTCTTTGTGCAACAAGCGGATACATTGGCGGCGGCTAAGTTGTATTTTTTAAAGGAGGGGACGAAAGCAGCAGATGCCTGCACCATCGAGGTGGATACAGATAATGGCATTTGCCGGATGGGTGGGGCAACAACAGCTACCGACATCATGCATCATCCGGTGTTGCAACGTTATTTTCCCCGGCTTAAAGATTATTTCAAACTCATTTCGTCAGATCCTATCCGCAATATGGGAACCGTTGCCGGAAACATTGTGAACGCCTCCCCCATTGCCGACCTTGTGATTTTTTTTCTGGCACTCGATGCAGAAGTATATTTGCAGACAACGACAGGTGCAAAACGTAATGTGCCGCTGCGTAAGTTTTACACAGGATACAAACA
>VAPG01012358.1_pt1 | contig 13875 bp, 12 predicted proteins | sample 3393851 | NCBI WGS metagenome assembly VAPG01 (sample SAMN08290438, study PRJNA428436) | hydrothermal vent metagenome | isolation source: Deep-sea hydrothermal vent chimney | place: Atlantic Ocean: South-mid Altantic Ridge | depth 2194 m m
ACTAAAAATCATCATAAGTTAGAGCAGGCATAAACAATAAGAGTTTGCGGTTTAAGAATAAAAAAAGCAGAACTTCAAATGGTGGAGGCTACAGGGATCGAACCTGCGACCTTCTCGGTGCAAACGAGATGCTCTCCCAGCTGAGCTAAGCCCCCGAATATCAGGGATCGGGGATCAGAAGTCAGAAGTCAAGATTACTGTTTTCAATATCTCTAATCCTAATTATCTAATTCCTATTTTCAGATCCTACATTCTTACCTGAATCCAGATATCTAAATCCTGAATCTTGTTAAGTGGTGGGCCTAGATAGACTTGAACTATCGACCTCACGCTTATCAGGCGTGCGCTCTAACCAGCTGAGCTACAGGCCCGCTAGCCTGCTTTTTATTATGATTAATTAGCTTATCAATTAAATACTTATCAGATGACGAATAGCTTGTAATAGCTGCCATTTACTTTAGCCGGCCGATTCAATGAATAGGTCAGTTAAAGCTCATGGAACTAATTTAATATATACTTTTAGGTCAATGTAAAATATACACCTTATTAAGGAGGTGATCCAGCCGCAGGTTCTCCTACGGCTGCCTTGTTACGACTTCACCCCAGTCATCTACCTTGCCGTAGTCGGCTGCCTCCTTGCGGTTAGCATACCGGTTTCGGGCCAAATAAACTCCCATGGTGTGACGGGCGGTGTGTACAAGGCCCGGGAACGTATTCACCGGAGTGTAGCTGACCTCCGATTACTAGCGATTCCAGCTTCATGGAGTCGAGTTGCAGACTCCAATCCGAACTGAGGCCGCCTTTATTAGATTTGCCAAACCTCGCGATCAAGCATCTTATTGTAACGGCCATTGTAGCACGTGTGTAGCCCTGGATATAAGGGCCATGAGGACTTGACGTCATCCTCGCCTTCCTCCGGTTTGTCACCGGCAGTCCCATCAGAGTGCTCAGCATAACCTGTTAGTAACTGATGGCGAGGGTTGCGCTCGTTACGGGACTTAACCCAACATCTCACGACACGAGCTGACGACAGCCATGCAGCACCTGTGAAAGCTCCCTGCATCCATTTTAAAGCAGTTCTCCTGCTGAAAGAAATTATTAATTTTGAATTATAAGAGTTAAGAAGATATAAGATTAAGAAGTTATAAAAAAGATATAACTTCTTATAACTTAATATAACTTTAAATCTTACAGGTTTAAAGTTTAGATTATCTCTATCTGCTTTTAACCTATTAACTTAAAGCAGGCTATTAGCTTAAAATAACTTCTTTTCCTAATTCTTAGTCCTACAATTTAACATTTAACATTCAACACTTAACATTTCTTCGAAGTCTGCTCTAAAAAGGACACAGGGTCGTTAGCCTTTCGGCTTCCTACCACTAACATGTCAAATCCAGGTAAGGTTCTTCGCGTAGCGTCGAATTAAACCACATGCTCCACCGCTTGTGCGGGCCCCCGTCAATTCCTTTGAGTTTTAATCTTGCGATCGTACTCCCCAGGCGGGATACTTAACGCGTTAGCTTCGGTACTGGAAAAAAATCTCCCAATATCTAGTATCCATCGTTTAGGGCGTGGACTACCAGGGTATCTAATCCTGTTTGCTCCCCACGCTTTCGTATCTCAGTGTCAGTTATGTACCAGGAAACCGCCTTCGCCACCGGTATTCTTCCAGATCTCTACGGATTTCACCCCTCCACCTGGAATTCTGTTTCCCCATTCCATACTCAAGTCTGTCAGTTCAGAATGCCGTTCTCAAGTTGAGCCTGAGGATTTCACATTCTGCTTAGCAAACCACCTACATACGCTTTACGCCCAGTAATTCCGAACAACGCTAGCACCCCCCGTATTACCGCGGCTGCTGGCACGGAGTTAGCCGGTGCTTCTTCTGAAGTTAAAGTCAAAAGGCTTGCGCCTCCTTCTTCGCTCCCGAAAGGAGTTTACGACTCGAAAGCCTTCTTCCTCCACGCGGCGTCGCTGCATCAGGCTTTCGCCCATTGTGCAATATTCCCCACTGCTGCCTCCCGTAGGAGTCTGGGCCGTGTCTCAGTCCCAGTGTGGCTGATCATCCTCTCAGATCAACTACCGATCGTAGCCTTGGTAGGCCTTTACCTTACCAACAAGCTAATCGGAGGTAGGCTCATCAGAAAGCGATAAATCTTTACAGTAAAAGAAAACATCAATTACTGATTATTCGGTATTACCATAGGTTTCCCCATGCTATTCCGAGCTTTCCGGTAGATTACCTGCCTGTTACTCACCCATTCGCCACTCTCCTCTGATGCAAGCATCAGATTCTCGTTCGACTTGCATGTGTTAAGCACGCCGCCAGCGTTCGTTCTGAGCCAGGATCAAACTCTCAAAAATTGCTCTATTGAAAGAGCTTTTATGTAGTATTAATATTATTTCCTAACTAAACGTCATCTGATAAAGAACAGGTCGCTATGCAAAAGGCAAGGTTATAAAACCTCTTCCCCTCACAAGGACGAATAGGGATACTATACCATCCGAATCTTATTGTCAAGGGAAAATATAAAGAAAGTTGAGAAAGATTTATGAAGAGTGATTTTGTTATATTCTAAGATGCAGTGGTTTAAGATTTTTATTACCTTGTTCAGCACTAATTATATGTTTATCGGATAATCTATGCCTGCTTAGGCAGTTGAGTCATTATTTGAGAATCTTTTTCAGCTCGTGAAAAATCTCTGCATCCGCTCTCAATGCTTCAGAAAAACTTGGTAAATCCAAAAGAAAGGTATTTTTTTATTCGCAGGAAAATCTCACGGGTTTGTTGTTTTATAATATTTTCTACCGTCAAACTTTTCCCGTTTTATCAAGCCATCGTCAATCAATCGGCATAACATGCCATGTAATTTGGGATTATCCCCGTATAATAAGGTCAAATCGTTTTTTGTAAGCGGACGCATCCTGCAGCTTGACAAAATTCTTGCTTCCGAGATACGATCTTCTTCACCGTCAGCCTCAAATTCGCCTGCTACCTCTACGGCATAATTAAGATAACCCCGTAGAATGCCGGCAATTCTCTGCAGTTCGCTTGCTACAGCCGTCATAACATCTGCTGCAGGAGGTCTGACTACGCTGCCTATCTGAAGTTTTTCAGCTTTTACGGTAGATGCCCATTTTCCAAGCTGTTTTATGCTTTCCAAACTATCGTTGATATTTTTTACGATTAAACCCTCGAGCCATAATCTACCATTATAAATATTAGAAAAATTTCTTATTCCATTTAGAATGATGTCTATGTCGCCATTGCCGGATCTATCTACTTTGAGAAAATCGCTTTTAACTACGCTGTCCACAGATGGTATGACAATATCTGCATCAAACAGCCTTTGTTTGACTCTATCATCATAAAGAAGCGATCCATTGGTCAACACGGCAACAGGAGTAGAAGTTATGCCTTTTATCAATCCAATCAGCCTGCCTATACCTGAATTAAGGGTAGGCTCACCTGCTCCGGTAAGCGTTATAACATCAATAGCATCACCACTTTTGACAAACTCTTCTATCTCACCGAAAATTTTGTCAATGGAGATATATTCTTTTATTTCCGATGTCACCGACAGCGTACTACCTATTTCGCAGTAAACACAATTGTAGTTACAGATTTTTTTGGGCACGAGATTAATTCCGAGCGATCTTCCGAGTCTTCTTGATGGAACAGGTCCAAAAAGATATTCCGTTTTTTTTGTCATAAGCATTATTATAGCCTATGATACTTGATATGGAAAGAAAAATAAAGATAATCGGGGCATCGGAACATAATCTTAAATCGGTATCGGTTGAGATTCCTAAAGGTAAATTTGTTGTTATAACAGGTCCTTCCGGTTCGGGAAAATCAACTCTCGCCTTTGATGTGCTCTATGCTGAAGGACAAAGAAGATATCTTGAATCACTTTCATCTTATGCGAGACAGTTTCTCGGTAAAATAAAAAAGCCTGATGTGAAAAGCATACATGGTTTATCACCGTCAATAGCGATAAAACAGCAGACTATGTCTAACAATCCGCGTTCCACCGTAGGAACGGTGACAGAGATATACGATCATTTGAGAATACTATATGCTCATATTGCAGATGCATCCTGCTACAATTGCGGCAGGCCGCTTTTATCTCAAAGCGTTGATGAGATGATAGAAGAGATCTCAAAAAAAATTGCTGCGGGTAAAAAATTTATACTTTTGTCTCCCGTTATAAGGAATAAAAAAGGACAGTATAAAGAACTTTTCAGCAAACTATTGAAAGACGGCTACTTGCGAGTGAAGGCGGACGGTAAAATTCTGATGCTTGAAGATGACATCAGCCTTGATAAAAGGAAAAAGCATGATATTGAAGTAGTAATTGATAGACTCGTTATGAAAGACGGCATAAGGTCAAGACTCGCAAACTCCATAGATGCAGCGTTAAAGCTTTCAGGCGGTATCGCATCGGTTCAATCGGAGGAGGATAGTTTTATGCTTTCAAGCCATCTGGCATGTCCGCACTGTCTTATCGGCTATCCAAAGGTAAGCCCGCAGCTTTTTTCATTTAACGCACCTCAGGGCGCCTGCATAGAATGCGGAGGGCTTGGCGTGCGATATCAGCTTAATATAGACAAGCTTATCAAAGATCCGTCTCTCTCCGTCAGAGAAGGCGCCATTCCGATTTTGTTTCGTAACCATTTTAGAGCTTATAGAAAGATGCTCAGGCAAACCGCTTCATTTTATAATATAGACCTATACGAATCGTTTAATCTATTGACTGAAAAAGAAAAAACGATTTTGCTTTACGGCGTGACATCGGATAAAAGCAAGGCAAAAGGAGCCAAGTTTGCAGGCATTGTTCCAATTGTAGGAACGGTTTATGGAAACACGGAATCATACGAACTGAAAAGAGAAATTGACAAAATGATGATAGAGCTTCCCTGCAAAAGCTGCAGCGGAAATAGACTGAGCAAAGTTCCGCTATCTTTCAAAATAAATGGCAAAAATATTATAGAAGCGGCCTCTCTTGAAATATCAAATTTTTATCAATTTATTAATAAACTGGAAGCTGGCCTTTCTGGTTCTAAAATAAAAATTGCGGCTCCGATAATTAAAGGCGTTGGAAGAAGGGCTAAATTTTTAATTGATACGGGACTCTATTATGTAACACTTATGAGAAAAACGGCTACTCTCTCAGGCGGAGAATCTCAACGCATAAAGCTTGCCACTCAGATCGGGTCGGAACTGACAGACATAATTTATGTACTTGATGAACCTTCTATCGGCCTTCATCCCACAGACAGCGCCAAGCTTATAAAATCATTAAAACAGCTGGTTGATTTAAGAAACAGCGTAATCGTGGTGGAGCATGACGAGCAGATAATAAGAGCAGCTGATTATCTCATTGATATGGGCCCTGCCGCAGGAAGAGATGGCGGTGAGATTACAGCAACAGGAACGGTAGATGAGATTGAGAAAAACAGTGCTTCATTGACTGGACAATATCTTTCGGGAGCAATAAGAATGCCGCCTAAGCATACCGTTCGAACTTCAAAAAGTTTTATAACTCTTTATGAAGCTGCCACGCATAATCTTAAAAATATAACTGTTAAATTTCCTTTAAAAGAGATAGTGATTATAACAGGCGTTTCAGGATCCGGAAAATCGAGTTTGGTTTTTGATACACTTCTGCCTGCAATCGAAAATTCACTTTTTGACAGACAGACACCTGCCGATACAAAATATAAAAAAATAGACGGAATAAATAAAATAACAACGGTGATGGCTGTTAATCAGTCGCCGATAGGACGGACAAACAGATCAAATCCTGCCACATATACGGGTGTTTTAACCGATATAAGAAATATATTCAGCGAAACTGAGATTGCCAGGCAATGGGGCTGGAAAGCAGGACGGTTCAGTTTCAATGTTTCCGGCGGAAGATGCGAACATTGCAAAGGATCGGGAACGATTAAAATAGAGATGCAGTTTATGCCCGATATTTACGTGAAATGCGAGGTTTGCGAAGGCAGGCGATTTAATAAAGAAACATTAAAAGTAAAATATAAAGAAAAGACTATTCCCGATGTTTTGGACATGACTATAAAACAGGCATCGCTATTTTTTGCCAATATTCCTTCCATAAAGCGAAAACTAAATATACTTGTTGATATTGGGCTTGGATATCTCACGCTTGGACAGCCCGCCCCCACATTATCAGGAGGCGAATCGCAGCGAATAAAATTATCTAAAGAGCTGACCAAAAAGGATGCCGGAGGCACTTTATATCTATTGGACGAACCGACCGTAGGACTCCATAAAGCCGATATCTCAAAATTAATAAATCTATTCGATAGATTGGTGGACAATGGTAACAGCCTGATTATTATTGAGCATAATATAGACATTATGCTGCATTCGGATTATATTATAGATTTAGGTCCTGAAGGCGGCAGAAACGGCGGCACAGTGGCTGCATGCGGTAGTGTAAAAAATGTTGCCAAACAAAATAGCAAAACGGGCAAAGTTTTATCTAAAGAATTAGAAAAAAAAGCCGAATAGATATATAAGCATTTTTATACAAGCAAAAAGCCGAATAGATAAATTTAATTTGGATACTCTCGGTAGAATGATGGCAACTATAAGGAGGAAACCATGGAACTTGGGACGATAACAGGGCTTGGCGTCGGGTCGGGATTGAATCTGCAAAGCATGTTAGATAAGCTTAAAACGATTGCTGAAGTACCTGTAACGATTATGCAATCCAAGCTGGTTGTCTTGGATGCTAAAAATGGAGCTTATAGTGCCATCTCTACTAAATTAACAGCATTAAGCAGTTCGCTGAATGATCTCTCCCAATCTTTTGACAAAGTCAAAACCTCAAGCAGCGATAGCACGATTGTCACAGCATCAATAACAGGTCAGACAAATACAGCAACTTATGATTTGAATGTAAGCAGTATGGCTCAATCCCAGCAGCTTCAATCCAACGGATTTGCCGCTTCAACAACACCGTTATCTTCGGGTACATTCAGCTTTAGTATAGGAGGAGGAACCACTTACAGCATAGCTACCGATTCGAATACAACAGATTCGTCCGAACCATCGACACCGGCAGAATTAGCAGCTGCCATAAATGGGCTTAACACAGGCGCCACTGCCACACTGGTAAACACAGGTGCGGCATCAAATCCGTATGTGATACTGCTTTCAGCTCCATCCGGAACCGCAAATACAATATCAATTACAAGCACTCCGACAGGCACAAGTTTTACGCAGACTCAATCGGCAGCCGATCTATCAATGACATTGAATGGTTTATCGGTTACAGAATCGTCCAACAATGTAGGAGATCTTATAAACGGGATTCAGTTTCAAATTATCAATACAGGTGCAGCTTCGATAACAGTTTCAAATGATAATTCACAAATATCGGATTCGGTCAAAAATACGGTTGATGCATATAATGCGTTTAGAGCAACTTATAATACTGAAACACATTATGATTCCGATCCCAAGAAACAGGGTATTTTAATGTCTGACAGCAATATCAAGCAGGTTTTAAGCCGTGTAGAAGCCCCGTTTTTATCTTTTAATTCATCATCTTCCGGTAGCTCCGCAAATTTAAATTCTTTAAGCGATATAGGTGTTTCACGAAATAGCGACGGCACTTACAGCTTTGACTCTACAAAACTTGATGCTGCACTGCTATCAAACAGAGCTGGTGTGAAGCAGCTTCTTGTTGGAGATGGAACCAGCAGCTCTAATAGTTTTTTCGGGCATCTTTCAACCGCACTTGACTCAATCTCAAATGACATAATCACTCCGGGTGAAACACTATTTAACACTCAGAAGGATAATTTAAATACACAGATCACAACAACAAACAGTTTTATACAAAAGCAGCAAGATCAATTGGCAATGCAATTTGCAAATTTAGATACTTTTCTTGGAAAACTTAAAACCATTGGAAACTATTTAACTATTCAAATAGCTAGCTTTACAAAAGCAAGTAGTTAAGGAGGAGAAAAATGAATAACAAGATAAGCGCCGTGTCAAACAGTTCTTCGTCTATAAAGCAGGAAGTATCAAGGGCGCTGCAGATATCAGGTGCGAAAGCTGAAATTAAGCAGCGATTGCAATCTGAAAGTTTACTTCAAGAAAATAACAAAATACATAAAGGTTTAAAGAGAGCCACGGTTGAAAACATCGTCAACAATATGAATAACAACAGTCTTCTATCGCAAAAAATAATGTTTTCATATTCGGATAAACTAGGAGAGCTTTATGTAAAAATCATAGATGTGGAAACAAACCAAGTAATCGGACAGATTCCGGCAAAAAGCTTATTAAGACTTGAAGCAAATATGAGAGAAATAGCAGGTCTAATAGTAGATAAAACGCAATAAGGAGAATGGCAATGACTAAAACTCAGGCATACAAACGATATAACAACATGCTTTACAACAATGTTGAGGATCCGGATCAGATAATAGCAATGCTATTTGCAGCAGCGCTAAAAGAGACGGCTGCAGCGGAAAGAAAACTTGAGAATGGCGATGGCATAGAAATAGCGGACAATATAAATAAAGCTGTTGAAATATTGATGACATTGAAAGACAGTATAGATAAAACAACCGATAAAGTCACCGTAGAGTACCTTGCGGCACTGTATGACTATCTGATTAACAAACTGATGGATGGATTTAAAGAGAAAAATATAGAAAATATAAAAGTTGTTGCACGCTATCTATCAAAAATTCATCAAATATGGAGCAATACCGTAATTAATCATAAAAATGATATCGGACAAAAAACAGCTGTTAGATGAGATAAACATCCTCGATAGTTTATCAAAAAATGATAGATGGGATAGGTTTGGAAAAAATTTGCAGATTTTGGAAAATGAACTTGAATACTTAAAAAAGGTAGATTTGCCAACATTAAAGATAATGCTTTCCAATATAAGGGCAATTGAGGCAAAAGTTGCACTTAAAAAACAGATGGTAGAGAAAGAGATTGCCGAAATAGCAAAAAAAAAGAAATTGACAAATAAATATCTAAAGATAAATAGCGATCTCTTTCGTAAATCTTAAGCAGCTGAATGCATCGTTATTTTGTGGCATTAACAAAATAATTCGTAATCTAACTTCTTTTTTAAATTCAAAAAAAGAAATCACCGTTTTCTCTCCTTTAGGAGATCGCTGTCACCTTGAATATTCACAAAAAAATGTCATACTGCCACAAATTATAACTAAAGGAGGTCAAGTCATGAGAATTATGAGGATATTTGCAATTGTTATAATTGTGATATTTGTAGCAGGATGCAGTGCTAAAACCAATAAAAAAGAGATAACCATTGGGGGCAAAATCGACACCGAAGGTCATATTATGGCATCACTTTCAGCTGACCTTCTCAAAGCAGCAGGCTTTAGTGTGAAAATCAAGATTAACGGAGGCAGCGGCATAACCAGACATGCTCTCGCAGCAGGCGACACCGATCTGTATTATGAATATACCGGCACAGCTTATGCGGTCTTTCAAAAGGGTAAAAATCTCTCATTAATGAATAATCCGGATAAACTTTATAATGCGGTCAAAAGCAAAGATGCGAAAATTGGGCTGATCTGGCTTGACAGGCTGCCGTTTAACGACACATACACGATCATGGTAACCAAGCATTTTCAAAAAATAAATAATATATATTCAATTAGCGATCTTGCCAAAGCAATTAGAAGTGGAAAGAAACTTATCTGTGCCACTGATGCCGAATATGCAGGACGCCCTGACGGCATCAATGCGCTGCAGAAGCGGTATGGGTTTAAATTCCATAATCTCGTGCTAATGGATCCCGGATTGATTTATCTTGCTCTTAAAAATAAAAGAATTGACTGCGGAACAGGTTATTCAACCGATGGAAGAATCGGCGTTTACAATCTTGTTAATTTAAAAGATGATAAACACTTTTTCCCAATTTATAATCCGGCTCCGGTTGTAAGGGCATCTGTTTATAAAAAATACCCGGAAATAAGATCCATATTATTGCCATTATCAAAAGAGTTGACTACAAGTGAGATTATAAAACTTAATAGTGAAGTAGATATTGAACATAAAAATCCCTCTGCTGTTGCCCTATCATGGCTTAAAGCAAAGCATCTTATCAAGTGAAAAGTCTTTCGGAGAAAAACAGATCGATTGAGGCTATGTTTTCGGATATATCACCTCGCTACGACAGCCTCAACCATCTTCTCAGCCTGGGCATTGATAAATACTGGAGAAAAAGATTGATAGATAAAATTCCTGATGAAACCGAAAAAATATTGGATATAGCTACAGGAACAGGCGATGTTGCACTTCAAACTTTCAAAAGGCACAAAAAAAGCCTCATCGTGGGAGTTGATATCTCACTTCCCATGCTTCAAGCAGCTGCAGGGAAGGACAAAAATCATCATATGCATCTAATAAATGCACAAGCAGAATATTTGCCATTTAAAAATGATAGCTTTGATGTCGCCGCAATAGCGTTTGGAATAAGAAATGTTCCCGATAAAGCCAAGGCGCTAAATGAGATGAGAAGAGTCATAAAAGACAAAGGGAAACTGCTGATTCTCGAATTCAGTCATATACGAAACATTATGTGGAGATCTGTTTTTGAATTTTATTTTACAAAAATTCTTCCCTTTATAGGCAGCAAGATCAGCAAAAATAACTCTGCATACAGCTACCTTCCCGAATCTGTGCACGATTTTCCGACTTGTGAAGATTTTGCAAAAATGCTGTTTAGTGCTGGGTTTATCAACATCGGTTATGAGATTTTTTTAGGCGGTATCGCAGCTATACATAGTGCTGAAGTCAAAAAAAGTTAGACTTTTTATAATTTATTTATTAAAATATCGAAATTCCGCTTGACACGATGAAAATAGTATGCTATTAGTTACAACAAGAATGTTATTCTGTTATGACAAATAGCAAAAAAGAGTAGTTGCTATGATATGTGGAATAACAAAAATTTAGGCGAGGTATAGAATGGTGAAGACGCTTTACGTAGGAAATTTATCCTACAGGATGACGGAAGATGAGTTGAAAAATATTTTTGCTCAGTATGGGGATGTAACATCCGCTAAGATTATTACAGATCGAGAAACAGGAAGATCAAGAGGATTTGGTTTTGTTGAGATTGATGCTGAAAACGCTCAAAGTGCTGTTGAAGCATTGGACGGCAAGGACGTGGAGGGACGCAACCTCAAAGTAAACGAGGCAAGAGAAAGGAAACCTAATAATAAACGATACTAAAATTGCATAAATAATAAAAGGGCTTAGCTGTCGCCATATTTGATGACAATTAGTTATCAAATGGTTAGATGGCTGAGCCCTTTTATTTTAGTTTAAAAATAGCCGCTCGGCATTATCATAGCAAATTAGTTCTTTAGATTTTTGCGGTATGTCAAGCTCGTAAACTGCCTCGGCATTTGACTTTATGCCGGGAACACCTGGAAAATCTGTTCCGAAAAGAAATTTTTCAGGAAATCGTTTTATTGACGGAAACAGCTTAAGCAAGTTTTTCGGAGGCAGCCCGCAAACATCGATATAAACATTTTTATGTCTTCTTATCATAAATTCAGCTTGGCTGTACCAAAAGCCTCTTCCTCCATGGGAAAGAATAATCGTCAGATTCGGAAAGTCGGTAGCCACATCATCGTATGTATAAGGGTCGGCATATCTCATCCTTGAGCCTGTAAATATAGAAGTGCCGGCATGCATCATAAGAGGCATACTCAAATTACTGCACCTGTCATAGACAGGGTAAAAGACTTTGTCATTTACATAATGTTCACAATGAACCGGATGAAGTTTTAATCCTTTTATCCCAAGAGCAAGCTGGCGGCTAAATTCCTTGACTGGATTATGCAGATGCGGATTTAATGCTCCAAACGGTATAAATTCATCATATTTTTCAGACACTTTCAAGACCCTCTCAACCGGATGCAGGCACGCAATTTTCGGAGCATATTCCGGAAGAAGTATAACATGACTGACTCCTTCCTCAAGCATAATCTTATGAAGCTCGCTATCAATCTGATTACCATCATCATCATAAAGTCTTTTTTTATATTTTTTTCCCAGCGACATAAGATAACTAAATGCTTCATCTTTCCAAGCGAATTTATCACCCACATGAACATGGACATCAAATATTTTCACTTAACATCTCCCTGAGCTTAAACCGCTGAATTTTTCCGGTAGCGGTTTTCGGCAAATCATCCACAAATTTTATCCATCTCGGATATTTATAATGAGCTATTTTAGCTTTACAAAACTCTTTAATCTCTTTTGCAAGCACTTCGCTTCCATTTATACCCTCATTTGCTACAACAAAAGCCATCGGTTTGACCATACCTCGCTTATCTTTTCTTCCTATGATTGCAGCCTCAAGAATAGACGAATGTGAAATCAGACAGCTTTCAACCTCAGCCGGAGAAACCCAGATACCTCCTACCTTAAGCATATCGTCATCTCGTCCGGCATAATAAAAATAACCGTCCTCATCTTGATAATATTTATCACCCGTGTTAAACCATTCTCCTGTCATCGCAGCTCTCGTCCTATCTTCCATATTCCAGTAGCGAGCAGCCCTGCTTTCCCCTTTAACCATCAATGTCCCTATTTGATTAACAGTAAGCTCTGATCCTGATTCATCCACAATTTTAGTTTTATACCCCTCTACCGGTTTTCCGCTTGAGCCGGGTTTGATATTTCCAAACCTGTTTGAAATATAGATATGGATCATCTCAGTGGAGCCTATGCCGTCATTTATCTCAACATTAAAACGATCTAACCATTGATCGCATATCGGTTTAGGCAGAGGTTCACCGGCAGAAACACATTTATTTACTTTTCCAAGATTGCTCTTAACTTGAAGCATTCTTCCGTATAGTGTAGGAACCGCAAAAAATATTGTAACATCGAATTTGTTGATATTTTCATACATTGCTTCAGGAGTTGGCAGATCAGGCCAAAGAACAGTGGTAACACCGCTAATAAGCGGAAAATAAAGTCCGTTTCCAAGACCGTAGGCAAAAAAGAGCTTTGCTGCTGAAAATAGAATATCATTCTCTTTTATATTAAGTATTTTATTAGAGTAATTTTCAACTGAAAACGGAATATCTCTATGCAGATGAACGACTCCTTTGGGCGTACCGGTCGAACCTGAGGAGTAGAGCCAAAACGCAGAATCATCACGATTTGTAGGAGCCGATTTAAGCTCAATCGGTTTTGAGCCGATCCAGTTGTCAAAATCATCATAACCGCTAACTTTGCCTACCGTAATAACCTTTTTAAGAAATGGCAAGTCGGTTTTTATCTCTTCATAAAAGTGCAATAATGTTTTATCCGCAATAAGAAGTTTCCCCCTGGAATCATTAAACAGATATTTATAATCTTCCGCTTTAAGCCAGTTATTTAAAACAACAGGAACCGCACCAATCTTTATAGCCCCGAGAAAAGCAATCGGCAAATCGGGAGTATCTTTCATAAGCAAAAGTACTCTATCTTCCATTTCAATTCCGCTCTCTTTAAACGCCCATCCTGCCTGATTAACTTTTTGTTGTAAATCCCCATAGGTAATTCTTCGATCACCGCAAATATAAGCTGTTTTTGAGGCAAATTCATCTGTTTTCTGCAGAATATAGTCTGCAACATTAAATCTTTTAGGAACTTCTGTCATTTATACTATCTCCCCCCATAAATTATCAAGCAGATGCAGCAGTAACGATCTTGAAACATACCTTACTATAGTTCTTAATTATTTGATATCAAATATTTATTAGATTATGCGGCTACTGCAGAATAAGCTCATATCGCCCGAATGGAAGGCTAATATTGGGCAATCTTCTATA
>VAPG01004483.1_pt1 | contig 13742 bp, 6 predicted proteins | sample 3393851 | NCBI WGS metagenome assembly VAPG01 (sample SAMN08290438, study PRJNA428436) | hydrothermal vent metagenome | isolation source: Deep-sea hydrothermal vent chimney | place: Atlantic Ocean: South-mid Altantic Ridge | depth 2194 m m
TCAAAGGGGATAGTGACCCCGCCGAGGATGAGCGGCCGATTTGTTGTCAGCCTGTGGGCGTCGAAACCGTGACCGATTTTCATGACTGCGGTCTCCCGGCACAGCCCGGCGGCCATTCCCAGGTCTCCGGGCCGGGTAATTTTAAAGTTTTCCTCGCCGCCGGCCACGACGGTTACGGCAATACCGGCGTGTTCCAGCAGCGAGGCCTCGTCGGTGCCGACAAAGCCGTCCCGCGCCGCCAGGGCAAAGGCCTGTTTCAGCAAATCCGGGCGGACGGCCTGCGGGGTCTGGGCCTGCCAGAGGCCGGTGCGGTCCACGGATTTCAGAATTTTGCCGTCCGCAGCCACCTGTTTCAGCGTGTCCTTAACCGGGATCGCGGCAATGGCGGCTCCCGATTCCATTGCCCCCCGCAGACAGCGCCTGATGATCTCCCCGCTGACCAGGGGACGGACGCCGTCATGGACCAGAACCAGGTCGATTTCCGGGGACAGGACGTCCAGCCCCGCCCGCACAGAGTCCTGCCTGGTGGCGCCGCCGGGAGTCAGGATAAGCCGGGCCGCCTGGCCGGGAGAGAGGTAACGGCGCAGCAACTTCTCCGTCTCCGGGCCATGTTCCGGCGGCACGACCACGACAACATCCTTGATTTCCGGGAGGACGAGAAAGGCCCGCAACGTGTGGACCAACAGGGGCGTCCCGGCTATTTCGAGAAACTGTTTGGGGAGCGCGGCGCCCATGCGGGCCCCCAGGCCCGCGGCCGGAACAATGGCGGCGGCGCGTATGGCCGGGGCTGGCCGCCGCCTGCTGTCCCTTGCTCTCTGTCTCCTCTCTTCCAACATCTGAATTGGGGTGGGCTGTAAGCCGAATTTTGTCTCCGCTTACAGCGGATCATGATCATTTATCTTGGATGCCGGTCGCCCGGCACCTCGCGCGACCTACCCGGAAACTTCGGACGGGCCGTCCTCAAACGTTTCCCTATTTGGTCTTGCACCCGGTGGGGTTTACCCTGCCTCCCGTGTCGCCACGAAAGCGGTGAGCTCTTACCTCGCCATTTCAACCTTACCTGTGTCTGCACGAGGCAGACCATCGGCGGTGTATTTTCTGTGGCACTTTCCCCCGGTTACCCGGAGTTCGCGTTACGAACCACCGTACCCTGCGGTGTTCGGACTTTCCTCTCCGGTTATGATACCGGAGCGATCATGCGCCCACCCCAAACTTTTGTATTATCTCTCACAGAGGCACTGAGATCACAGAGAGATCTTTTTTGTTTTGTCTTTGTTGTTCCTCTGTGTACTCTGTGAGCTCTGTGAGAGCCTTTACTTTCATTGTGCTTGTACACCACTTCTCGGTTTGCCCGTCAGGCGTCACAGACCTCGGTTTCCTCTTCCCTGAAGTAGAGGACCCGCTGGCAGGTAGGGCAGAAATTGAGCTTGTCGCCTTTGCGGACTTCGTTGAACTGCTGCGGGGGAATGGCCATGAAACAACCCTGGCAGATTCCGTTTATTGTTTCAACGACGGCGCTGCCGTTTCGTTTTTTCAGCAGCATATCGTAACGATTAAGCGTACCGGGCTGCAGGTCGGGGGCGATTTTCCCCCGCTCGCTCTCCACCTTTTTTTTACGGTTGGCAATTCTCTTGACAGCCTTCTCGACCTTGTCGATTTCTTCACTCAGCAATTTCTTCTCGCCGGCGCAGAGATTTTCCAGTTCGTCGGCCTTGGTCTGCAACTGTTCAATCTGCTCCATGTACAGAACTGCCTGATCCTCGGACTCTTTGATCAGCCGCTTGCTGTCCTCAATTTCCTTGAGCAGGGCCTGGTGTTCGCGGCTGGTCTGGATGTGCATCATTTTGTTCTGCCGGTCCTTGATGCGAACCCGGGCATCATCGCATTCAACTTTTATCTCGCGTTGCTCCTGTTCGAGCGCTGCGGATCTTTTCCGGCATTTTGCGGCTTCCTCCTCTTTGTCGGCAATGCCTTGCTCCCTTGCCGCGATCTCCTGCTGTTTGGCCTTGATTTCCTGGTCAAATCCGGCGATTTCAGAATCGATTGCCTGCAGATTGATAAGTTTACTGATTTCTTCGTTCAATGGTCTGCTCCTGTTCAGATGACTGAAATGTTGTACCTCGATGATATATTATGATTTTTTATCAGCTCCATAGTAACTGCAGCGGGGATGCCTGCCGCTCTGTAACACGGATGTCGACCTGGCCGAGCGATCTTGCGGCCCGGGCCAACTGGAGGGCAAATTGATGCATAGCGGGATTTTCCGTGGCATAATGCCCGGCATCGATGATCCACAGGCCGGCCTGCTCGGCCCAGCGCGCAACACTGTGTTTGACTTCGGCGGTCACGAAGACCTGTGCCCCGGCCTGTAGGGCGATTTCAGCGTACTCGGAGCATGAGCCTCCGCAGACTGCCACCCGGCTGATTTTTTCCGGCCGTGGCCCTGCCGTCAACAACCAGGGGGGACGGCAAATTTCTTTAAGGCGGTGGACAAACTCATCGGCTGAGACGGGCGCGGAGTAGTCTCCGACCCGTCCCAAGCCGCGGGTTTTGTCCGTTTCCCTGTCGGCAACCAGCGCCGCAACATCGCCTAGGCCCAGCTGCCGGGCCAGGGTGTCGCTCACCCCGTTCACCGTGGAATCCAGGTTGGTATGGCAACTGATGACGTTGATTTTGTGTATAAGGGCCTGCTGAATAAATCGGCCGTCCGGCTGTTCCAGACGCACTGATTTCAGAGGGTGAAAAATGATCGGGTGGTGGGTTATGGCCAGGTCGGCGTTGAGCGAGACGGCCTCGTCGAGAAGAGCGGTAGTCGGATCCAGGCCCAGCAGAATAGACGTTACCGGACTGGCCGGACTGCCGATCATCAAGCCGACATTGTCCCAGGATTCGGCCAGATTCGCCGGAGCGATGGCTTCGATAATGTTGAGAATATCCTGAACAGTCGCTGACATCTATCCTGTATATAAATAAAAAGAGGTACATCCAGGGGGAGGTACCTCTTCATGGCTGGCGTATTGCTTCTGAACGGCCTGTTTATATAAAATAAATTTACTGCGACCGAAAATAATAGTGTTCAAGGCTCTGAGATATACGCTGTGGAAATCAACCGGATGAAGGTCTTTCCAGAATTTCCATTGTTCTTTATGGTGGGCCTACCTGGACTCGAACCAGGGACCGACCGGTTATGAGCCGGTGGCTCTAGCCAACTGAGCTATAGGCCCATTTCTACTACAATAAACATTATATATTACCAAAAAATCGCATTCGGTCAATAGTTTTTATCAAAATATTGTGGAAAAAATAACCGGCTGCCGCTGTCTTGCGGAACAACCACCCCGGCCCAAGGAACGGCCCCATAATATATTTCTGAATCCGTGACGGCTCTTTGTTTTAATACTGCATAACGGTTTGGATTTACGCCGTAAGTTAAAATTTCCGTGTGTTTCCGGAATCACCCCGCCGCCCTGCGTGGCGAACGTACGCGGCGCATCTGCTGCGTTGGGAACTCTTTGATATCGCACCAGGATAATCAAATTCGTTCCCGCCTTGCATCTGCACCACGTACGCTCGCTCACAGATCCAGGTTATTGAACTATATGTTGAATTTTTGCCTGATCCTCAGTATGCCTTTACCTTATCATTTCCTCATATATCAAACGTGATAATTCATGATTTATAATAATCTCATCTATTTCCTGGTGGTGATCTTTCTTTTTTCCGCCAACACGGCGCCGGCCCGCCCCGGGATCCCGCCGGTCTACGGTCTGCCTCTTTTTGCCCTGGTACTTTTTTTTTATTTCCTGACCTGCGCCAAGCAGTATCAACGCCTGCTGCCCGGTTCCGCGGCCCGCTATTTTGCAGCCGAAAAAAAACTCTCCATCCTGGCGGTCCTGCTCTTTGCCGTCAGCCTCTATGTCTTTGATCTAAAATTTTATCTCCAGCCCCTGTCTTTCGGCGGTCGCCTGCCGGTACTGGAAGATATCGGCGGCATCGGCATTTTTTTCATTTTTCTCGCCCTGATGTGGACCCGGGCTCGGGACGCTTACGAGTCGGTGTTTCAGCGCTCCTACGGCTTGGCCTCCTTTATCGTCGCTCACATCAAGATCAACCTGCCCATTATCCTGCCCTGGCTGGTCATCTCCCTGGCCTTTGACCTGCTGGCGCTGCTGCCCCTGCCCCGGTTGCAGGCGAACTTGAATTCCCCCTGGGGGGACCTGCTGATCTTCGTGGTCTTTGTTTTTTTCCTGCTGCTCTTTTTTCCGCCGCTGGTGCGCCGGCTCTGGAACTGCACGCCCATGCCGCCCGGCCGGCTGCGGAGCGAAATCGAAACCTTCTGCCGGCAACAGAATTTTTCTTCGGAAATCCTTATCTGGCCGCTTTTCGAGGGACGGGTGATGACCGCCGCCATCATGGGCATCGTGCCCCGGCTCCGCTATCTCCTGCTCACCCCGGCCCTGCTCGACGCCATGTCCACCGATGAACTCAAGGCGGTCCTGGCCCATGAAATCGGGCATGTCAAAAAGAAACACCTGCTGCTGTATCTCGCCCTTTTCCTGGGGTTCAGCGTGCTGGCCGGCGCCGTCAGCCGGGTCCTGCCTGCCGTCATTGTCGGCTCGGACCTGTTCTACACCCTGATCAGCCGTTTCAATGTCGCACCGGAGACCCTGCTTACCGCCTTGGTCGCCATTTCTCTCCTGATCATCTTGCTTGTTTATTTTCGTTTTATTTTCGGCTACTTCCTCCGCAACTTCGAGCGGCAGGCCGATCTCTATGCCTTCAGGATCCAAGGCGGCAGCACGGCGCTCAAGAGTTCCTTTGAGAAAATAGCGCTTTTGAGCGGCAATATCCGGGACCAGAAAAGCTGGCACCATTTCGGCATCGGCGAGCGCATCGATTTCATCGAACAATGCGAGAGTGACCGGGGCAAAATTCGGGCGCATGACCGCAAACTCCACGTCGGCCTGCTGGTCTATTTCCTCCTCCTTGCCCTGGCCATGGGGCTGGTCCGCCAGGTGAAAACCGAAAAACTGGCGGCCGGCTACGAGCCCCGTTACCTAGAGGCGGTACTTGACCGGAAATTGCGCCAGGAGCCGGACAACGGCCGGTGGCCCCTGCTGCTCGGCGACCTGATGCAGGAGCAAAAGATGGATGGGCGGGCCATGGAGGCCTATGAAAAGGCCCTGCAACTTGCACCGTTGAACCCGGAAATCAACAACAATCTTGCCTGGTTGCTCCTGACCGCTCAAAACAAGTCTCTCCGGAACCCGGCCCGGGCCCTGAAACTTGCCCGAACCGCGGCGGCCATAAAAAAACAGGGGTATATCCTGGATACGCTGGCGGTCGCCTACTGGGCCAACGGCCGACGCAGGGAGGCCGTTGGCGTCGAGACGGAAGCCCTGCGACTCAATCCGGAGAACCGGGCTTTTTATCGCCGGCAGATAGAAAAATTCCGGCATCAGGACTGGGGTCAGGCGAGCCCCTGACCCCGGATCGTTCGCGGTTGGTGCCCATTCGGAAACGAGGATTTTTGTTCGAAATCAAGGCATGCGAAAAAAATAACCGCAAGCATATATAAATGATAGACTCGCAAAAACCCTGAATCTTCACCACACCGTCATTCCCGCGCAGGCGGGAATCCAGTAATATCAACGAACTATGGATCCCCTACTGCGCGAGGATGACAAATAAAATGACTTTTTACTAGTCCATCATAAATGATATTCTGAGAATTATTTTTTGAGCATAATGCCGAAATCGGGCAAAAAGACCGTTTCCGGAGGGCATCAGTCAACAGGCCGGACTAAGCGCCGACCGCCGCTGGTCTGCCGGCAGAGCGGGGGAAGTACCATTTTCGATTGCCCGGGCCGCCGCCATCAGCTCACGGTCCAGGCAGTTCATGATCACCGCGTCCAGTCCCGCTTCAGCAAGCAGCGGGAGCAACCGGCAGTGCAGGGCTGAACGGCTGCCCCGGGCCAGGCCCTGTGAGCCGTTGCCAATACCGACAATAGTCCTGACGAGATCATTGCTCAGCTCCTTGATCAGGGCGATGGCCTCAAGCACCGGGCCGATTTCCGGCAGACCGCGGCTGACTTCCCAGGCCGCCGGGTCGGGGCGACAGCCGATGACCGGGTCCAGGTAGAGCTGCTCAAGGGGCAGGTCGTTTTTGACGGCCTGGTCCAGCACCTCCATGGCCAGCTGGTTCCGGCCGTCAATACCGGCCGGCACCAGGCCCGGCCTGACCAGGAGGACCACCAGGCCCGCCCCGTACTGCCTGGCCGTGGTCATGGCCTGCGGCAGGAACTCCGGGTCGGCCGTTACCGCGTTGATTGTCAACCCGCCCCGATAGCTTTCCATGACCTGCGGCAGGGACAGAACCCGGGCCGAGAGAAACAGCGGTACGTCCGTAACCTGCCGGATGGCTGACAGGACCCAGGGAGTCAGGCTCCCCATGGCCTTGCCCGGACCGAGGTTCACATCCAGGGCCTGGGCGCCGGCGCGCACCTGTTGCCCGACCAGGTCCAGCAGCCGGTCCTGGTCGCGGCCTTCTATGGCCTGGTAAACCGCAGGATTGAGAACATGCAGCCCCTCGGCGATGAGAAGCAGGTCACGGGCGGTGCCGGGGCGCGGCCGGCAGTCTGTCGCAGCTTGGTCTTGAGTTTTTGTGGGTATCATCTTGTTCTCCTTGTAACAGGATTCTTATTCTTAAGATGGTCCGGGCAAAAAAAATCCCGGACCGACAAGAGCCGCTCCGGGATATCCCTGTTACCCACAGATACAAGTCCGGTTTTCCCTGATCCGCGAGGAAAGCCTGGTCCTTTCGTAAGAGTTCAGCAACACCTCATCTGCACACGATCAGGTTTGGGGTAGAGACTATGTTTTACATCCCCGGTGAACTGTTACGTACTTTCAGGCAGGTCTTCTGACTTTCCCGTTTTGCCGGCAGCCTTCCCGCCCCGTCTTTTCCGGGGCAGTGACATGCAGAACTGACAAAACTGTCCCCTGCCCTCGGCAAGGGGGGATTACAGCGGCGGGCCCGTCCCCGATTCGCACGGGGTTCCCTTTTCATCCGCATTGGCGGAACCTGAAATGATTCTGCCTCGTTTATATCGAAAAAAAACATTGCCGTCAAGCAGTAGAGCGGGATATATGCCTCATCTCGCGGTTATTTGGCGTTTGATATTGAACTATAACAGAAACTCTGCCGGTTGTATGCCATAGGCTGCGGGATGCAGACTTTCGACAATCGGGCGGTCAAAGGTGCCGGACACGGAATTCCACTGTCCCAGGTTAATCTCCTTGTCTTTTTGAAATCCTCCCTTGCCATCCGCTTTCAACAACAGCACAATGAGTTCCCTGTTTTTTTCCGATTCTCCGCTATAGCGCGCGACCAGGCCGATTTCATCATGATCCAGGCGCAGCAGGGTGCCGACAGGGTAAACGCCGATCATATTGATAAAAACCTTGAGCAGCAGGGGATCGAAATCCTTGCCCGAGCCGGCCAGCATAAACCCCAGTGCCCGGTCGGGGCTCAAGGTAACGGGGCGGTATACTCTCGTGGCGGTGATGGCATCAAAAACATCCGCAATGGTAACAATCCGGCCCATGAGACTGATCGGTTTTTTCCTCGGCGTTTGCGGATAGCCGCTCAGGTCGTATTTTAGGTGATGCTCGAAGGGCGGCAGCAGGATTTTCGCCTTCAAGTCCACGGAGGCCTTGAGCCGCGCGATCCGCCGGACGCTGTTGAGCGAATGTCTTTTCATAAGTTCAAACTCGTTGTCGGTTAACCTCCCGGGCTTGTTAATAATCTCTTTGGGAATATCAATCTTGCCAAGATCATGAAACAGGGCGCTCAACCCTAATGTCTCCAGGAATGATTTTGCAAGACCGATCTGGAAGCCGAGACAGATGGAGAGAATGGCGACATTGATCGAGTGGGTAAAGGTATAGTCGTCATAATCCCGGATTGTACTCAAACCAATAAATATGTTGCTGTCATCGACGACCATGTCGATCATATTCTGGACCATGCGCATGGGTTTGTTGATGCTGGCCTGCCTGTTCGCCGACACTTTTTGCGCCACTTCCTGGAGGGAGAGCATGGCATAGGTATACGTTTTGATGGCATCCTTCTTCCGCTGCCGGCGTTGAGCCTCGACAGCGGAAATATTCCGCTCTTCCTGGGCCTCAGGCTTGACCTCGATCTTTAACTCGTTTTTTTGTCCAGCCTGATCCCCCGGAGCCGATTCCTCCGGCGCCAGGTCCTCCACAAACGACATGCCCGGAGCAGAGATATGTTTCACCCAGGGAAAATGGTGCTTTTCCAACTGCGCCATCAGCCAGGAATGAGGGTCTTCCTTTTCTTCCGCGCGGTCCAGGAGCCGGGCAAACGTTGTGATATGGCTCAACGGAGCGTCGGCAATGGTCGAATAGAAACGCAGGCCGTTCAGGCCCCGCCGGTCAAAAAAAAGAAGCATTGCCTGCACCAGGCCGGTGGCATCGCGCCGATAAACGAGCTTGTCCTGCTGCAGGTAGAAACCGCCGGACCTGCAGAGAAGGGTGACCTCGGCTTCCTCCCGGGTGAGTCGCTTGATCGTGGCAATAAAGTGTTGCACACTCGTCACGAGCAGCCGGTTATTATCTGGATAAAGCCTGGCCGAACTGAGCAGGACATGGAAGGCCTGCAGGAACTGTTGCGGCAGGGGAGGTTCATTTTTTTGCCGAACGGCATTGGCCGGCGGTGGCCCGTTCTGTTTCATGTCACTTCTCAAGGGCTCTTTGACAGGCAAGCCGGACATCGGGCCACAGGCCGCGGGAGCCTTCGCTCAGGATTTTTTCCGCCTTTGGTATGGCCAGGGCCTTCAAGGCGAAGGCCGCGCCCTGCCTGTGGGCGTCGTTCATATGGCTGAACATGCCGGTTATTTTTTTTTCCAGCAGAATTTGCTGCAGCAACGGAATAGAGCGGGCGGAGCCGCATCGGCCAAGGGTTTCGTAGCATTGCAGAATATATTCCCGGTCATCCTGCGTTGTCTGGGTTTTTTCAAGATAATCAAGGAGCAGGGCCTCGGCCGGTTGATTTCTGTTCTGCGCCAGGGAAGCCAGGACCTTTTCCCGGATCTGTTTGCTCTGGTCATTCAGTAAATGCGAGAGGTTATCAGGCCGGCACCCTTTCCCGGCCTGAAGATAAGCGCCCAGGGCCTTCCTGCGAACCGATACGGCAGGGTGATAAGTCAACCGCAGGTAGATTCCGGCCGCCATGGTTGCCGCCGTCTGCCGGATAATCGGAAAAAGCAGGAGCGTGACATTTTCAGCGGATTCGGCCAGAAGCGTTGTAAATTTCTCCAGATTTCCCCTGGCCTTATCGGCGATAATTTTTAAAATTTTATGGCGAATCCGATCGTTAATAAGGGTATTCTCCGAATGCGTCTGCGCCGCCAGGGGCCCCAGGGTAAAAATAATCTCGAACGGCAGCAGGCGAAAGACGGGCCACAGGTACTCTATATTGTCCGTGTGCCGCGACAAGCCGTATTCGTCCTTCATCCAGGACAACCCGGCAAGGCGTTCCCGTTTTGCCAGGGAAGCAAAAAAATGATCAATCAGCGGCGCTATCCATGGCCTTTTGTTTCTATCGTGCCGGCGGATATTTTTGACATTGCGGCACAGCTTGTATGCAAGATGGAAATCGCCCTTGGTCATGGTGGCAAAAAATTCCTCTGCCAGGAATTCAAGAATGGCGCTGAAATCAATTTCCCGGTGTTGTATGACCAGGCAGATCAGCAAAACCTCGATAATATCTTCGCTGAAATTCCGCTTTTCCTCTTGTTCGACGAGAGACTGCAAGACCGCTTTCTCGCGCGGGTCGGGGGCGGACAGGGAAATCCCCTCCGTGACCAGGACCTGGCTCAGCGGCAAGGCCGTCGAGACCTTCGGCTGGTCGTGTATTTTCAAATCAACGGCGCCGGGTGCATACCGGGAGGCAATATCCGCCGGGACTCCTTCGAGTTCGCCGCCGGCCGGCCGTGCCCCCGCATGGAGGAGGGCCTGGTTGCGAGGAACTTTAAACCTTGAGAGATCAAGCTGAATCGTCTCCATGGCAAAGATGTCTGCCGCTTCATGGAGGATGTGGGGGAAATGAGCTTGCCACAGCGAGGTGACGATATCACCGTTCGCTACCTCCATGGCATTTTTGTGTTGATTGAGGAGGGAAAAAAAAGTTTTTATCTCGGAGAGTTCGGCGCCCCTGAAGAATTCCAGCCATAATACGCCGTCGCGGTTGAGAAGATAGGCAGGGTTGTTTTCCAGGGCCGCTCCTTCGCCGAGGGAAACGCCTTTATAGAAAAAGGCATTCTTGTCGATATCAAGCCGCAACGGGTTGTAAACGGCCAGGAACCTCTCCAAATTTTCTTTGAATTTCAAGAGATTATTCCGGGAAGAGCTATGATCTTCAGGATACAGTGAATAGAACTTGAATGCCGAGTTCAAAGATAGGACCACCTTGCTTGCAGCCCGCGCCTCTTTACCGTTCACGTCGCATTGGTTGGTATTTTTCTGCAGTTCCGTCATAACGTGATTCGCAATTCGTAGGTTGGGTAGAGGAACAAAACCCAACAGATTCTAATTCCGGCCGCCGGTTTGTTGGGTTTCGTTCCTCTACCCAACCTACGGAGCTACCGTGTTCTCTTTATTATGAAATATCGCATAAGGCGGTTCCCGTCAACCCCTGGTATTTTTTTGCATCAGGGACGGGAAATCCCGATTCGGACTTTCTGATGTGCAAGTATTGCTGTACAATAAAAAAAATAAACGAAACCGGAACAGGGAACAACCCCGGCCGGCGGCAAGGACGAAAGACTTGAGATTTACATGAGCACACCACAACCTACGGAAACAATCAAATCAGATGCCCTGAAGGCCAACCTGGAAGAGACCGCCGGTGACGTGGTTGTCGATCCGGCATTTCAGCCGCTGCGTGAGGTTGTCAGCCGCTACCAGGGCCTTACCGACAAGCTGGACGCCTTGCTCTACGAGATCAGTCATCCCTACCGGAACTGGCAGTTCATCATCCCCGAGTTGCGCGCCTTTGTCCTGAAAAACATCAGCCATTATCAGCCGCACCAGCTGGGGCCGGCGTGCTTTGGCCTGTTTTGCCGGATTTTTCTCCAGGCCCTGGATGATTGCCGAAAAAACGGCACCCTGGTTGTCCCGATCATGGAATCCATGCTGGCCTACGCGGACAAGCTGGTCAATAATTTTGATCTTGATGATTTGTTCCGATATGAAGAAGAGCTAAATATTTTCTTCGGCTATTTAACCGTCCTGGACGAGACGGACGGGCAGGTGATGAAATATATGGTCCAGGGCCATCATCCCATGAAAAAGATGGCCGCCCGGCTGCTGTCTTTCAGCGCCGACCGCCGGGCAACGCGCTTTGACTTCGCCCCGGTCGCCCGCCTCATGCACAAAGTGCTGACCCTGAATTATCGCTATTGGCTGGAGGAGGAAGATCCGCTGCCCTGGTTCCTGGAGCAGTGCAGCGACTATTGCCGCGACTGGCAGGCAGGCCCGTTCCTGGCCGCCATTTCCCATGAGCAGTTCCGGAAATACCAGGCAGAGCTTGAACAGATTGATATTGAACAGAGCGCCCTGCCCGCGCTCCGCCATCTGCTTGAGCTTCCCAGTCACATGGACATCGTCCGGCGCTATCGCGAGATCCCCGGCAGGCTGGCCGCGGATAATAATACCACGGCGGGAAAAAACTTTGAGGAGAACCGCAAGCTGCTTTTCCTCTTTCGGATCATGGACACCGCCGGGCTTTACCTTATCCACGAGGAGACCCTGCGGGAGATCAATCGCAGCCTGGTCCGGCTCATCCGCAAGCAGAGCTTTGAAGAAATCGAACAGTTTTTCGTCACCACCTTTCACCTGCTCAAGGCCAATGTCCGGCGCTATCCACATACCTCGCTGCAATGCATCCAGTTGATCGGCCGCGAGGTCTTCAAACGCGGCAACTCGCGCCTGGTCGAGGCCTTTTTATGGGAGGCGGTGCGCTTCGGCTTCCAGTACGCCAATGTTACGGGGGTGGACGAGGACTGGCAGCCCATCACCAATCCGGCGCACCTGACCAACATCCGGGTCTGGCTCAACCTGATCATGCAGGAACCTAAGTGGTGCTCAACCCTGTTTTCCGCCCTGATCATCAACCTGAAGCTTTCCGGCACCTGTGTCAAGGACACGGACCTTTTTCAACGTGACATCACCGACCTGCTCAATCATCCCATTAAACCGATCTACAACCTGGCCAAGCAGTTCACCAAGTTGATGCCGGTATTTTTCAACGAGATCGGCGCCGAGGGCGAACTGCGCGATGTGTCCACGGAGCTGGACGAGCTGCACAAGCGCCGCGACCTGCTGATCCATTTTCTGCGCAAACAGAGCCATGTGGAGTCAAGCAACCTTATTGTCGATTTCATTCAGGCAATTTTTAATTTCTGGCTGAACCGCGACAAGGAGGAGCTCCGGCCCTTTCTGCCGTATGAGGTGTACCGGCAGGTGGAGATCAGCGGACCGTTTATTGACGAACAGCACCGCCTGGCCAACCGTATCCGTGAGGAGCTGGAATTTGACACGATCCAGCACCTCCTGAAATGGGACGAACAGGAGCGGCAGGCCTACCTGGAACAGCAACAGGATATTTCTCAGCGGGAGCGCCGCCGTTTCGAGTTGCTGGTCAAGATGCTCAAGCTGCTCAACCAGAAATACAACCTCGGTCTGCAGGAACTGCGCAACCAGTTGCACCAGGCCGCCCAGACAGGTTTCCCGGAGCTGGAGGCCCTGCTTAAGACCCTGGCCGACTGTGACACCTACACCTGTCTCGGCGTGCTGCTTGATCATCTTGAGCGGCTCAGGGAGATTATCCTGAGCCCGGAGACGTTTACGCCCAAGGAGGAGATCTACCACAAGCGCCACATCGCCGTGGATATTCCCTCTGTGTACGGCCGTTACAGTGAGCGCAAATTTGACGCCCTGGGCCTGACCTTCCGCCTGGAAAACTTGGCCGGTATTTACCTGGAGCAACTGGACGAGACCATCAATCTCTCTTTTATCACCCAGGCCACCTTTATCCGCATCACCAGGTGCCTGAAACTCTACCTGCGGGCACTGAAGGTTGACGGCATTACCAGCCGCCGCCTGGACAGCTATGCCAGCCTGCTGACTTCGGCCATCAGCATCAAACGGTTTTCCTACACCCAGTATCTCGACATTTTCCGCGGTCTTTCGGAAGGAGTCAAGGACATCATCTACGCCTATTACACCAATATCCATCAAGATAATCTGTCCATCATTATTCCCCAGATCGGCCGGGACAACCTGCTGACCAAGTACCGCTCTCACTGGGACGAGAACGACCTGCCGACGACGGTACACCGGCTTTCCGAATCCTTTTTCAGGAATTTGATCGCCACCACCTTCGGGCTGCAGCATCTCGATAACTTCATTACCAGAATTATCCAGACCCTGGAGGCCCAGAAAGATATCCTGGATGCCGATGATCTTGATCTCCTGATGACCTATAATCCCGAAAAGACGATCAGTTCCCTGTACAATGAAAACCTGCGCACCCACAACCTGATTCATCTCGGCAACAAGGGCTTCAACCTGATGGTGCTGGCCGGGGACGCCAAGCCGGTGCCGCCGGCCTTTATCATTACCACGGAGATTTTCAGGTGCTGGCAGGCGGTGCA
>VAPG01004235.1_pt1 | contig 13735 bp, 14 predicted proteins | sample 3393851 | NCBI WGS metagenome assembly VAPG01 (sample SAMN08290438, study PRJNA428436) | hydrothermal vent metagenome | isolation source: Deep-sea hydrothermal vent chimney | place: Atlantic Ocean: South-mid Altantic Ridge | depth 2194 m m
CCCGAACCGCGCCCCCCAATGCCTATCCCCGGCCCCGCCGTAACCGTACCCTGGCCCCCCATAACCATAGCCCGGACCGCCGTAACCGGAGCCACCATGACCATAGCCTGGACCACCGTAGCCATAACCCGGTCCATTGTAATCATTATCACTAAACTGGTTATCCATTTCCCGAACCCAGTAACGCGGATCCCATTCATCATAGGGGTTCCAGCCATTACTCCAGCCATTACCCCCACCAGGGCCCCAGTTATTATTACCAAACCAGGAAGCCTGACTGGACGCTGTAAATAACAACACTGTAATGGTCACTATACTTAATACTATTTTTTTCATCATTTTTCTCCATATATTACACTACCCGCTATATCCCGAAGCTGCCTCCAGACACCAAAGACTACTTCCGTCCAGCATCCATTCTATGATAGGTCCATCTACATCTCAATGATACATGTCAAGAGTCAAGGAATATACGATGTGCATCTGCAATAGCAAATAACTCCCTGAACAGAAGTGCTGGCTCATAAGGGCATCCTCTATTAATCAGCGCCGCTGATATTTCGCTGAACAAATTCACGCAAAAACAAAAGTGGCTTTGCTCCACTGAAGCGATCTACCTCTTTACCGTGGATAAACAGAATAATGGTGGGAAAACCACGCACCTGATACTGACCGGCCAGCTTCATATTTTCGCCATCGTCAACTTCCACCTTCGCAAGTTTGAGTCCACCCGCATATTCCCCAACCAGTTCTTTTAGTAACGGCGCAATGACCAGGCAGGGGGAACACCACTCTGCCCATAAATCAACAATTACCGGTTGCTGTTTTGATGACTCTATTACCTGAGTATCAAAAGTTTCCAGATTTACATCAATTATTGACGGCATCTTTATAAGGGCTCTCTTATGGTTGGTCTAATGTGTGGTATATTATACCGCTCAATATAAAATTTAGGGGGCCACCTGATGAACCAGATAGTTCCTCAAATGCGTCATCAACTACTTATCCAATCATAACCTGACACGCAGAGAATTAATGAATATAATTACCGTTGAACACCATGTAACTCCGGCTAAACTTGATGTTTTATTTGTTGAAGACTGGCCAATCTGGTCTAAAGATATTACAGAATTCGAGTGGACTTACGAGCAAAAAGAAACCTGTTATATTGTTGAAGGCAAGGCTATTATCACCACCGAGGACGGGGAGAGCCTAACCATTGAAAGCGGTGATATGGTATTTTTTCCGCAGGGACTAAAATGCGTGTGGAAGATAATTGAACCTGTAGAAAAACATTATAAACTGGGATAAAACACCGCACTTACTAAGGGGAACAACGGTCCAAACATCATTCGTTTTATGAATTAGAGAGAGACATTATGGCTCTGTGGGAACAAATTATAATTACAGCACTGGGGTTGCTGGTTCTTTTTATCTTCTTTCCCGGCATTAAAACAATTATGCAGCGCAGCAAAGAGGCAAAAGAGAAGCACTGGGGAACGGTTATCTTACTCAGCCTTATTTTGATCGCTTTTGTTATGCTACTAATTAGCACTGTTTAATCTTTTTCGGGTTACACCCTTATAGCTTACTGTGTAACCTACAGATGCAAATTATTCACGCCTGCCTGATTTTAAACCCCGCCGACTTACTACAGGTTATTTATTAGCTGCTAACCTGAACATCTCATGGTAATACAAAATTAATGTCACAGCATTTCTTTGCTACCAGTGAAACATTCGCATTAGCAGCAAGCCTCAGCTAACACTAATCAGTTCAACTTTGAAGGTAAGTGTCGCACCCGGTGGAATCACCCCGCCAGCACCACGTTCGCCATAACCCATTTCTGGGGGAACGGTTAATTTACGCAGACCACCCACTTTCATTCCCGCAACACCCTGATCCCAGCCGGAAATAACCTGACCGGCTCCCAGTTTAAAGCGGAAGGTTTCATTGCGATTATGGCTTGAATCAAACTCGCTACCATCCACCAGCCAGCCAGTATAATGAACTTCTACCGTCTGCCCGGCAACGGCTTCATCACCTTCCCCAACTATCTGATCTTCAATTTCCAGATCGGCCATACATTACCCCGTATAAATAAATAGCCCCGCCACAGATGGACAGGGCATAAAAAACAGACCTCAATTTATTACGACTTCACACCTTTGTGTAACATAATAAACAGGAACGATTCTTAATATTTCTCAACCATTTTTTCTAGTGCAATCGGTGTAATCTTTGCAGCATTACCGGCACTACCAAAGGCTTCATAGCGTGCCACACAAATTTCTTTCATCCCTTTTGTTGCTTCTTTCAGAAACTTGCGCGGATCAAAGTTTGCTGGATTTTCCTGTAAATGTTTGCGAACAGCACCCGTTGAAGCCATACGCAAGTCGGTGTCGATATTAACTTTACGGACACCGTTTTTAATTCCTTCAACTATTTCATTCACTGGCACGCCATAGGTCTGCCCCATATCACCACCGTAGGAATTAATAATTTTCAGCCATTCCTGAGGCACAGAAGATGAACCATGCATAACTAAATGGGTATTCGGAATACGCGCATGAATTTCTTTGATACGATCAATACGCAAAATTTCGCTATCGGGCTCTTTAGTAAACTTGTAGGCCCCATGTGAGGTTCCAATGGCAATAGCCAATGCATCCACCCCGGTTTTTTCTACAAAATCCGCCGCTTCCTCAACACCAGTCAGCAACTGATCCATATCCAGTTTACCTTCCGCACCGTGGCCATCTTCCTCACCCATTTCACCAGTTTCCAGTGAACCCAGACAACCCAGTTCACCTTCAACTGAAACGCCACCAGCGTGAGCCATTTTGACAACTTCACATGTCACTTCAATATTATATTCAAAGCTGGATGGTGTTTTCATGTCGGCCATCAGGGAACCATCCATCATTACCGAACTAAAGCCGGACTGAATCGAACGTAGACATACCGCTGGTTCGGAACCATGATCCTGATGCATTACCACAGGAATATGTGGGTACATTTCTATCGCCGCACTAATCAGGTGGCGCAGAAACGGTTCACCGGCATAAGACCGTGCGCCAGCAGAACCCTGCATAATAACCGGACTGCCAGTTTCATCAGCCGCCATCATAATGGCATGTACCTGTTCCATATTATTAACATTAAATGCTGGCATGCCATAGTTATTTTCTGCGGCATGATCCAGTAACTGTCTCATTGAAATTAAAGCCATGTGAGCTCTCCTTTATTAAATAAAATAATTATATACATAACGAATAAAAATATAACGCGTAAAAGTTATTACTTCACCGTAACAATCCTCATGCTATTACTGCCACCACCCTGATCACCGAGTAAATCACCACGGGTAATAATAATTCTGTCCCCTGATTTGGCAATTTTTCGGCTTTTGAGTAATTCAAGCACGCCATCGGTAACATGATGGATGCCAATTTTGTCAAACTCGACACTGACGGGATAGACACCACGATACAGCGTCACCTTACGCAGGGTTCCTCGGCGGCGGGTCAGTGCAAAAATAGGAATACCTGAACTGATACGCGACATCCATAAAACTGTCGCACCGGACTCGGTTAGAGAAGCAATGGCATCTGTCCTGACATGATTCGCCGTGTACATTGTAGCCATTGCAATCGCTTCATCAACTCTACCAAAAGTAAGGTCAACCCGATGATCTGACACCATTGCAACAGACTGCCTTTCGGCATGCTCACAAATCCTGCCCATTGCCCGAATGACTTTCGCCGGGTACTTCCCTACTGCCGTTTCGCCGGAAAGCATTACGGCATCAGTACCATCTAAAACAGCATTGGCCACATCAAAAACTTCAGCACGGGTTGGCGTTGGATTTTCAATCATCGACTCCATCATCTGGGTTGCCGTAATCACTACGCGATTACGGCTTCTTGCGTTTTTAATCAGGCTCTTTTGCAGGGCGGGTAATTCTGCATCACCCATTTCAACACCCAGGTCACCTCGTGCAACCATAATAACGTCTGACGCATCAATAATTTCATTAATATTTTTGATGGCTTCGGCGCGTTCTATTTTAGTAACGATACTGGCCTCACCACCCGCCTCATGCACCAGTTTCCGGCAGTTATGCACATCTTCCGCCGTGCGGGCAAATGACAGTGCAATATAATCAACCTCCATTGCCACCGCGGCCTTTAAATCACTTCTGTCTTTATCTGTTAGCGCCGGTGCAGATAAACCACCACCTTTAAGGTTAATTCCCTTGTTATTGGATAACACACTGGTATAAACAACCGTACAATGTATCTCTGTGCCTTCTATTTTTTCAACAACCAGCTCTACCCGACCATCATCCAGCAACAGCACATTACCGGATTTAACATCATGCGGCAGATCTTTATACGTTATCCCCACGCGCTCCTGTGTGCCGGCACCCACTTCCATGCTGGCATCGAGAATAAAAGTCTCCCCTCTGATTAGCTGAACCGCTCCATCCTTAAACCGGTGCGTGCGTATTTTTGGCCCCTGCAAATCGGCGAGGATACCGACAATACGCCCTATCTTTTCACTACACTGTCGGATTATTTCTACGCGGTGTTTCTGCTCTTCATGCGTACCATGAGAAAAGTTCAGGCGAAACACATCCACACCCGAACGAATCAACTCCATGATAACTTCTGATGAGCTGGACCCCGGGCCTAATGTGGCAACAATTTTTGTTCTGCGCATATAATATTTGTTAATTAACCAATCTACTTTCAGGAATATCTCACCTTGAATAAACAAAAGTAGAAACGGAGCCATCATGCCCCGTTTCTACTTACTGTACTGCACGTTTTTCCAGCATTTCAACGGCGGGTAATTTTTTGCCTTCGAGAAATTCAAGAAAAGCACCACCACCAGTTGAAATATATGAGACCCGGTCGGCAATGCCATATTTATCGACCGCTGCAAGTGTATCACCACCGCCCGCTATGGAAAAGGCGTTAGACTCGGCAATAGCCAGTGCAATGGATTTTGTGCCTTCACCGAACTGGTCAAACTCAAAGACACCAACAGGACCATTCCAGACGATAGTACCCGCATTTTTCAGCACTTCAGCCAGCTGCCTGGCGCTTTCCGGGCCAATATCAAAAATCATATCATCATCGGCAACATCTTCCACTTTTTTCAGCGTGGCTGCTGCGCTTTCAGCAAATTCTTTTGCACAAACCACATCGGTCGGTACCGGGATTGAACCATTGTTCGCCTCGGCTGCTGCGGTGAGTTTTTTAGCTGTATCAACCAGATCTGCTTCGTATAATGATTTACCAACATTATAACCGGAAGCTGCAATAAAGGTATTAGCAATACCACCTCCCACGATTAACTGGTCGACAATTTTTGACAGTGACTCAAGCACCGTCAGTTTTGTTGATACTTTTGAGCCACCAACAATAGCTACCACCGGCCTGGCCGGATTATCCAGCGCCTTACCCAGCGCATCTAACTCGCCCGCCAGCAGTGGACCCGCACAGGCTACTGGTGCGTACTGACCAGCACCATGTGTTGATGCCTGTGCACGATGCGCTGTACCAAATGCATCCATGACATAAACATCACATAATGCCGCATATTTTTTTGACAGCACGTCATCATTTTTCTTTTCACCGACATTAAAACGGACATTCTCCAGTAATACGACTTCACCACTTTCAAGTGATGGTATTTTGTCCAGATAATCCTTAATCAATCTGACTTCACTGCCGAGTAATTCAGATAGATGTGTTGCCACAGGCTGCAATGAAAATTCCTCTGCTACTTCACCTTCAGTTGGGCGACCCAGATGTGACATCAACATTACTTTTGCACCGGCCCTGACACATAATTCGATTGTTGGTAAAGAGGCACGAATCCGCTTATCACTGCTTACCTTACCGTCTTTAATGGGTACATTTAAATCCTGGCGTATTAAGACACGCTTACCGGCCAGATCCAGATCAGCCATTTTAATAACAGACATGGGAGAACTCCTGAAATTTTATTAAAATTTTAAAAATATGTTTTGTTAAATGTCAGTATTCGTACTCACTTAACAAAACATACTGATTATTCGCCGAGCCGGACAATAAAAATCAGCCCGGCGAATAAAAACAGCTAATATTCTTTACTATCGCAGACAGTTTTCTACAAAAACACCGCTACGACAAAGAGCTTAAAAAATATTAATTTGCAGCAACATGCTCAACAAAACGAAGCATGTTACAGGTATAACCGTATTCGTTGTCATACCATGCAACAACTTTAACGAAGGTATCATCTAATGCAATCCCTGCACCAGCGTCAAAAGTCGATGAAAAACTAACACCGCGGAAATCAGTAGAAACAACTTTTTCATCGGTATAAGCCAGTGTCCGGCTCATATCACCACTTTGTGATGCGTCTTTCATTGCTGCACAGATTTCTTCATAGGATGCACCCTTATCCAGCTCAACAGTCAGATCAACAACGGATACATCAGAAGCCGGAATACGGAAAGCCATGCCAGTTAATTTACCATTCAACTCAGGAAGAACAACACCCACTGCTTTTGCCGCACCCGTTGATGAAGGAATAATATTTTCCAGAATACCACGACCACCACGCCAGTCTTTCTGGGATGGGCCATCAACTGTTTTCTGTGTTGCGGTTGCAGCATGCACGGTTGTCATTAGACCACGATTGATACCCCAGTTATCATTCAATACTTTAGCTACCGGTGCCAGACAGTTCGTTGTACAGGAAGCAGCAGAAACAATTGCCTGACCAGCATAAGTTTTATGGTTAACGCCATAGACAAACATCGGCGTACCGTCTTTAGAGGGTGCAGATTGAACAACTTTTTTTGCACCCGCATCAATATGTTTCTGACAGCTTTCTTCGGTCAGAAAGAAACCGGTTGAATCAATCACGATATCTGCATCAACATCGCCCCATTTCAGATCGACAGGATCACGTTCCGCCGTTAAGCGGATTTTTTTACCGTTGACGATCATAGCGCCGTCTTCCGCTTCAACCGTACCGTTAAAACGACCATGAACAGAATCGTATTTCAGCATGTATGCAAGATAATCGGCATCCAGCAAATCGTTAATACCGACAATTTCTATATCATCAAACTCATTGTATACCGCACGAAAAATCATACGACCAATACGGCCAAAACCATTAATACCGACTTTAATAGCCATTTTTATATCTCCTGAATATTTATTAAATTATTAATATTAAATTATTAAAAAAAACAAAACTATTGGTTGCTCACGAAAAAGGCAAAATACACAAGCTGAAATTTTTTATTTTACCTTTGCGCGTTTTGCCTTTTTCGCAGACTAAATGTCTATGCCGTTTAAAAATGCCTACCCGGCACTATTTACGGCCTTCACTACTTTCTCAACCGTAAAACCAAAATACTCGAACAACTGATTAGCTGGTGCCGACTCACCAAAACGGTCGATACCAACTACAACACCTTCACTACCAACATACTTGTACCAGCCATCGGTAACGGCTGCTTCAACTGCAACACGTGCGCGTACTGATGAAGGTAATACAGATTCTTTATAGACATCGTCCTGCGCGTCAAACACATTAGTTGACGGCATTGATACAATACGTATCTTTTTATCACTCATCTGCTCGGCTGCACTCACAGCAAGACCGATTTCGGAACCGGTAGCAATAATAATTGCATCAGGTGTACCGTCACAGTCTTTCAGCACATACCCGCCTTTTTTAATTGCTGCAATCTGTTCATCTGTGCGTGTTTGATGTGGCAAGCCCTGACGTGAGAATATCAGGCAGGACGGACCATCCTTTCTTTCAATTGCCTGTTGCCAGCATATAGCACTTTCCACCGTATCACAGGGACGCCACACATTCATATTTGGAATCATGCGTAATGTCGGAATCTGTTCAACTGCCTGATGAGTAGGTCCATCTTCACCCAGACCAATCGAGTCGTGTGTATAAACAAAAATACTTGGCACCTTCATCAGTGCAGCCATACGCAATGCATTACGCGCATACTCGGAGAACATCAGGAAGGTCGCGCCGAAGGGTATAAAGCCACCATGCAGGACAATACCATTCATCATTGCCGACATACCAAATTCACGTACACCATAGTTGATGTAGTTGCTATCAGGATTTTCAGCACGCATCGGTTTATAACCTGACCATTCTGTCAGATTGGAACAGCCAAGATCTGCTGAACCGCCAAAAATTTCGGGTAATGCAGCGGCATAAGCCTCGATAGAAGCCAGTGATGCCTGACGGGTTGCTTTGGATTCTGCCTTTTCATTACATTGTGCGATATAGGCGGCTGATTTTTCAGCCCAGTCAGCAGGTAATTCACCTGAAGTGCGGCGCTCATATTCTGCGGCCAGTTCAGGGTGAGCTGCTTTATATGCGGCAAATTTTTCATTCCAGGCAGCTTCTGCTGCTGCACCCTTATCTTTGGCATTCCAGCCGGCATAAATATCATCGGGAATTTCAAATGATGCATATTTCCAGCCCAGCGCCTCCTTTGTCAGGGCAATTTCATCTTCACCCAGTGGTGCACCGTGGCAGGAGTGGGAACCTGCTTTATTCGGCGAACCAAAACCAATAATCGTCTTACAGCAAATCATACTCGGTCTGTCCGTCACCGATTTTGCCTCCTCAATTGCTTTTTCAAGCGCAACCGGATCATGACCATCAACACCAGCGACAACATGCCAGCCGTAGGCATCAAAGCGTTTCGGGGTATCATCTTTGAACCAGCCTTTAACTTCACCATCAATCGAAATACCGTTATCGTCCCAGAATGCGATCAACTCCCCCACCCCCAGCGTCCCCGCCAGTGAGCAGGCTTCGTGTGAAATACCTTCCATTAAACAACCATCACCAAGGAACACATAGGTATGATGATCAACAATTTTATGACTTTCACGATTAAACTGTGCCGCCAGTGCGCGTTCTGCCACGGCCATACCAACACCATTGGTAATCCCCTGCCCTAGCGGACCGGTGGTAGTCTCAACCCCTGGAGCATAACCATATTCCGGATGTCCCGGTGTTTTAGAGTGAAGCTGGCGGAAGTTTTTCAGATCATCCATTGACAGATCGTAACCAGTCAAATGCAGTAATGAGTAGATCAACATGGAGCCATGGCCATTGGAAAGGATAAATCGGTCACGATCCGTCCATTTTGGATTAGAAGGATTGTGCTTCATGTGGCCGTTCCACAATACTTCGGCAATGTCAGCCATACCCATGGGCGCACCCGGATGACCAGAATTGGCTTTTTGTACTGCGTCCATGCTCAGGGCACGAATGGCATTTGCTAGGTCTTTACGTGAAGGCATAGTGCTCTCCGGTTAAGTTTTAAAACGGGTTGAAACGGTATATTATGGTTACCATAGCGGACATAAGACTGTTCGCGAAGCAACAGAAATTCTTCTGGATTCGGCGGGTAAGATAGCCCGTATGGCTCCAGCCCCCACACACCCCAGATCATCAAAAGCGGCGTATTTTCCCTCAATTCATACTAATGAGCAAGCGCGCTGTTTTTTCAGCACCCTCAATCACTTCAGGATTCCTGCTTCCATTTTATCGAACAGCCCATACTCGGAATCTGATTTTCTGGCCCATGACCGGTCTGCGCCACCTGTTTCATGGCATTAAACAGGTCACGTTCTACCCCTTCGGCAGCCGTTTCTTTCCGGCTCGCATCCAGGCGACCACGGTACTGTAACTGCATCGCCTGATTGTAACCAAAAAAATCCGGGGTACAGACTGCACCAAAAGAGCGTGCAATATCTTGCGTTTCGTCAAGTAAATAAGGAAAAGGGTACGCAAACTCTCGGGCGATGACCTGCATATTCTCAAATGAATCCTCTTCATATTCTGCCGGATCATTTGACATAATTGCCACACTATTTATGCCATAACCCATTAACTCGGTGGTATCACGCACAATTCGCTCACGAATAGCCTTCACATAAGGACAGTGATTACAGATAAACATAACCAGCAACCCCTTCTCGCCACAAGCCGTTTCCGGCGTCCAGATTTTACCGTCCACTCCCGGCAGGGAAAAAGACTCGATGGGATGACCAAACTCACACACTGGGGTTTCAAGAGAGACCATGACAATACTCCGATTGCAAAACCTGTATAGTAACAAGGTCTCACAAGGATTTTTCAACATTTTATTGCGGCCTTCTTAATTCCAGCACCACATATTCATACCTTGAAGCTTACATTGTGGAGAAAATCATGCCAACTCCGTAGCCTGTTCCAGATAATTCCCGCCTTGAATAAATGGAAAATACCACCATAAACTGGTAATATGGTCGATTCGATGAAATTTAGCATTAGCGGGTAATTCTATGTCAGCTCCATTAATGGAACAGGATAAAAAATCACGTCTCAAATCCCTCATTGCCAAAGGCAAAGAACAGGGCTACCTGACCTATGCCGAAGTAAACGATCACCTGCCTGAGGGAATTGTTGATCCCTCTCAAATTGAAGACATCATCAATACCATCAATGATATGGGCATAAAGGTATGCGAAACGGCACCCGATGCAGAATCACTGGTATTAACAGACAATTCCATTGCCGAAACGGATGACGAAACCACCGAAGAAGCCGTTGCTGTACTGTCTTCCATCGAAACAGAGCTTGGCCGCACCACCGACCCGGTACGTATGTATATGCGCGAAATGGGTAGCGTCGAACTGCTTACCCGTGAAGGTGAAATTGAAATTGCCAAGCGCATCGAAGAAGGCCTGAAGCAGGTATTACATGCACTTTCCACTAACCCGAATACCGTTGGCAAAAGCCTGCATATCTGGGAACGGGTTCAGGCTGGTGACACCCGTCTGAATGAACTAATTGTTGATTTCCACAAAAGTGACGAGGAACTCGACCGAATGGCGGAAGAAGCACTGGAGCGTGCCGCCAAAGAAGCAGAGCTGGCCGCTGCCGGTAAATCCACACCAAAAGAAGAGGTTGTTGAAACCGGACCGGATATTGAAAAGGTAAAAAAGATTTTCACCAAAATCAAACGTGCGCATACACGCTGCCTGAGCATAATTGATAACAAGAACAGCACGCCTGCCGAGATAGAAAAAGCACGCACTTCCATGTCCGCCGCCTTTCTTGAATTCAAATATCCACCATTGCTGGTCAGCAAATTGACCAGAGACTTACATATCGCGATTAACAAGGTTCGTCGGCTGGAGCGTCACATTCTGGATCTGGCTGTAAACCGCGCCCATATGCCGCGCAAAATTATGATTACCACCTTCCCGCGGAATGAGGTTAACCCCCAGTGGGTAGACCCGTACTGCGAGGGACACGAGTATTCTGAAAAGCTGGTCGAGCTAGCACCGGAAATAAAAATTACCCAGCAGAAATTACGGGTGATGGAAACTGAACATAAACTGACGATTGCCAATATCAAGGAAATTAACCGGAAAATGTCAATCGGAGAAGCCAAAGCACGACGCGCAAAAAAGGAAATGGTCGAAGCCAACCTGCGCCTGGTTATCTCCATTGCCAAAAAATATACCAATCGCGGCCTGCAATTCCTCGATCTGATTCAGGAAGGCAATATCGGCCTGATGAAAGCCGTCGATAAATTCGAATACCGCCGCGGCTACAAATTCTCCACCTATGCAACCTGGTGGATCCGCCAGGCCATTACCCGCTCCATCGCCGACCAGGCGCGTACCATTCGTATTCCAGTTCATATGATTGAAACCATCAACAAACTCAATCGTATCTTCCGCCAGATGCTACAGGAAATGGGACGCGAACCGACACCGGAAGAGCTGGCAGAAAAAATGGAAATGCCGGAAGACAAAGTTCGTAAGGTGCTGAAAATTGCCAAGGAACCCATTTCTATGGAAACCCCAATTGGCGACGATGAAGATTCACACCTGGGCGACTTTATCGAAGACACTAATATACTGGCTCCGATGGAATCGGCCACCAGCGAATCATTACGCGAATCAACGCGCGAAATACTGACCACACTCACTGCACGTGAATCAAAAGTTTTATGCATGCGCTTTGGTATCGACATGAACACCGACCATACTCTGGAAGAAGTTGGCAAACAGTTTGATGTTACCCGCGAACGTATCCGTCAGATAGAAGCCAAAGCATTACGCAAACTGCGCCATCCCAGCCGCGCGGAAAACCTGCGCAGCTTCCTTAACGAAAACGAAGGGCAATAGCCAAATAGAGAACAATTTAGGACTGGCATCCTTCGCAAACATCGTTAAAATACGCCCACCCATAAATTAAGGGCCTGTAGCTCAGTTGGTTAGAGCATCCGACTCATAATCGGCAGGTCGAAGGTTCAAGTCCTTCCAGGCCCACCATTTATTTCCCTTCTCGGCGTTGCCGATTCCCGATAAAAACTTTCCTTGTGATAGTGAAAAGCCACGCTTAATGCGGGCTACAGCCGTGATTGGTTAACCCGCACCATTTGAGTTAGGTGTTCCTAACTTGATAGCTTCTGATCCGTCCCTGTGCTTTGCATCGGTACTCTAACCTTATGGGGTTTCCACTTCGGCGTCTCCCTTAACATCAAAACGACAGGTTCTCATGTTCCGCACTAAAGCCTGTAATGTGGTCATGCCCCCTTTATGCCGACTGCCACCTTGTCTGTAATCCAGTTAACATCAAGACTTATCCCGGACTTACACTCAGAGGCCGGTTTTGACAGTGTCAGGTTTCCATTTCGACACTTCATCGAGGGTTCACTTTCGTTCATCTCCACAGAACACACATGACAGTTTATAACTGCCTTTTCCCTAATCGCTCACGACCGGTACTCTTTACACAAGCCGCATAGGGTAGTTTGATTTCAGTATCTGGTTACCGAAACCGAGAGGCCTTCTCTCATCTTTAATACAGCATGAATGTCTCACAACATTCTTCATGACACACGAGCGAAGCGGCGTGTAAAAATGGTCAATGTTGAATGAATTGTTATACCTATTTCCGTGTTTCAGCCTTACTATAAACTATACCGCGCTCTCTCTTTCCAACGGCAATAACGTATATAACAATTTCTTTGTCATTTACTTCATATACTAAACGGTAACCCACTGAGCGTAGTTTGATTTTATATGTATCTTTAAACCCACGTAACTGACTGGCTTTATTGCGAGGATTTTTCATCCTTTCTTTAAGCTTGTTTTTAAATTGTTTCTGAATGGGTGGAGCTAGTTTTCTCCATTCTTTTAAAGCACTGGGTAAAAATTTTAGTTTATAGCTCATTTATATCTACTTCTATTGCTTTATCTTTTTCACTGGCACGCTCGGCTATAATTTGTGCTAGCTCAGAATCTTCTAGTTTATCCATGAGCCATTCATATGTTTCTGCTGGAATTAGATAAGCAGCAGGTACATTATGATTGAGAATGGCGATAGGAGATCCTTCAGCTTCATTGAGTAAAGCAGTGGGGTTTTTCTTTAGTTCTGAGATACTTGCAGAGCAGCTAGAAAGTACTTGTTTCATGGTAAGAACCTATTTTCAATTAAATCCGAAATATAGGTCTAAATATAGCTCTTTTTATGATTGGTTGCAAGCATGATTATTTTGATGTTTTTAGGGTAGAAATGGTAGGAACTTCATTTTCATAAAGCCCCCCATGCAGATCCGGACGTGCGGTTTTCCCGCATCCGGCTCCTCGGTTGTACTCACTTGCGCAGTGCA
>VAPG01045839.1_pt1 | contig 13661 bp, 11 predicted proteins | sample 3393851 | NCBI WGS metagenome assembly VAPG01 (sample SAMN08290438, study PRJNA428436) | hydrothermal vent metagenome | isolation source: Deep-sea hydrothermal vent chimney | place: Atlantic Ocean: South-mid Altantic Ridge | depth 2194 m m
GGCTAGTAGATTTAATTTATCTAAAAAATATTTTTTAGAAACTAAGATTAAAATTCCTATTATTGATGAACAAAAAGCTATTGCAAATATTTTGACTACCGCAGACAAAGAAATATCAGAATTAGAAAATAAATTAGGAATTATCAAAGATCAGAAGAAATATTTATTAAATAATTTAATTACTGGAACGATTCGAACAAAAGAGGGTATGAAAATTATAAATTAATTTAAATAAAATATATTATGAAAAAGAAACCGACAAAAAACAATATTGTGATATATCAAGCAAAAAATGGAGCGATTGAGCTACGAGGAGATTTTTCACATAAGACAATATGGGCTACACAGGCACAAATAGTTGGTCTTTTTAAAGTCAATCAATCTGTGGTTTCTCGTCATATTAATAATATTTTTAAGGATGGTGAAGTCGTTAAAAAAAGTAATATGCAAAAAATGCATATTGCAAATTCAGATAAACCAGTAGCTTTATATTCCTTAGATATTATTTTAAGTGTAGGGTATAGAACAAATTCCAAGATAGCTATAGAATTTAGAAAATGGGCAAATAAAACCTTAAAAGATCATATCACCAAAGGTTATACCATAAATAAAAAGCAAATTGGTAAAAATTATGATGCTTTTATGAAATCTGTGTCTGATATTCAAGCATTGTTACCCGAACATATCACACTTGATCCTAAAATGGTTTTGGAACTTATTAAAGAATTTGCAAATACTTGGATTTCACTTGATGCTTATGATAAAGAAACTTTAAAGATTATTGGTGTTTCAAAAAGAGTTATTAAGTTCTCTGGAAAGGAACTTGCTCGTGCGATTAATAACTTGAGACTTGAACTTTTAGAAAAAGGCGAAGCAACAGATATTTTTGCACAAGAGAGAACCGCAGGAAGTGTCGAGGGTATTGTTGGGAATGTATTACAATCATTTGGAGGAAAATCACTTTATAAAACAGCTGAAGAAAAAGCAGCACACCTATTGTATTTTATGGTTAAGAATCATCCTTTTATAGATGGCAATAAACGTTCCGGAGCTTTTGCTTTTATTTGGTTTTTAAGAAAAAATGAAATTAAAGGAAATAAAAATATCAATCCAGCAACTTTAACAGCCTTAACTCTTTTAATAGCTGAAAGTGATCCAAAAAAGAAGGATCAAATGGTCGCACTTATTACTCAACTTTTGAAATAAATATTATGTTAGAAAAAGTAAATTTTGATGAATCAAGACAATCACAACTTCCATTTATAGAGTTGTTGGTAAATATGGGTTATAAATATATATCTGCAGACGAAGCACTTCGGCAACGCGGTGGAGATACTTCTAATTTCATTCTTTCTGATATCGCAGTAAAGAAGTTGATGGAAATAAATGGTTATGAAATTAATGGCGTTAAATATAAATTTAGTGAAAAAGATATAAGAGATGTAATTGATGAAATAGAGCATATTCAATATGAAGGGCTTATTGATACTTCTCAGAAAATTTATAATATGATTATGCCAACGAGCGGGGGTAAAACGATTAAGGTGTATTATGACGGGAAAAAGATGTCTCAGAATTTTCGTTTTATTGATTTCGCTAATATAGAAAATAATGATTTTCATGTTTCTGCTGAATTTTCAGCTAGCGGTAAACAAAACATTCGTCCAGATATAGTTTGTTTCGTTAATGGTATTCCTTTTGCTGTTATTGAAAATAAAAAGAAGAGTGTTGAAGTAAATGAAGCAATTAACCAAATGAATCGAAACCAAGGAGTTGAATTTTGCCCTAAATTATATACTTACCCTCAGCTCTTAGTTGCTACTAATGGCAGTGAACTAAAATATGGTACAACTGGAACACTTAATAAATTTTATGCAGGTTGGAAAGAAAAAGGAACAAAACAAAAAGATTTAGATGAGAGAATAATTAAACTTATTAAAACTAAAATTCCTGAAGATATATATACTGAGATTTTAAAAGATCTAAATGGATATACAAAAGGACATAAGCAGAGGATTGATCGTATCCCCACAAATCAAGACAGGGGTGAAGTTTCTTTATTTAAACCAAAAAGACTTTTAGATTTAACTAAAAATTATATTCTTTTTGATGCTGGAATTAAAAAACTTTCAAGATATCAGCAATATTTTGCTGTACATAAAATGCTTAAAAGGATTGAGGAAGAAGAAATTTTAGATGGTGGAGTTTCTCGCCGTAAGGGTGGGCTTGTTTGGCATACCCAAGGATCTGGAAAGTCTTTGACTATGGTTATGTTTGTTAAAGCTCTTATAGAAGACCCTAATATTATAAACCCCAGAGTTATTATAGTTACTGACCGTAAAGACTTAGATAAACAAATTAAAGATACTTTCAAAAATTGTAATCTTAAAAAAGATGTTATTCAAGCAACGAGTGGACAAAATTTGATTGATTTAATTAAGAATAAAAATTTATCTGTAATTACCACCCTTATTCATAAATTTGAATCTATTGGTAAAAAGAGGATAAACTTTATTGATAATGATAAAAATATTTTTGTTTTAATTGATGAAGCTCACAGAAGTCAAAATGGTATTGCAAATTTTGAAATGAATCGGATTGTTCCAAATGCCTGCTATATTGGATTTACAGGAACTCCTTTAATGAAAACAGATAGAGAGAGTTGGAAAAAATTTGGTGGTTATATTGATAAATATACAATAGATGATGCTTTAGCCGACAAAATTATTTTGCCTCTTATCTACGAGGGTCGGTATATTGAGCCAGTTCAAAATAAGGAGCAAATAGACAGACGGGTTGAACTTATTTCAGAAGATTTAAAGAAAAAGTATGCTGGAACTAAAATTAATGAAGGACACAAATTAAGACTTCAAAAGGAAATTACTGTAAGCGTTATAAAAAATAATCCACAGATAATAGAAGAAATCGCTAGAGATATAGAAAAACATTTTATAAAACATTTTAAAGATACAGGATTAAAAGCTCAGATTGTGGCACCTTCTAAATATGCAGCTGTTGTATTTCAGAAATATTTTGAAAGCAAAACAAATATAAATACAGCAATTGTGATTTCTGATGAACATGACGATGGAGATAAAGAAAACTCTCATAAAAAAGTAGTTTTAGGGTATTTGTCAAAAATACGTAAAAATCATAGTAGTGTTTCAAAATATGAAAAATATGTAATTGATAGTTTTAAACACAACGAAGCAGGTATAGAGATTATCGTTGTTGTTGATAAACTTCTTACTGGTTTTGATGCGCCTAGGAATACTGTATTATATCTTACTAAAGATTTACATGACCACGGATTACTCCAAGCTATTGCTCGTGTTAATAGACTTTTTGAGAATCATAAATTACCAAAGACAGCAGGTTATATTGTTGATTATTCAGAGAATGCAAAAAACATAGATATTGCTATGAAGCTTTTTGGTAATTACGAAGAGGGTGATGTAAAAGGAGCTTTAATTGATGTTAATGAAAAAATAAACGAATTAGAGCAAAGCTATGGATTAATCCATGATTTATTTAAAGAAATAAAAACTTCATCTGACGATGAAGTTTATTTACAATTTTTAAATGATGAAGCAAAAAGAGAAATATTTTATAAAAGTCTAAATAATTTTATAAAAAACTTAAATGAATGTTTTATCCTTCAAGATTTTGTACATGAATTTAAAGATAAATTTGATATGTATAAAAAAGATTTAAAAAAATTTATGGAAATCCGTAAATCATCAAGTCTTCTTTATAAAGAGAGGGTTGATTTATCGGAATATAAAGAATCTTTAATCAAAATTCTAGATAAATATGTTGATGCAAAAGGAGTAGAATTACTTACAAAACAAGTAAATATTACAGACAGAGAGCAATTTAAAGAAGCAGTTGAAAATCTTGGGTCTGACAAATCTAAAGCTGAAGCTATTGCAGCTCAAACACAAAGAACTATCAGTGAAAAAATGGAAAAAGATCCTGAATTTTTTGAGAGGTTTTCAAAAAAGATTGAGGATATTTTAGAAAAAATGAGATTAGGTAAATTAGCTGATATTGAAGCTTTAAAACAGATGAGGCTTATTAGCGAAGATGTTCTAAATAAAAATAATGATAATTTACCAAAAAAGATAAAAGAAGTTAAAAATTCAGATATCTTTTATCGTAATTTAAAACCTATTTTTAAGAATATAAATGAAGATATTTATATTTCAATTATAATTGATATTTTTTCAATCATTAAGAAAGAAGCGATAATTGATTGGCATAAAAATCTTGATGTTAAAAGGAAAATGATGAATGTTATTGATGATTATTTGTATGATGTGGTAAAAATTGAAAAAGAAATTAATATTGATGGAGAATTTATTAAAATAGCCATAGGTAAAATAATGCAACTAGCTGAGAATAATTTTGAAATATTTAAATAATATGAAAAATTTTATATTTGGAACATTTATTTATAAATATGAACTGATTAAACAAGATAGAAAAACACTTTCTTTAACAGTTACCCCTGATTTAAAAATTATTCTTAAATGTCCTCATAATGCTGATAATGAAAAAATAGAATTATTTTTAAAAAGGAAATGGTTTTGGTTAGAAAAACAACTTTCTTTTTTTAAGAAATATAAAAGAAATATTTATGAAAAAGAATATATTTCCGGCGAGGGATATTTATACTTAGGACGACAATATAAACTTATTGTTAGGAGGGGAAAGAAAGATTCTGTTTCATTGACTAAAGGAAAGCTATTTTTATCAACAACAAAATTAGTTTCAAATAGTAAACATAACAAAAAGCTTATAGATGCTTGGTTTTTAGAGAAAACTAAAAAAATCTTTCTTGAAAGATTTCTAGAAATGTTGACTAAATTTGATTATAAAAATGAACCTGTTTTAAAGATAAGAGAAATGAAAAAAAGATGGGGTAGTTTTTTGAATAAAGATAAAATACTTTTAAATCCTAAACTTATCAGTACTCCAAAGGAGTGCATTGATTATGTAATTACACACGAATTATGTCATTTAAAATATAAAAATCATGATAAAAGATTTTTTGAGTTGTTTAAGAGAAAATATTCTAATGGGAAAAAAGTTAAAGAGAGATTAGAAATTTTAGGTGCAAGTAATTAATTTCGCTCCCTCTCCCCATCGCTCATCCAAATCAAAAAAGAATTCCCGTCAAACAAAAATAGAATGGAGAAGATGGGGAGAGGATGGTCACTTCGGGTAATCCCGAAGTGAGACATAATTCATTTTCAAAATAGATTCGAGCATGTGTTAGTATTTCACCACAGCATTAATAATAAAAACAACACCTACGTGTTGTTTTTATTATTAATGCTGTGGACCCTACAGGGGTCGAACCTGCTACCTCCTCATTGCAAATGAGGCGCTCTACCAGATGAGCTAAGGGCCCAATATAATATTCTCTATATTACCGTATTCTAGTTTTTTTGCAAGACTTTGATTTTATATATTTTATAAGTATAATATTAAACATGAAATATTTTGCTTCATTATTGTTAATAAGTTTCATCGGAGTGAGCTTTCTGGGCTTCATAATTTTTAATTATAGTATGAGCCATTCTCAAGATAATAGATGTATTGCTTCGCTTATTGATGGGAACAAATGTCCAAGTGGTGCTACTAATCTTGCTATTCATCAAATTTCGGCTATTCAAATATTTTCTAATACATTAGTTTCTCCTAATTTCCATCTATTTTTAATGTTTTCTTTTCTAATTTTTTCCTTACTTTTATTCTTATTTTATAAAAAATTAAATTTTTATAGACTTATGTTTATAACTCAAAGATGGCGAAGTTCGTCTTTAGGTTTTCATAATAATAAATTAAAAATTAATTATTGGCTTTCTCTTTTAGAAAATAGCCCTACTTATTTTTATTAATGCTTTAGTAAAATGTACTTTAGCATATTAAAATATTCTATTTTTATAGAGTATTTTTTACTTATTTAATAAAAATAATTTCTTAAAAAATATGAAAAATACAATAATTATAGTTGTTCTTATTATTATTGGAATTGCCGGTTTAATGTGGTGGGGAAAATCGGTTCAACCTACAAATAATGAAAAAATAGAAAATAAAAAGCAATTAAATAATTCAGAGACTCTAATTGCGAATGAAACAGTTTATGATTTTGGTACGATCTCTATGAGAGATGGAATTGTGAGTAAAATATTTAAGCTAACTAATCCTACTCAAAAAGATATTGATTTAAAAAACATAGGTACTTCGTGCGGTTGTACTACAGCTTTTATTATAAATGGTAATTCTAAAAAAGGACCATTTGGAATGGAAGGTATGTCAAACAATAAAACTGATGAGGTAATTCCGGCTGGAGAATCTCGTGATATTGAGGTAGTTTTTAATCCTAACGCGCACGGTCCGGCTGGTATTGGTATTATAGATAGATTCATTTATATTATTGATAGTAAAAGAAATGAAACTAAATTAGAAATAAAAGCTATAGTTAAGCCGTAAATATTATGAAAAAGTTAATCATAATATTATCTATATTGACCGTTGCTATAATTGGAATTGTCTTATTGAATCATAGCTCTGATATGTCTCTAATTGTTTGGAATTTTAGTAAACAAGGGACTTGGCTTTTACCTCTTGTCTTAATTGCTTCGTTATTAGATAGTGTTCATCCTTGTTCGTTTTCAATCCTTCTAATTACCATTGCTTTTTTATTTGGAATGCAGATGGATAGAAAAAAAATATTACAAATTGGTGGAACATATATTGTTGGAATATTTGCATCTTATCTTTTTATTGGGCTTGGAATACTTAAGGTGTTACATATATTTAACACTCCGCATTTTATGGGTAAATTAGGTTCAATTCTTTTAATTATTTTTGGAGTTATCAATCTCTTAAATTATTTATTTCCGAATTTTCCAATTAAACTTAAAATTCCTTCTGTTACTCATAAATATATGAGCGGGCTTATGGAAAAAGCTTCTTTCTTGGCTGCTTTTGGACTTGGTCTCTTGGTTGGTATTTGTCAATTTCCGTGTATGGGCGGTCCTTACTTAATGGTAATAGGATTACTTCATGATCAAGTGACATACTTTAGTGGTTTTGGTTATTTATTCCTTTATAATTTTATCTTAATAATTCCTTTAGTTGCTGTATTACTCGTCTCTTCTAAAAAAACTCTTCTTAATAAAATTGAAGAATGGAAAAGTTCAAACATTAGAAAAGTAAAATTATGGGCTGGTTTAGCGATGATTATTATTGGTATCTTAATCTTTTTTATCTAAAATGACTATTATAATTGCATCTATTTTACTGATTACTTTAATTGCTTGGGTTCTTAACAAAAAGTTATCAATCAATATTTGTCCGATTTGTGTAGGTGTTTTCTTAACTTGGGTTGGAATATTTGTTGCCTCGGTTTTTAATATTCTTTCTTCTAGCTTTTATCAACTACCAATTGCAATTTTGATGGGTGGTACGGTTGTTGGCTTAATGTATAAATTGGAAAAGCATATTAAAATAAAATTTATTTTAATATGGAAAATAATATTTGTTATTATTGGTTTTTTCATAGTTTATAATCTAGTTATTAGAGATTGGTTAGCTTCTATTATTGGAATATTCTTAATTACCACAATAACTTTTCTTTTTAAGAAAATTATCCAAACAAAATCATTAAAAAAATTAGAATCCTTGAAAGATATTAAAGAAAAAATGAAAAATTGCTGTTAATATTATTAATTAATAAATAAAATATGTCAAAAAAAATAAACGATTTATATAAAAGTATTATTATTGTTCTACTTTTAGTTATAATTATCTTACTTTATGGTTCTCGCTTAAAAAAACTAACTAATAGAAATTTCCAACAAGAATCTTCTAAATTGATTCCTAGTTTATCTGAGGTTGTTCCTCCAGAAGGGGTAGAACTTCCAGTTAGATGGAAAGATTATGGAGCTAAGATGGTTTCAACAGGTGTCATAGATAGTAAAAAGTTTGAAAATATTTATCGTGGTCAAGGTGGACTAACTGATATAGAAAAAGAAATGCTCTATGGTAAAAATAATGGGAATATTATTATAACTACCAAAAATGCTGGTTTTATATTAAATTTGCTTTGGGGTTTTGGTTTAGGAAATAAAAATATAATTTTAGAAAAAGGAGAAATGTCTAATCCTAAATACGGGGGAGCTAATCGTTTCGCTTCAACTGGTGGTTGGACAATTTCAAAAAATAAAACTATAAATCATTACAGTATGCATCAGTTTGTGACTTTAACAAAACAACAACAAAAACTAGTTGATAATGTTAGTCAAAATATTTATAGACCTTGTTGTAATAATCCAACTTCTTTTCCAGATTGTAATCATGGAATGGCAATGCTTGGCTTTCTAGAATTAATGGCTTCTCAAGGAATGAATGAAGGAGATATGTACAAAACAGCTTTGATTGTTAATTCTTATTGGTTTCCTAATACATATATGACAATTGAATCGTATATGAAGAATAAAGGAATAGCTTGGAAAGATGTAAATCCTAAAGAGATTCTCGGATTTAATTTTTCCAGTGCTCAAGGTTATCGTTATATTACTTCTCAGGTCATTCGACCAAAACAACAACAAAGTAGTTGTGGGGTCTAGGGTTAAAAATTATAATATTATACTATTTTATTATAATTTGATACAATTTATAAAGTATGGCCTTAAATAAATCAAATAAAATACAGATAATTAAATATGCTCCTCCGCCACCTGATTTGCCAACACTTACTAAATCTGACCCAAGTGAAATAACTTTCATTGGACGGACCAATTATGTAGCAGCTCTTGAAGAGAAAAAATTTGTTTTTGGTATTAAACAAATAGACCGTCGGCGACATATGTATATAATAGGTAAATCTGGAGTTGGTAAATCAAAATTACTAGAGTTGATGATTCGTCAAGATATTGCTTACGGTCATGGAGTTTGTGTCATTGACCCTCATGGAGATCTTTTAGATGGTATCTTAGATTTTATTCCAAAAGAAAGGATTGAGGATGTTTGTATTATAGATCCAGGTGATACAAATTATCCGGCTTCATTTAATCCATTGGCGAATGTGGATCCATATTTCAAACATCAACTTACTCAAGGATTGATTGAAGTTTTAAGTAAACAATTTGGGGCAAATTGGACACCACGACTTGAACACGTTTTTCGTTTTACCACATTAGCTTTACTTGATTATCCTTATGCAACTATGCGGGGAATGATTCTAATGTTGACAGATCGAAATTATAGGCAGAAAGTTGTTGAATATATTGAAGACGATATGGTTAAGAGATTCTGGGCAATTGAATTTGCTGATTGGTCAGAAAAATTTGACACAGATGCTATTATTCCTCTTGTTAATAAACTTGGTCAATTTTTATCCGATCCAATGCTTAGAAATATTTTTGGGCAAAAAGAGAATAAAATTGATATAGAAAAATTAATGAATGAACAAAAAATTATTCTGATTAATCTTTCTAAGGGGAAAATAGGGGAAGAAAACTCTTCTTTTTTTGGAGCAATGTTTTTGACTAAAATAAAACAAGCAGGAATGGCTCGAGCAAAATTAGATGCTGAAAATCGTCATGATTTTTATTTGTATGTTGATGAATTCCATAATATTGTAACTAATACTTTTGAAAATCTTCTTTCTGAATCTCGTAAATATAAAATTAATTTAATTGTTGCCCATCAATATATCGGACAATTATTGCCGAAAGTTCAACAAGCTGTTTTGGGTAATACTGGATCAATCATTTGTTTTCGCGTAGGAGGCGATGATGCAGTAAAACTTAAACCAGAATTTGCCCCAATCTTTGATGTTAAAGATATGATTAATCTTGGAGTTGGAGAGTTTTATATTAAAATGACGATTGATGGAGAAAGTTATGATCCTTTTTCAGCAGAAACATTAAAAGTATTACCAGCTACTCATGAATCTCATCGCCAAGAAGTTCTTGAAGCATCTCGTCGTAAATATGCAATTTTATCAGGAGATGCTGAACGGCTAATAGCTAAAGAAGAAGCAACTATAATTAGATCTGCTCAAGAAAAAGAAGCTATCACTGGTGGAACTAATCCATCATTAAATAAATCTGAAAATAAACTTAATGAATCCAATGAACCTAATTCTCAACAAAATCCTTCAAAAGAAAAAAAAGGAGGTGAACCTTTGATATAGAAAGATTGCCTGTGAAAAATGTTTTCAACAAAACTTAAACTAAATTAAACTTTACATATTAAAATTAATGTTGTATAACATTACCAGCCTTGCTGGGTTGGGTTTAAATGGTAATTTAAAAATCATGATATAATTGATATACAATGGTCGATTAGTAAATTAAATATTATTTTAGATCAAACTACTATTAGTAATAAGCTAATAAGAAATAATGATACCAGAAACAGTTGTAATTTTCGGTGCTTTTGATGGTATCCACGAAGGGCATCGTAAATTTATTTGTGAAGCAAAAAAACAAGGTAATAAACTTGTAGCTATTATTGCACGTGACGATATGGTTAAAGAACTAAAGAATGAATTTCCAAAAAATAACGAATTAAAACGATTGGATACCGTTATGAGAATAAAAGAAATAGATTTAGCTCTATTGGGTGATGAAGAAAAAGGTGTTTATAATATTTTAAAAAAAATTAAACCCCAGATAGTCTTTTTAGGTTATGATCAACAAAATTTATATAATAGTATTCATGAAAAAATAGTCAATGGAAGCTTACCTAAAATTGATTTAATTTTTGGTAAGCCATACAAACCAAAGGAATATCATTCGTCAATTTTGAATAAATGAGATATAATAATATACAATATGGAAAATGAAATACCATACAATCGTGATATAACTTATTTTGCTCGAACTAATTTTCGTAGTACAAATGAAATTTTTGGTATTAAACGTAAAGACCGAAGGCAACATATTTACGTTCTTGGTAAATCTGGTTCAGGTAAATCTGTACTTCTTTCTAATTTAATTCTTCAAGATATCAAAAATGGAGAAGGAGTTTGTGTTGTTGACCCTCATGGAGAATTAGTAGAGGATATACTTAATTTAATTCCAGATAATCGAGCTGAAGATGTCATTTATTTTAACCCCGCTGATACAGATTTTCACGTCGGTTTTAATGTTATTCAGCTTGATAATCCTAAATATAAACATTTAGTCGCTTCTGGATTGATGGGAATTTTCACTAAGATTTGGGCAAATGCATGGAGTGCTAGAATGGAATATATTTTAAATAACACTATTTTAGCATTATTAGATACTCCGAATACGACAATGTTAGGTATTCCTCGGATGTTAGTTGATAAAGATTATCGTCAGATGATTATTAATAATTTAAAGGATCCAGTTGTCAAAGCTTTTTGGATTCATGAATATGAACAATGGCAAGAACGATTTAGAAACGAAGCTATTGCTCCTATCCAAAATAAAGTTGGACAATTTCTTTCAACTTCTATAATTCGTAATGTTGTTGGTCAATCTAAATCAACTATAGATATTTTTAAAATAATGAATGAGGGAAAAATCTTTTTAGTAAATGTTTCAAAAGGACGTATTGGAGAAGATAATTCAGCTTTACTTGGTGGAATGATTATTACTAAAATTCAACTAGCTACGATGGAACGTGTTCGTATTCCAGAAGCTGAAAGAAAAGATTTTTATTTATACGTTGATGAATTTCAAAATTTTGCTACAGATTCTTTCGCTAATATTTTATCAGAAGCTCGTAAATATAGACTTAATCTAACTATTGCCCACCAGTATACAGCTCAACTTGAAAATAAAGATAGTACAAGAGTTAAAGATGCAGTATTTGGAAATGTAGGAACAATGATAGTTTTCCGTGTTGGAGCTGATGATGCTGATTTTTTAGAAAAAGAATTTGAACCAGAATTTACTACTCAAGACTTAGTTAATTTACCTAACTATCATATTTATTTAAAATTAATGATTGATGGAGTCACTAGTCGTCCATTTTCTGCTTCAACTCTTCCTCCTCTTAAAGCAGATTTATCATTAGGAGTTAAAGAAAAAATTATTGAAACTTCTCGCCGTTTATATACTCGTCCGCGAAAAGTAGTTGAAGATGAAATTTCAAAATGGAGCGGAATGCTTCAAACATCTGATGGTGAATCTAAATATAAAGCTGATTGTTCAAATTGTAAAAAGACCACGATGGTTCCGTTTGAACCTAAAGAAGGAAGACCTGTTTATTGTAAAGAATGTTTATATAAAATTAAAACAGGAACTTTGAAACCCAGTACTGGTTTTACTTTGTCTAGATCATCTTCACGAGGAGAAGAGATAGAATCAGCTGGACCCCTAGCTGCATTAGGTATTGAGTTTACTAATAATGGTCATAATAAAATAAGTAGAGGGTCAGATAAAAAGATTCCTGTTTTATTAAATGTAAAAAATAAGAATATTATTAATTCTCAAAAAACTCGTTCAAAGTCAAAAGGTAAACCTAAATTAAATAAAAAACATTCTAAACCGTCACCTCTTTTGAAAAATTTACTTAAAAAAATAGGGATAAATAATGCTAACAATAAAACATTAGAAAAAGAAACTTCAGAAATTGATGAAGTAAAGATTCCTTCTCCGAAAGCTGTTTCACTTTCAATCTTAAAAAACCCAAGTAATAATAAAATAGAGAGTAAGCCAATTCCAACTAAAGAAGCTTCGGAAGAGAAGAAAGCTTCATTAAAAGAGTTGCTAATCAATGTTAAAAAACCTGAAACAAAAAAATTATTAGAAGAAAAACGTAAAATAAAAAAAGAAGTTCCAGAAGATGTTTTGCGTAAAATTCTAAAATAAAATTATGCTAACAAAGAAAATAAGATTTTACATTATTTTTATAATAGTGCTTTTTTCTTGGGTTAGTATAGTTAATGCTGGTGTAATAATTAATGAAGTTCAAATATCTCCAGTGGAAAATAGATTTATAGAATTATATAATTCCGGGAATTCTAACGTTGATTTAACCGGTTGGTATATTCAGAGAAAAACTACCACTGGAAATAATTTTGGGTCTTTAGTCTCTAAAACATACTTTAAAGGAGTTAATATTAAAGCTAATGGTTATTTATTAATATCCAAAACTTCATTGAGTAATTCTGATATTATTGTAGATAATCTAACTCTTACAAAATCAAATTCAATTCAAATTAAAAACTCAAATAGAGATATTGTTGATACAGCTAATTGGGGAAACATTCCTGAAGGGAAAAGTAACCAAAAAATTTTTAGTCAAGAATGGATTATAGGTTCTCCTACTCCAGGAGAACCTAATCAAGGTGTAAAAAACTTGAATATAAATAATAATAATAATGCATCAAATATAAGCACAAATACAAATACAAATACAAATGTAGTCTATAATAATTATATACCCTCAACTCAACAAGATTTATCCATTCGTAAAATAACAGCAAAAATAATCGTTCCTAGAGTTATTTTTGCTAAAACTCCTTTGAAAATAAAAGCGTTGATTACTACTAATAAAAAAGAAACTTTAACGAGAGGAGATTTTCAATGGAATCTAGGAGATGGAACAATTTCTAAAGATAATAATTCAAAAGAGTTTAAACATACTTATTTTTATCCTGGTTA
>VAPG01013256.1_pt1 | contig 13611 bp, 12 predicted proteins | sample 3393851 | NCBI WGS metagenome assembly VAPG01 (sample SAMN08290438, study PRJNA428436) | hydrothermal vent metagenome | isolation source: Deep-sea hydrothermal vent chimney | place: Atlantic Ocean: South-mid Altantic Ridge | depth 2194 m m
AGTTCCGCCGAGCTGAGCCGTTCCGGCGGCAGTTCATAGCCAAAGGCGTTTATTGCCACCCCCTGGTATCTCATAATCCTGCCGGGTGTTGGTTGACCATGGCCACAATATCCCTGTCAAAATAATTCACCGCCATCCCGGCATCCACCACCAGACATTGGGCATTGATGCCGGAGGCCCTGGCCGAAAGCAGGAAGGCGGCAAGATTGGCGGCCTCGGCGGTTTTAAGACCCCGTTTACGGAGAATGGCCTGTTCAGCGAAGAGATAGGAATCCACATAACCGGGAATACCGGCCGAAGCCGAGGTCTTTAAAAGGCCGGGACAGACGGCGTTAAAGCGAACCTCGGAAAAGACGGCAAAGCTCTTGGCGAGAAAGCAGAGCGCCGATTCCAGAGCGGCCTTGATGGGGGCCATATAACCATAGTTCTCGGCCGCCATACGGGTGGTGGAAATAGAGATAGTCAATATCGAGGCCTGGCGCTCTAATAAATCCTTAAAATGATTGCTGATGGCGATAAGGGAAAAGCATGAGATATCCACCGCCTGGAGAAAATCCCGTTTCAAAGTGGCATGAAAGGGCTTTAAGCCTTCGGAATAATTAGCAAAGGCAATGGAATGAACAATACCGGCCAGGCGGCGGCCAGCAAGATAATTATCAATTTCATCCCGCACCCGGACAATATTATCCTCATCCTCCACATCGCAGACAAAAGCCCGGCAATCAGGAAAGAGTTTAAGTGCCGTCTGCCGCCGCGCCGCACTCCGCACCACATGAATAACCTCCGCCCCCTCCTCCACCAGCAGCCGGCCAATGGCACAGGCCACCGACTTTTTATTGGCCAAACCAAAGATAACAAAAATTTTGTGACGCAGATCAAGAAAACTCATATTTTATTGTTTTCAATATTCAGTATAATAACCAGAACGGAGCACAGGGGCAATTTGTCTTCCTGTGCCATCTATCATCTGTCCCCTGTCCTCTGTCCCCTGTCCTCTGAATTACTGACAGCCAAACTCCACCAGCAGCGCCGTCTTCTCCTCCAGCAGCACCCGGCCGCGCATAATCCAGGCCGCGCCAATCTTTTCAATTAATTTTACCCGCATTCTGATGGTGGAACCAGGCCGCACCTGGCGTTTAAAGTTGGCCTTATAGATTCTGGCCAGGATTGGTACCCCGGCCGCTGGCTCCTCAGCCATAAGTTCAGAGATCAAAATCGCCCCGGCCTGAAATACCGCTTCGCAGAGCAGAACCCCCGGCATCAGGGGATAATCCGGGTAATGGCCCTGAAACAACTCCAAATCATCGGGAATGAACTTCTCCGCCACAATCTCTTCTCCCGCCAGACTTATAACCCTGTCCACCCACAAAAAGGGCGGCCGGTGGGGAATGCGGCGGCAGATTTCATCAAATTCCACCTGCCACCTCCAGAACACTGTCGGTTATATAGGCGGCCCGCTCCCCGGCCAGAAAGCAGACGGCAGCCGCCACCTCCTCCGGCTTACCGAAACGACGCATGGGTACCATCTTCTTATATTCAACCAGTTGCTCCGGCGGCAGAGAGGTGATAAGGTCGGTCTCAATAAAACCCGGCGAGACACAATTCACCGTTATCTTACGTTTAGCCGTCTCCTTGGCCAGAGCATGCATGAGGCCAAGCTGCCCGGCCTTGGAGGCCGCGTAATTGGCCTGGCCGGCAAAACCCAGCCGGGACATGGGCGAAGTAATAAATATGATTCTGCCGTATTTCTGTTTCAGCATCAGGAGAACGGCATGTTTGGCCATGTTGTAGGAGCCGGTGAGATTAACGTCTAAAACCCGCTGCCAGTCATCATGCTTGAGCATGGCAACTACCCCGTCACGGCGGATTCCGGCATTATTCACCAGAATATCAATGGTCTCAAAATCCTCCTCAATCTCGGCGAATAAACGGCTCACCGCCGCGTAATCCGCCACATCACATTGTTTAAGGCGCAAAACATCTTCCCCAAAACCGCTTTCCAAGCGTAAGCGATCAGCCGCCGCCTGATCGCTGCCGTAAACCCCGATCACCGTGGCGCCCTGCTCCAGAAAGGCCAGGCTGATGGCCCGGCCAATGCCCCTCGTGGCCCCGGTTACCACGGCAACCCGGCGGCTGAAATCATTATTCATTATCAGACACTCCGCAGATGGGCGTCCACGTCATTGGCGACGATAACCCCATAGTTAATGGCACCCAGCCAGCCGGACATGATAATCCCCACTGAACCCACGTGAAAGAGGCCCGGCACCACCTTGAATATGGAACGAGAGATATCCAGGCCCTCGAATTTGGTGCCGAAGGATGCCCCCATGGTATGGAGGGTATAACGTTCAAAGGTCTTGGGGGTGGCGGCCTCCAGCCAGTCGCATTGCTCCCGGACCCCCGGTAGATACTCTTCGAGAGCCGTCAGTGACCGGTCAATCATCCGCTCCTTGGCATTGTCATACTCGTCCGCGGAGAGCTCGGCCCAGTCATCATAATTGGCGTTCATGGAGGCGACAATGGTATAGCGTTCATGGCCCGGCCTGGTTTTGGGATAATAGAGAGAAAAGGTACGGCTTTTGGTTTCAGGATCCAGCATCTCAGCCGAGCTGAATTCCGGGGCCTTGGAGGTGAAGATAAGATCCCCTATATCGGGGATGGTCTCTCCGGCCCTGATCCCCATATAGACCTGACAGCTGGAATTATTGACCTTCACGGTATCAAAGGAATTTAAAAAATCAGCGGGAAAGGCCTCGCGGCCCGCCAGCTTGTTAATGGTGTTAACAATGCCGCCGTTGGAGACCGCGGCTCTCGCGGCAATCGTCCGCCCGGCCGCCACTACTCCACGCACCCGGCCCTGCTCAATAATTATCTTCTCCACCCGGGCCCTGGTACAGATAGTAACCCCGTTCTTCTCCACCTCGTCCACCATCATGCCGATGAGGCGGTCGGTGCCGCCACTGAAGGTAAAGACCCCCTTATTCATGAAATTAGAGAAGACAATACCGTAAGTAATGGCCGGATCCGCCAGGGTAGAGCCGTTGGCGTAAGTAATAGGCTCCATGAGCAGGCGGTGAATATCGCTGCGGCCGGGGAAAAATTGTTCAAAGAGTTCACCGGTGGTCATGGTGCGGTCGTCATAAAAATTCATCCCGGCCACGGCATTGAAAAAATCATCAATCACCGAGTGCTCTACCTTAAATTTCCGATGGAGAATATTGGCAAAGTCCTGGCGGTCAAAGGTGGTGGTAATGGAGAACTGCGGGTTTTCAAAACGAATATTCTTGAGCTGGACAATGGAGTCCATAATGGCCCGATTCCAGTATTTACGGCAGGTCTTCACCATCCCGTAAGGGAAACCGTGCAGAGAAATATCAAAGATATGCCCCTGGCGTTTAAACCAGGTGGCAAGCCCCCCTAACTGATGATGGTGTTCAAGAAGAAGAACCGAATGCCCGGCCCTAGCCAATCGGTTAGCCGAGGTCAGGCCGCCAAGTCCGGAACCGATAACCACAACATCGTAGCTGTCTTTGACCTCATCTATGGAGTTATAAACCATACTTTTTCCTTTGAGCTAAAGGCCTGTAAATAACCTGGCCGCTCTTGAATCATATCCACGGGCCATCTTCGCACCTGGCACATAAACGTTCCATGAACACCCCGCGGCACCCACTTACCTTTGCGCACCCAGTCATAAAATATGCTGATTAACCATGGTTACTCCGCTCAACATGGCCCCGACAATACCGAGATAGCCTTGATCCGTACCGGCGACAAAGAGATTATCATAATTAGTGCGGCCGTCCTTGATCTTCAGCGGACTGCCGTAAACCGCCCCCTGGGCCTTGGCGGAATAGCGCTCAATGGTCAAGGGGGTAAAGGTATCTTGATATACAATATTTTCAGGGAAATTCCCAATAATTTCGCCCGCCGCCGCCTGACAACGGGCCACGGCCTCGGCCTTGGCCGCTTTATAAGCAGATGAGCGTTTACCGCCCCGACCCCTGTCTAACTGCCGCCAAAGCCGGTAGTTGGCCGGATGAGTAACTCGAATTTGGGCCGTATCATGGGGGGGCAGCCCCTTGAAATTGGCGGGGAAATTAATCACCCCCAGGCCGTAATCCACTAATTCAGCCGGTCGGCAATAATCAAAGCGTCTATGATTGTTATAGAAAATACAGGTGCGTTTGGGCAGGGCCTCTAAGGCTGCGGCCGGCAAGACAAAGATGGACTCCACAAAACTCATCCTGCCCTGATAATCAGCGGGACAGCCCGGCAGACTGTCGGCCAGCAGAGCCATGGTGGCCGGGGCTCCTAGGGTGGATATAACTTTATCCGCTCTCATTTCTTCACCGGAACTGAGCCGTACCGCCTTGACCTCACGGTTCTGAACCGTCAGGGCGCTGACCTCGGCCTCCAACCTCATCTCACCCCCCAGACTCAGATAATGAGCCAGGAGAAGATCAAGAAAGTCCTTAATAGTACCGGCGGGCCGGAAAAATCCCTCAAGGAACAGGGCCTGAAACATAATCACAAACTGACTCCAGTCCATATCATGTTCCTGGCTGTTGCCATAGACCATCAGGGGCCAAAGGAGCATATCAACGAGCAGGAGATCGGGCAGAAAAACGCTCAGGCGCCGACGGCTGGAAAGAACGGGACGAGGCAGAAAGGGATCATAATCCCGCACGGCGCTGATTAAACTCTCAAAACCAGCCGCCGAAGCGGGGAATTTATGGCTGATTTCAGCCCGCAACAGGTCTATGTCATTAGTGAAGCGCAGGGCCTGATCAGGGAAAACGACCTCGGAGCCCACCTGTTCATGAGTAATAAAAGATTTGCGGGAAAGTTTAAGCTGCCGGAAGAGAATATTTAAAGGCCGTGATTTCGCCCTGCGGGGAGCAAAGTTGGTCATGGCGTGCAGGCCAGTCTCAAACAGCTGACCGTGCCGGTAATAATATGAGTTAAGACCGCCAATTCGGTGATGACGTTCCAGAATAACCGTCGGCAGCCCGAAACGGGCGTGGCGAATACCGGCCGCCAGGCCGGAGAGGCCGCCGCCCAGAATAATCAGAGGTCGGGCCACCACGGTTAGAAGTCTTTAAGTTTCGACTCCAGATAATTAACACAGGAGCTCAAAGAGGCCAATTGGGGGTAATCCTCTTCCGGAATCTGGATCTTGTATCTCTTGCGTAATTCCATAACAATATCAAGAAAATCCATGGAATCAAGATCAAGCTGGTCACGCAGGGGTTCATCCGCGTTTATATCCGTGGTTTCAGCGTCCTCGTCTATATCGGCAATAATCTCTAAAATTACAGCATTAATTTCATCACGGGTCATCAATAATCCTCATCAACCGCCTACGCGGTATATTTTTTTACAATTATCACAGAGTTAATACCTACCATACCAAAGGAGGTATTAAGAATGGTATCCACCTTATCCACCTGACGGGCCTTATTCAGCACCAGATTGGTCAGAGCGCAGTCAGGATCCAGTTGACTGACATTAATCGCCGGATGGACATAATTATCATCAAAGGCCGGCAGGTTACCGGCTAATTCCAGTACCCCGGCCGCTCCCATGGCATGTCCGATCATACCCTTGGTATTATTAAACCAGGTCGTGGGACAGTCCTTGAAAATAGAGGCCAGAGCCCCGCATTCCTCCACATCACCCTGCTTCGTACCGGTGGCGTGGGTATTAACAATGTCAATATCCGCCGGGCTCAAATGAGCCCGCTCCAGGGCCTGCTCTATGCATTGAGCCTGGCGGCGACCGTAGGGCATAACAAAATCCCGGGCATCGGAGTTCATGGCGTAACCAGCAACCTCACCATATATTCTGGCCCCCCGGGCCAAGGCCCGCTCCAGGGTTTCCAGACAGTATATACAGGCCCCCTCGGAGATAACAATACCGTTACGCTCCATATCAAAAGGACGGCTGGCCTGCTGCGGATCAGCATGCTGGGCCAGAGCCCCCTGAGCCTTGAAACTGGCAAAGATACCAAAAGAAATAACCGATTCCGATATACCGCCGCAGAGGGCCATATCCACCTCACCGAGACGCAACATCTGCACCCCCTGAATCAGGGCGGCATTACCAGCGGCACAGGCCGCTCCAATGGAGTAGTGGGGGCCGGTAATGCCAAGATTCATGGTAATCTCGCCGGCCGGATTATTCAAAACAGTACGCGGATTATGATGATGGGTCCAATAATCCACATCATAACCGTACTGACTGATATTGTAGACCTCAATCTCGGTCTCGGCGGTACCATGCTCGGTTAGACCGACATAGACCCCGGTACGGCGGCGCTTATAATCCGAAAAATCAATTCCGGCATCGGCAACGGCCTCATTGGCGGCATAAACCCCGAGGCATCCAGCCCTGGTGCCGCGTTTATTTTCCTTTTTCTTGCGGTATTTGGTCTCTGGAAAGGAACAGATACCAGCCGGAACCCGGCCTATATAGCGATGCTCAATCTCACTGATACCACTTTTCCCCTTTAGCAGTTTCTCCCTGAACTCCGGAAGATCAGCGGCGTTGGGCGCGGCCAGCCCCACCCCGGTAATTACAATACGCGGCAGAGAACAAAGCTGGGGGGCGGATACTGTGGGCTGATTATCCATTAATTAAATAATAAATTAAGTTAATTCGAATTAAGCCATAACAACAAATAACATTTCTTTATAATAAAAAAGGTATCTCTTGTCGATAATATTATTCAAATTCGCCCTTAAAACGACTAAAGTCAGCCCTTAAATGCCGCAGGTCATCCCGCAGCCGCTCCACCTCGGACATCAAAAAAGCGATTTTATCATTCTCGGCCTTTATCTCCCGCATGGCCGGTTCAGTGACCGCAGCCGGGGCCTCTGTTTCTATCTGCGGTTCACCAGCGAGAAGATGGGCGTAACGATGTTCCTTGCGGCCCGGCATACGGGGCAGCTTTTGCACATAACCCGATTCAATCATCTCTTCCACCCTCTCCTCCACCTCAGAGAGATCAGAGAACTGAAAGGCCCGCTCGCTGCGGCCGCGTAACTCCCCCAAAGTCTGGGGGCCGCGCAGCATTAATACCATGAGAATAGCGGCCTCCTGAGTCAATAAATTACGACTGCTCACCAGAATCTCAGAATATTTGGGTACCCGGCTGGAATCACCCTGCACCAATAGTCTCTTGTCCTTGAGACTGGCAATCCCGCGGGCCACCGTTGTTTCATCAAAGGATACCACCGGCAGACGATTTGACTTTTGATTACAGGCCGTAAGCAGGGAATTTAAGGTAAGGGGGTAATAATCCGGGGTAGTCATACTCTTTTCCAGCAGACAACCCAGAACCCTGATCTCCACATCATTAAGTTCAATATCCATAGTTTTCTCCACTTCCACACCGCCCGGAATTAAAGCGGCTGAATTACAGGGCATAATCAAGACAAGGTGTAATCTACCAACTTCCCATTATACTTGCCAGACAAATGAACCTGTTGCTGGTTATGCAAAGGAGATTGGCCTGACTACCTCCAATTCTCCCGATTCAAAGAGCTTTATAGCCCCAAATTCACCATCATAACCGGCCTGGCACAGGGCGAAAAAATCAGTCAAATACATTTAGCTCCCAGCCCAGCCCGGCCGGGGAATGACAACCGAAACTTGAGATAAGGTATAACGATCCAGATCGGCGAGATAACGCATCTCCTCTCAGGCGCATTCCGAATAACCGCAGGAATGACACACACAGCAGCCCCCCTCATACTCTATAGCCCCACCGCACTCAGGACAGGCGCCAAAGGGCTGGGTGTCTGAGGCCATGCTATCATCTTTGGCCCCATTCTGGGTCTCCATATGCTGGCGAATGGCCTGGGCAATGGCATCGGCACAGGACAGGACTTTATTGCCGCCAAAACCAGCCGGTTTATGACAGCTTATGCCGATCAACTGTTTGATAATAGGCTCCGGCTTCATGCCGCTGCGCCAGGCCAGAGAGACCAGGCGGCCAATGGCCTCACACTGGCTGGCGGCACAGCCTCCGGCCTTACCGACAAAATTAAACAATTCAAATTGATGCTTATTATTATCCTCATTAATAGTGACGTACATCTGACCACAGCCGGTTGTCATCTGATAGGTCTTACCCATTAGACTGCGCGGCCGATCCCTTTTCACCAGAGCCCCCTGTTCTCTGGCCTGCGTCTCCCCAGAACCAGTGCTCTCAGTACTCAAGACCTGGTTGGCCCGGCAGCCGTCACGGTAGATGGTTAAGCCCTTGCAATTCATCTCATAGGCCAGCATATAGGCATCCTGAACATCCTCCACCGTGGCATCATGGCCAAAATTAATGGTCTTACTCACCGCGTTATTGGTGTATTTTTGAAAGGCGGCCTGAGTCTCAATATGGTTACGGGGATTAATATCGTGGGCGGTCTCAAATATCTGCCGATATTTAAGCGGAATCTCCTCTAAGCCCTGCACCGTCCCCCGGCTGGATATTTTTTTAAGTAATTCTTCGGAGTAAAAGCCATGAGCCCGGGCCACCGCCGCAAAGACCGGATTGACCTCATACATCTCCGTATTGTCCATAACCCGGCGCAGAAAAGAGATGGCAAAAACAGGCTCCACGCCGCTGGAACAGCCCGCCAGAATACTCAAGGTGCCGGTGGGGGCAATGGTGGTGCGGGTGGCATTCCGCACCGGAACATCGGCGGCCTGCCGGCCATAAATACTCTCCGGAAAATTAGGAAAGACGCCCCGCTGTTCACCAAGTTTTATAGAGTAATCCAGAGCCTTCTCGTCGATAAAGCGCATAATCTTCCCGGCCAGTTTAACGGCCTCCGGTGAGGAATATGAGAGCTCCAGCTTACAGAGCATATCGGCGTAGCCCATAACCCCCAGGCCGATTTTACGATTCTCTTTGGTGACTTTATCAATCTGAGGCAGCGGATAACGATTAACGTCAATGACATTATCGAGAAAATGAACGGCCGTATCCACGGTGCGGCCCAGCTTCCCATAATCTATCTCACCATCTGCCACCATATTAGCGAGATTAATGGAGCCCAGATTACATGATTCATAGGGCAGCAGGGGTTGCTCACCACAGGGGTTGGTACTCTCAATCGCCCCGGCCTCGGGAGTTGGATTTTTGGCGTTCATCCGGTCAATGAAGACGATACCCGGTTCACCGGAGAGCCAGGCCTGCTTGACAATCTGCCGGAATACCTTCGTGGCGCTCTGTTTCTTCACCACCTCACCATCTCTGGGATTGACAAGGGAGTATTCGCTGTCCGTCCTCACCGCGTCCATAAATTCATCGGTAATGGCCACCGAGAGATTAAAATTATTCAGGGTACTGAGATCAGACTTCACCTTGATAAAATCCATGATATCAGGGTGATCCACCCGCAAAATAGCCATATTGGCTCCCCGCCGGGTGCCGCCCTGTTTGATGGTCTCGGTGGCGCAGTCAAAAACAGACATAAAGGAAAGCGGGCCGCTGGAGACCCCCTTGGTGGAATGCACCAGATCATTATGGGGCCGAATACGGGAAAAAGAAAAGCCGGTACCGCCGCCGCTTTTGTGAATCAGAGCCGTCTGCTTCACCGCCTCAAAAATGCTCTCCATGGAGTCCTCCACCGGCAGCACAAAACAGGCCGACAACTGCCCTAATTCCCGGCCGGCATTCATCAGGGTTGGAGAATTGGGCAGAAAATCAAAGGCGGCCATCATCTCATAGAACTCAAGGGCCAGATCGGCAACAGGAGAACCATCCTTGTAATTCACCTCCCCGGCAGCCACGGTTCTCGCCACCCGCCAAAGCATATCCTGAGGAGTTTCAGTTACCTCACTATGATTATCCTTAACCAGATAACGTTTATTGAGTACGGTCAAGGCGTTAGGGGTAAAGGCTGGTTTCCTGACTCCAGCCGGTAAGGATATCTGATTAATATTCATTTTTTTGGCCATAGATTTCTCCTGATTAGTGATGTTTGTCCAACAACTTTACTCTTCTCAAATACGGGGCAGAAACACGGGACGAGACTTAGAAAGAGCATTTAAGATATTTTTGACATTTGGGCCGCCCAGAGCGAGATACGCACTATGTTGTATAGTGAAGAACAAAATCGCACAATATATTGTAAATGTAAAGACAAAAATCACTTGGGGAGAGAGAAAAAATGGCCAAAAATCGTGCCAAAAAAAATCCCGAGATAAGAAAAATAACGAGGGGAAAATAGGGGAGGGAGGAAAACATATAAGGCCTTTAGCGGGCCGAGAGAATTAAATTCAGGATTCCTGCCTTTTAAAAAGCAGGGATCCTGAATGGGGGACAATACAAAAAGGTGACAAATTAGAAAACTTTCTTGTATTGCACCCTCCATAATAAAAAAATTATTTAACAGCCTTCCACCGCCCGTCTTTTGACCACGGGACGAATCTTTATTTTATCACCAGGCTTGAGTTGATCCGCCTTATCGCCGCAATTAATGGTAACCATCCCGTTCTTAACCGTTTCAACGGTGCATTTCAGGGTCTTGGCGACAGCGACTCCAGCGGTCAAGGCCGCGGCCAGGAAAATTGCCGTCACAATAACGCTTGTCCGTTTCTTAAGTTCTCTCATGATACCCTCCTTTTATTTTTCCGGCCCTATTTACGGCCATGACAACCATTGCAATTAGTGGGGCCGCTGGCAATACCCGCCTTTTTAACCTTTTTGTGGCACTGACGGCAGATATTATGGAAATATTTCATTAATTTCTTCGGGCCGCCGACCTTGTCCAGGGCCGCGCCCAGAGTGGCAGCGGGATCAGCCGATAGAAGCGCCTCAGCACTTTTGGCCCCCGGATGACAGGCACTGCAGGTAAAGGCATCGGTATAGGGATAAGTGGAATATTTTTCTTTACCCTTGAGATAGACCTTGGCATGCTGAGCATGGCTGAAAGAATTGACGTGTTTTCTGTCCCTCGGCAGCCCCTTGATTGAGGCCATATTAGCCTGAGTATTAATGTTTATAATCCGGGGTATCTCTTTGGCCTGAGCCGACACCACCGGCACCGCCGCCAGCAGCGCAAAACCGCCGATTATCGCCAAAAATCTTCTGTTCACAATTTTATCCATTCCTGCCTCCTTTAAGCTGAATTGACTATTTCGGGAATCCCGCTAACATTGCGGGCAATGCTCCCGGCCTTTGTCAATACTCTACGGAGGTTTGGCGATTTTAAATAGAGGACATCGCCCCAAAGCGGGCGGCACGGGGGGAGACAAGGATAGATGTCTACACGATAACTACTTGATTAGATAAGCAAAAAGACAATCAGCCACCTCGGGCTTCTACCAGACCGCCCGGATGCCAAGCCCCTTGCGAATGGCATCGACCTTACGTTCCAGATCAACCCGCCAGGTAGCGTGAATGCGGGCGGCCGCCGGAGCGATCAATTCAGGCAGGCCGTAAACCAGACGATCCACCGCCCCGCTGGACTCAATTACCGCCTCAATGGAGCGGGCCCCGAATTTATATCTGGCCAGCAATAAGCGCAGCAGGAGACCGGAGGTCTTGCGGGCCGCCTGCTTCCAGTGGGTGTCCATCTGGTGGGCAATAATAAAGGCCCGTTTCATCAGAATCCGTCTTAATTCCTCAAGTTCCAGAGGACTGGCGGAATCCGAAAAGAGATGCTCACCCATATTAATGCCTTCAATATCGAGAACAACCCGCAAGCGACTCATAAAATCGGGAATCTTCAGGGTCTTGGTAAGCTGCAGGGCCTTGGGTTCATCATCTGCCAGCAGCCGTTCCATATCCTCCCAACTGGCTTTTACCCCCCCGGCAAAGACGAAAATAGCCCGGCCGATATTATAAGGGGTGCCGTTGACATAGGTAACACCATCCTGCATGGCGGGCAGGAAATAACGTAAATAGCCGAATTCATGATTATCATAACGGCAGTCGAATTCATCCCAGAAGACGATGGGTATCTTGCCTTTGGCAACCGTGGCCCGCACCGGCTCAATGGCAAAATTGATCTCATCAGGGCCGCCAAACTGGGTGAGATTAAATTCAAAAAATTCAAAGGGGTCGCTGGCAAATTTACCGGCAATTACCCGGGCGACCTCCTTCACCGAAAAAGATTTACCGGAACCGGGAGGGCCGAATACTCCGACACACAGAGGGCGCTGTACCCTCTGACGCATGGCATAGGAGGACATGACATGCTGCAGGGTCACCACCGGTTCAATCTCCACCGGATCAGTGGTGCGCAGATTACCGACATGATAGAGCCGCAGGCGCTCAAAGCCCCGTTTCCAGCTCACCTCTTCCTTCAGATGATGCAAGACCTCACAAATTACCGTCAAGGCCTGGGACGCTACCCGCGGCTGCCCGGCCAGCTCAACGGCATAGGCGGATTTAAAGGGGAAAAGAGCCCGCAGGGCCTTCTTTTTATCGGCATCCCAGGCCTGACAGGCCACCTTATCCAGATTCCTGTCGAAATCCAACGCCTTGTAATCCAGTTCAATAAAATAAGGATCAGCCCGCAGCTCGGCAGTGGAACATGACCGGCCGTTTTGAAACGAAGCTGAAAAATCCAGGCGCGGTAAATGAAGACCATTATCAAAAGAATACCCCTGGTCATAGAGGAGATGCCAGTTAACCAGCACCCGGCGTGAAAAATCATAGAAATAATTACGGCAGAAAGGCGGGCTGCTGTCCTCAAGACAATCCCTGACCAGCATGGAGGTAAGCAGGGTATCGTAACAGGGGGTAGAGCCTTTGTAGCGGGGAGAGCTTTTTTCGGGCAGACTACCCGGCCGATGACGGAAATAATAGCCGTCCGGGCCCAGATAAAGGATACCATGGGGATACATCTCCACCAAAATATGGCAGCAAAAGCGGCCGGTTGCCGAGTCCCACAGCCCTACTTCAAGAGACCTTAAGGCCTTGATGGCCATGGCGACAATAGATTCCCAGTTCACCGAGGAATCCATTTCCATCCTGGTAGTCTCAAGATCAGCAAGACGGCAGAGGAGATGAAAATCGGTCTTGAATCGCAGCGCCCAATCCTGCCAGTGAGCGGCGCTGATCCCCATGGCGATAACCCAAGGCTTGTTATTACGGGATAGAAGCTCAGCGGCCAGAGATGGCGGGACACCGGAATCATCAATAACAACAATCCCGGTATTACCGCCCATAACCGCCTCGTGCTTTGCTAATTCAAGCTGATTACATTCTGGAATGCGCCCCTCGGGGGGCAGGATCTGCTGGAACATGAACCAGCCATGTCCCGTACCCTTATCAACAGCCCGCTGACGGAATATCTGATAAATCTCCTTGGGCTCCCCATAGCTGACGGCATTAATCACCGGGCTTTTTGCAAGTGAAGCTATATAACCGGATAACCAGGCCCGGCATTGTTCAAGGCGGCCCTTCTCGACCTTCACCGGCCCGGCCAGAAGTTCAATAAAATCGCCAGGATTATAGCCATAGGCCGGCAGACTGCCCTCGGCCAGGAGACTGACCTCCTTGATGGGCAAATTGATAATCCTGACCTTGGAGCCAATGAGGAGTAATTGTGAGCTGTTATCAGACATAACATTCCCCCGCCGTAAATTTTA
>VAPG01027342.1_pt1 | contig 13610 bp, 11 predicted proteins | sample 3393851 | NCBI WGS metagenome assembly VAPG01 (sample SAMN08290438, study PRJNA428436) | hydrothermal vent metagenome | isolation source: Deep-sea hydrothermal vent chimney | place: Atlantic Ocean: South-mid Altantic Ridge | depth 2194 m m
CAAAGGCAAACATGCCCCGGAGTTCTTTGACACAGCTCTCACCCATCTCTTCGTACAGGTGCAGAATAACCTCGGTATCACTTTTTGTCCTGAACTGATGATCGGCGGTTAATCTCTTTCGCAACTCCTTGAAATTATATATTTCTCCGTTAAAGGTGATCCAGATTGTCCCGTCCTCGTTGGCCATGGGCTGATTGCCGGTTTCCAGATCAATAATGGACAGACGGCGATGAGCCAGACCAACGGTCTGTTCCGTATTGATATAGGTTCCAGAACCATCAGGCCCTCGATGCCGTAATGCCCGGTTCATTGTATCCAGATCAACCTGCCCGACACCACAGGGGTTGATATATCCGGCTATTCCGCACATCTCAGTCCGTCACTCCCTCTCCATTTCCCATGAGAATTCTACATCTTAGGGATGTATCTAAGACCCAAAAATATGAAAGAATAGGAGGAAAAGAAGAAGAACACAAGAACAAAAAAATAAATCCTGCCCCGGTTCAGGATATGTCGGGCCGAATAGAGGAAAAAACCGATCATCGGCACGATCGGCAGCAAATAACGCCCCTGGGCCTGAAAATCGGCTATCCATGAATTCAGGAGGGAGGCACCGATCAGGGCGGTTGAACAGAGGATAACCAGAGCAAGAAGCCAGCCATTGCCGTCGAGGGACTGACTGCGCAGAAGATCGTAAAGAATGGCCGCCAGAACGAGAATAAGGAAAAGCTGAATGACATCATAATATTCGGCGGAATGATAGAAGTGCATATTGCCATACACACCGAATGAGCTCATAAAGGTAATATGCCCCCAATCCATATTTTTCCAGACATGATAGAGAGAAACCCCCTTGTCTTTCAAATCAGCGGCAAAATACATATGCTCAGGACCAACCGAAGGCTTGAAATTCTCCTCTGCTGTTTTCTCCTGCATTTTTGAAATATTCTCAGTCGGATGCCAGCCGTTGACGGCAACATGCAGGGTATAATAAGCCGAAAAAACACACAGGGCCGCTATGAGGACGAGCACTAATTTTTTCAAAATCAGACGGGGATCGGAAAACCGCTTCAGGTACAACTGCAACAGAAAATAACAAAACAGAAAAACAGGGAAAATATAAAAATTTTTCTTGATCATAAACAACAGGGAAAAAAGGCAACCAAATCCTATTCCCCTGACAACGGTTATAAAGGGGCGATAGTGACCATGCAGGTACAGGTTAAAGGATGATGTCTTCATAAGGACCTGATAACTTATGATAAATAAAACAAACAAGGCAAAGGCATCCGAATTGAAATAACTGAACACATACCAAATTTGCGGCGAGATAAAGAGGGGCAGGCAGATCAGCCTGAATGCAGGCTGTTTAAGACAGAGAACCAACAGAAGGGCAAAGAGTGAAATATTAAAAATACGCAATATGACAAAATGTTCAAGGGGGAGAAAAGAAAATACCCGCAGGAACTTTCCGGCCAGCACATAAACGATTTCCAGGGAATTCAGCCGTGACACTCCGTGTTCACTGTAGGTCGTCTCGATTGCAGGATCATCGGCCGCAGGAGGAAGCCAGTGATTGTCCTGGTAATATGAGGCCGCCGCCATGTGTACCAACTCGTCCGGATGCATGTTGGGCCTGCTGATGACCGCCATGGTCATGATCAAGGCCAGGACAAAGAAGAAAAAACATTCAATGTCGCAGGTAAAATTATCCATACGGCCGGCCAGGTATTTCAGGGCATAGAGCAACAGTAAGCCGCCGGCAAAGAAAAGAACAAGGGCGCCATAATGGGGCACGAAAGATACCTTGATCTCCAATTTAGGGTCCGCGCTGGAGGTGACGACCCGCAGCCCCTCCTTTGTCACCTTAAGCTCCTTGATCCCATCGATTATTTTGATACGGTGAAAATCCTCGGCACTGTCGAGATCAAGCGTAAACAAGCCCCCTTGATTGATGTGTATTTTTTTGATCAGGACTTCCCCTGGCCGGTCCAGGGGATCGATACGCAGGTATTTGACGGCAGAGCTGATAAATCTATAGCGCAGATTGCCGAGACGAAAACGATAATGAGTCACAGCAGGGGTGATATCTCTTTGATAGCCGGAATGTCGTTCAACGTAGACGCCCTGGGTACCTGTCCAAAAAATCTGGAACAGGCCGGGTTGGCTGGTCTGAACGTCGACATCCACCGTCGGGACATAGGCCAGGTTCATGCAAGCAGTAATGAGAAGCAGCGAAAACACAAAAAACAGTATTTGTTTCACCATGTTCTTTGTCCCACTGCACAATTGAGGCAGCAACATCACTCACGCTCCTGATAAACATAGAGGTTGGGGCTTATATCCTTTTTCAACGAATAGGTTAACCGGATGCCGTGCCGCGGCCCGGCGACCGGGAGGCCCACACGCCAGATATAGATGTCCGTATGGTCTGAATACAGAACGTATTTGGAATCATTGGAGATACTGGGCCAGTGGCTGCGGCCGGCGCCGATGAGATACCGGGACCGTCCGACCGTCCCGCTTGCGGCGTCAAAACGAGTTATGTAAACGGGCCTGACCCGGGCCCGCCGCGTCGTCACCAGAAATGTCCCGTTCGGCGCCCAGGCAGGGGCGCAGTCGCCCGCCTTCATGGAATCGTTGGCAATATATCTTTTTTCCCGCAGATCAATGATGATTGAACGATGCCCGCTATCCTCGGTAAATGTCAATAAATAACGGCCTCCAGACCGTAACTGAGCGCTTTGTGAAAGGCGATAATGACGAAAGGGAGATTCGTCCTCATCGTGAATCACCCTGGTTTGCCCTGTTTTCAGGTCGTATAAAAGGACCTGGCGGGTATTGCCGCGATTAATCGCCGTGATTCCTCGACCGTCAGGAGTCCAGAAGGCCCCGGCGCCGTATTCGGTAACAACATTGTTAAACAGCGGCCGCCGGGCGCTGAAATCGTGATTCATGATCCAGACATTGTGACCCCGGGTAAAAACGATGCGGGAACCATCGGGTGACCAGCGGGGATTTTCACCATTGGTCACCTCCACCGGATGCCAATCTTCTAATTTTGAATCCATGATCACCCGATTGCGGACCCAGAGAAGTTCTGCCGACGATAATCCCCACTCCACCGGGATGGGCTGCTCCCCGGAGGCAGGCGGAGCAACCCGGTTGGTCGCCACCTCGGTGATCAACATGACAATACCGGTGAGCAGCAGAACCGCTGACAGGATAATCAACCGCCGGGCTCGTGGCGAAAATGATCTCTTCGATGTGCGGAGTATCATGTTATGTTCTCATGCCCCTGTTGAACGTCTGCCTGAAAAGGCTTATAAAAGGGCTGCGTTGCCAACTCAAGCATGGGGATATCTCCCCGCGAATCACCATAAGCGAAGATTTCCGCAAAATCATCCAGGCGGCAATGTTCAACAAGTCGGCGCACTTTCTCATCACCCCAGCAATTCAGGCCCTCAATGCGGCCGGTCAACCTGGAATCAACAACTTCCAGACGGGTCGCCAACAGTTCAAGCCCATGACTATCACACCACGGCCGGAGAATCACATCAGGGGTCGCGGACACCACGACGACCCGGTCACCCCGGCTCACATGCCAGGCGATTCGCCGCATGGCTTGAGGACGAATAATCCCGGGGAGTGTGTCGCGGGCAAAACGAGACGTCTTGCTCACCAAGGCTGAAAAAGAATGGCGAGCAAAAAAATGGCTCAACACGTCTTCCTTTAAGCGATAGTTCGGGTAACACCTGAACAAGTATCCGATAATACGAGGAGATAACGCGGCCATGCCGATGCAGAAACGAACCCGGCCGGTCGCCTCCCTGACAAACATCAGAAAACTGTCCCGGTCACTGATCGTCCCGTCAAAATCAAAAATCGCCAGATTCATCTTCTCAGTGCAGCGCCGTCGTGATCGTCGGTTGAAAAATTGAATAGAGGGCCGGAACCGGGATGAACAGCAAGGCTAACATGATCGCGGCACAGGCAAGACAGTAGATGAAAAAACCTTTCTGTTTATAAAGGTGTTCAGGATACTGTGTCGGACTGTCCTCAAGAAATCCAAGGTGAATATACCAGGCAATGAAGCCGGCGACAAAAGGGATGGACAAGATCAACTCCATACGATAGCGGATCAAAAAAATACCGAAAAACAGGCCAAAGGCCACAGCATAATAGGTAATACTGATTAATAACCGCTCTTCGTTATAATAAGCAAAGGATTGCCGGTAACCGGCGCTGACGGCCGGATCATCAATTCTCCGATATTCAGCGAAACGCTTTACGGCCATAAAGAAGGCCCCGACCATCCAATAGGCCAGAACCAGCGAAACCGGTGGCAGTGCAGTTATCCCCGTCGCATACCAGCCGAGTAAAAGGCGTAACGGATTATTGACCGATTCACTCAAGACATCAAGGTATGGTTTGTCCTTGCTGCGCAGGGGCGGAATATTGTAGACACATCCCATGACAAGGAGCATCAGGGCTACGATAAAAAAATAGCGCCCCAGGACGCTCGCCATTCCCAAACCGGCAATCGCGAAGGCCACCCATTCCAAGTACGCTATTTTTTTCCGAACCTGCCCGGAAGGAATCGGCCTGTTTTTCTTTACCGGATGAAGGGCGTCATAGCGGGCATCGAGGATCTCGTTAATGATGTAATTACTTGAAGCAACTATACCAGTGGCCAGCAGGGCAACGAGCAGCCTCCACGCCATTGTCCAGGTGAGCAGATCAGGTTGGGCATACAGGGCAACCACCACGCCCGGCAGCATAAAAACATTCTTAAACCAGTGATCAAATCTGGCAATCATCAAATATGAACGGATCGTCTTCCGCATAATCCCCCATTGCCTTTCATACAAGGCTCATGTTCTCTCGTAAAAAGTGAACTATTTAAGTCGAAAGTCACGATGAAATCTATGGCGTTTACCAGAGGTTTCCGTTAATACTGCCTGTAACATCAACATAAAATGACTATTTTGACAACCGGGATCACGCAACCTGTGACAGGTTTCCTTTCAGCGATCAATGCGAATTCTCTTCTGTAACTATGAATATCCACCCATCGGCGGCGGCGGCGGAGTCGTCAATGCGTTCCTGGCCGAGGAATTGGCCAAACGGCACCGGGTCACGGTCCTGACGTCCGGCGGTCTCAAACTGCCATCAGCTACCGTGGAAGGCGACGTCCGGATCATCCGGGTGCCGGTCTTCTTCCGTCGTCTCCAGGCCGCCGCGAACCTGGCCAGCATGACGAGCTATCTCCCCATGGGCATACGCGCCGGACGCACACTTCTCGCAGCGGAGTCGTTTGACATCATCAACACCCATTTCGTCCTCCCGACCGGCCCTGTCGGTAATTATCTGGCGCGGTTTGCTCACATCCCCAACGTCTTGTCCGTGCACGGCGGCGACCTTTATGATCCGAGCAAATGGATGTCCCCCCATCGTCACCTCGTGTTCCGGATAATCGTGCGCCGTCTGCTCAGACGGGCGGATATCGTTGTCGGCCAGTCAAGCAACACCCTGAGCAATGTCAGCCGATATTATATCCCGAATCTCAACACAAAAAAAATACCATTGGGCATCCCGCGGCCGGTCTTCCAACCGGCATCACGGGAGGCATTCGGCTTCACCGACGACCAGGTGCTGCTGGTTACCGTGGGCCGCTTGGTTTCGAGGAAGGCCATAGATCAACTGATCGCCATGATGCATGAACTTGACGACGAACGTGCCGTCCTGGCAATCATCGGCAGCGGTCCACAGAAGGAATCTCTTCAACACCAGGCAGTATCCCTGGGCGTCGACCACCGAGTCAAATTTTTCGATAAAGTGCGGGATGAAGAAAAATTCCAACTGCTCCAGATGGCGGATCTGTTTGTCTCGACCAGCCAGCACGAGGGCTTCGGCCTGGTGTTCTTAGAGGCCATGGCCTGCGGACTGCCGGTGGTCTGCTACGACTTTGGCGGTCAGACTGATTTCCTGGCCGACGGCGTGACGGGCCGTGTTATTCATCTCAATAAAACGAACAGCTTTACGACTGCCTGTCGGCAACTGATTGCCGATCCTGAATCACGTTCCGCCATGGGCAGGGAAAACATCCGGCAGATGGAAGACTTCTTCATCGACCATTGCGCGGCAGCGTATGAAAAACTCTTTGAGTCCGTGCTCAAGGCCCGGCATCCCTGACCGGCCTCTACTATCCTCCTGGATGCCGGGCACAGTTGCTACTGCATCAACTCAAGCGCTGTGTCAAATACCGCGCTATCACTTCCCATACCGGCCTGATTTTGGGTGTCCACCAAGAGAACCACAATATCATGGCCGAAACTCCCGCATAAAGTACCCCCCACAACAGCTTGATGAACATCACGCGAACCGGACCGCTGTCTTTGCGGACGCGGTCCTCATCCCACATGATCTCCATTCTCTGCGCCCCGATGGCATGATGGACGAGAGAAGTACGATGCGGGAAGATAATAACACCCGCCGCCGTCAAGAGTTTATCATCCTCGTAAACCGCCAGGGCCAAGGGCAAATGAAAAAAATCAGTCCCGTATGACACTCGGTATATCTCGACTGCCGGCGGAAAACGGCCGAAATGAACACGATGCGGATTCCGGCCCATATAAATCATCAGCCCCGTGTCCCGTCCCCGGATCGGCCGAGGCAGTATAAAAGAAACCAGGGTATGCGTATCACCCCTTGTCTTGTAGACCGATCGCCACTGGTCGCGATTATCATTACCATGATGTTGCAGAAAAAACTCCATCGACCGGGGTACCCGGCGCACGGCAAGCATCACGGACGTAATCGGCAAAGGGGTGAGAGTCTCAAACACCAGCGCTCCTGCAACTGACAGCGCAAAAATGCCCGGCCGCAGACGTGCGGCTACAGCAGAAAAACGGACGGTTCCGGCAATCATGGCTGTTGCCAGGCTGACTCCGGCTACGCCCGCCAAAAAAAGCAAGTAGGGATTCTGCTGAATCCACCGGTCGGACAATTGTAATGCCGCCAATAAAGACAGAACAAGAAACAGGACTAAACCGGCATACAGACTCAGACGCTGTAACAGGGTGATACGCTCGTTTTGAAGATGCATTGGCCTTGAGGTTTTTTTGTTTGCCCTTACTAAAACGAATCAGAGTCGTCAATGGACCGGCCTGTCGGGGCCGAGAATGTGATCCCACGGACATGCCAGCGTATGGGTTGACGATCCTTCATGGCAGGCTGTTTTCCCGCCTGAAGCGCAAGAACAACTCTGTCTCCGCTCAGATTGCCCATCTGTTCTTCAGGAAGGGTGATGCGATATTTTCGCCAGGCATGGTCCAGAACGCCCCTCTCCGCCTCTTGACCATTGAGTGACACACGAAATGAAGCCGTTTGGCTTCCGGCTCCTTCTCCAGACAGCCTTGCGCTGAACATCATGATCGGATTTTTTTTCAATACATCGGTCCGAACCAGCCGGACAAGACGATTTGATGTGAATATCCGGGGTCTGAGTCTGTACAATGAATAATCGGCATCACGATCCATGAGTTCCCAGGAGGAATTCAGCGCCTTCCAGGGAAAGGGTTTTTGCCATCCCGCTGCCAGCCAGGCGATGGAAGGCCGGTCAATAATCAGGAAGACCTCCGGCCAGATTTCAGTGAGTCTGTTGGTCACTTCCGCAACCTTCCAGTCCCTCAGCAGCTCCTCGATTTCCGATATATACGCGGGTACAAAACCGGAATAGCCGTTGACGAGAAAATGAAAATCACCGATTGTGTTCAGCACACTGTGGGCGTTAACGACCTTGGGGGTCGTCGGGATCTGGAACAGAACACTATGTTCAGGGAGTCGCCCGGCATGCTGAATCACCGGAGAACGCACCAGATTCGTATAATCCGCGTATCGATACTTCATGTGCGCCGCTTCAATAAACAGGAACAGCAACAGAAACGGAAAGACCCAGATCACCCGTTTCTCAAGCGTGACCAGTCGCTCCAGCAAAATACAGCTGCACACGATGAGGTACACCATGACTATAACGGCAAACCTGGTCAAGGCCCGTACTATGCTAAAAACGGCGGTCTGGTCAAACAATGGATACAGGGGGCCATGGGCCAGTTTGATCAGACGCGTATCCAGGCCGATCGTGATAAACGGCCCCAGGCTGATAAAAAAACAGATCACGGCCCCGGCCGCCAGCCCTGCAACAAACACCGTTTGCCGTGAACCATCAGAGGGGAGGAACAGCTTGAAAATATAGAGAGCCAACAGCGCCAGTGATACGGGAAACAACCACGGAGCCATTCCTGTGAGCCTGGGCAGTCCGCGGGAATCAAGACTGGTCAGGATGATTGACCAGAATATCAACCATAGCGTGACCTTGGCGATGACGATACTGGTCGGCAGCCATCTCCTTCCACCTGGCCGCCCCATATCAAAGGCCGGCTGGGTCACAAAATAAATCAGGGACAAAACGGCCAGCACGCTCCCGGGGAAGAGATAGGTCTCCGCCCAACGTCTTTCCGGAGTAAAGAGATGGGTAAACAGGACCGAAGAACGGGTATCGAGATACATCAACGGCTGGGCGTGACTGATCATAAAATCGTTCATGTTGCGCGCGTAGCCGCCCTGGACCTTCAGGAGGACGTATGGATAGAGAAAGAAGACGGCGGTAAAGGCAACCGTAGCGCCGATCAGTCCCAGTGACCAATAAAACCGTTTATCACGCAAAAGATCCCGATTATTGGCGACATAGGCGGCAAACATACATAACAGGGGGAAAGCCACCATATAAGTATAGTAGATACAGGAAGTGACCGAGATAACGCAGCCGGCGCAGAACAGGAGCGCACGGACCAGGGTGGGACGACGTAACCATCGCATCAGCAGGAGCAGCATGAGAGGGATGATGAAAACAAGCGTCATGTTGAACTCGATGTAATACATCATGAATAACGGCATGAGGCAGTAGATGAAACTCCCGACATAGCCCACGGCGCGGCTGATTCTCAGCTCACGCAAAAAGGCATACATGGTGACGCCGGCCAGTGCCCAGAAAAAAAGCATGGTGCCGTTAAACGCAAAAAACGGATTATGAGTCGGCCCATAGAGGGCCGCGTACATGAAGGATTCAGGCCAGAGCATCTCGCCAAAGGCGAGGGTCAGGGAGTGCGGATAGAAAAAGTTGGCGTTAAAATCGGGACGCAGGATGTGGCCGTTGAGGATGTTATGGGCATTCCAGGCCATCCACTGCCCCATGAGCTGCGTGTCCCAATGCTCGCCCAAGCCGGTAAAGAAAAACGAATGCCAGGGCCTGACGCTTAACAGCACCACACCGGCAAGAGCGACAAAAAGCGCAAGGTATTCGCCGCTTGTCCCCGCCCATTTAAAGCGTAACAAAGACGTTGAATTGCCGTTTGCTCCGGCGTTAGGTCGTAATAAACGCATTTGCCGGCCTTAACCGCGCCGCCCTGCTGGGCGCCCGAGAACTGAGCCAGGATTTATACATATTGTTCCTGTTGCATTTCAAAGTTGGCTCCCGGTCCACTTCCCAGATTTTTTATCGAGGACGGCCCCCTATCATTTCTATTCCTTTGCCAGTTTCACGGGTAAGGATTGAATTGCGGTCCAGGTCGTCATGTGTACCGCAAGCCGTAACGGGTAAGAAGAAAACTCAGGCAGATTAGGTATCGACCTTGTTTCCTGTAATCCAGTGTTATAATAAGAGTTCTTCGGCTCAAGCTTCTCCTCCGGACTCCAGCCCATACCAGCCCGGAGCGATATGTATGCTCGGTAGTGTTTGCCGTCGTACCCGGTCCAGTAGACCCAGGGGTTGCCCTCCTTGTCCATGCCGATAATGGGTAATATATCGGGATAGGCATCCTCCTTGCTGACGCGTTGCGGAGGATCCCATTTTGTCCCTTGCCAACGCGAAAATACAATGGCGTCAGCCCCGGTATTGGACGCCGACCAGACCAGCCAGGGCATCCCATTGTTGTCAATGGCGATCGACGAGCCGGTATTGGAAGAAAAAGGACTGGGTACCTGCTGCGCAGCGGCGCAGACCTGCCCGCTGCATGTGGTAAAACGCAACTGACTTTTTGGGCCATCCGCAACGGTCCAGACAAGCCAGACCGTTCCCTTGGCGTCTCTCGTGATTGCAGGAGCGACATTATCGGCCGTCTTGTCGTTCGTTAACCGTATTTTTTTCGACCAGACCCCGTGATTCAGGTGTTGATAGAAGACCTCGTAGCGTTTGCCCCATAATTCAGACCAGGCAATATACACCTGCGCAGAGACATCCGGTACCCCCTTGAGCTGGGACGACTTTACATGAAAAATTCCTCCGGCCCTTCCCAATCCCGGCCGGGCGAGACAACCACATAAAACGATTAAAATTACAATCTGAAGCCTATTTTTCATATCGCAATCACCTTGATAAGCAGAGTTCCGAAACAAACATCATCTTCTTGTTTTCAGCAGCCGGGCAGGAACGCCAGCCGACACACCGCCATCCGGAACATCCCTGGTCACCACCGCTCCCGCGCCGATTACCGCACCTCTGCCGATCGTAATCCCGTCGAGAACCAGGACCCCGGTTCCCAGCCAGGCGCCGGCGCCGACGATAATAGGCCCTTTTGAATACGAGTCCTGATCCATAATGGGTTTGTCAGGGTCATCGAAGCGATAGGCGCCCGCGCTGAGGTAACAGCCGCCGGCCATCAGAACGGCTTCTCCTGTGACGATGCCGTCCATGGAAATCAACACGGAGTTGCTGCCAATACTGGTCCGTTTCCCGAGATGGATCGGACCCGCTTTGGCCAGCACCATGGAATTACGATTGAGAATGACCTCGTCGGAGAACACTACCCCATCCGGACCGCTGCCCCGGGCATCGATAAGGCAATTGTCGTCAATGGTGACATGGTCGCCAAGCGTGATATTCCGGGGATTGCGAATCACCACGTTTCGCCCGATAATCAGACCGGCGCCAGAGCTTTTAAAGAGGAGAGGATAGAGCTTCTTGCGAAAAAAAAGACCCAGCGCTCCCGGCATGGGGCCGAATAGGCAGGTAAGAAACTCATAGGCAAGAAAATATCCCCAACCCTGCTGACCAGTCGTTAACGACCGGTACAGCCTGACCGGCGAAACCTTGCCCCCGGTCAATTTGCCCCGGATCAGCTCTCCCTTATCAATGATCTTCACAAGATTGTCCCTATTTGATGCACATTGCCGCAATTTTCTTGGAAAACAACCGGTTTTTCTTGCCGTAAAAAAGAAAGCCGATGCGAAAGATCAGGGTGAGCAGCCAATCAATAGCCAGCCCGACATAATTGAGAGGATTTGCATAAAAAACATAGAGTTGAAGCGGAAATACCTTAATGTTCCGGAACTTCGTGTACCTTAAAACCTGTCTCAGGCTGTACTCCGTCATGGTGTTATAATGATCGAAGTTCTGGGCCAATGCCTCGGACCCGGTAATCGGATTGGCGCCGTTGAGGGAATGAACGACCAGCATGCCCGATTCCCGCAGATTATCCCGGCACAGTTTCAGAAAGGTCAGAATCTCTGCCTTGGTCAGATGATTCAATTCCTGTTCCGCAATGATCAGGCCATATTGTTCAGTATTCTTTCTTAAAAACGGGAATGCGGATTCAACCCGGCAATTAAGCCCATGCTGCGCCGCAAATGCCACCTTCTCCGGGCTTGAATCAATTCCCAGGACATCGACATAGCCCTCCTGCCGTAAAAGCTGAACAAAATATCCGGCTCCGGCGCTGATCACCAATATTTTAGTCTCTTTTTCCGGTGGCAGATATTTCAGATAATTAGCCCGATAAAACCGGGCAAAGGAGTCATAGCCCCGTTCAATATCCTCAGGCGCCTCCCAAAAGCTGTCAAAAGACTCCATTGTGGCGCTGAGTTGATCGTCTTGTGTCATAAGCCTGCCTGGTTGAAATCCGGGAGACAGATTGATTTTTTTCACCAAACGAAGAGGACTTAATTTTTCATACTTTTTTACGAAAAATCATTCTGTCCCCGAGGGTGAAACGGCAAAAAAATAAAACCTGTCCCCTCAGTGCTATGATTTATTCCCGAATCCGTGACGGCTCGAGGTAATATTCCATGCAACTTATGGAATTTATTGCATGGTTGTCGAATAGATGCATTTTTTTCACACCCTGTGATCAGTTACCATCCTACAGCAATCCCTGGGTTTCGTACCATGCGCGGGTCTTGGCTGCTCCCTGGGCAAAGGTATGCTGCGGCGCGAAGCCGAGAACCTGTTTCGCCCTGTCAGTGGAGAAAGAATAACTCTTTTTGAAAAAATCCATTCTTCTCCGATGCAGAGGCGGCTGGATACCAAGGGGACGCAACGTGGTCTCCATGATAACCGCCGCCGCCATAAACATCCAGAGCGGCGCTCGAAATCCCGGGATTGAAGTCCCCAACTCTTCGGCAATGATGGCAACCATGTCATTCGTTGTCACAGGATCCTTCCCGGCCAGGATGAGAAGAGCGCCAGAGGGAATGTCTTGCCGGGCGGCCTGCAGAAAACCTGTTACAAGGTCTTCGACATAGACGAGATGATGAATATTCGTCCCCGGGCCGATCATAAAGAACATTCCCTTCCTGATCGCCTTAAATAGCTTTAACAGGCGCCTGTCCCCCGGCCCGTAGGTCTCTGGGATTCGAATGATGACCACCGGAAGTTTGTCCTCATACGAACGAACCATCTCCTCCCCTGCCAGTTTGGTTCGGCCGTAAATATTATCCGGGTTGCAGGGTGTGCCCTCGTCAATCATGCCCGCCATGTTGCCATAGACCCCGATTGTCGAACCATGAACGAAACGGCGTACTCCGGCGGCCAGAGACGCCTGTAGTAGATTCTCCGTGCCCCTGACATTGACATCGTAAAAAATCCGGTCCGGGATATTGGCCTCATGCTGTGCCGCTGCAAAGTGGTAGACCACATCAACATCCTGAACAACGGTCCGGACCAAGCCCTGATCGGTGACGGACCCATGAACCACCGTGGCCCCCCGGCCTTCAATTTCCTGCCGGTTTTGTTCTTCGGCCGGGGTATTGGTCTGGCCGAAAACAGTTACCAGGTTTCCTTCCTCCAGGCATCTCAAGGCGAGCCGGGAGCCGATAAAGCCCGTGCCCCCGGTAATCAGTATATGTTGTGTTTCCATCTTTCCCTGTTTTGTTTAACCTGGATCCGTTATCGGGCACCCTGCGGGGCGGCGCGGTGCAGACCGGAAAATGCGCTTATTCGGGAATAATGCAATACATTCCACATATTACACAAAGTGTCACCTCAAGCCGTCTTGGAGTCAGGTTTAACAGAACTGCGGCGGGGCATTGTTCACCTCGTCAATCTCCCGCCGGAGTCGCTCATCATCCCATCCCAATTCCGCGGCCATCAGCTCACCGCATTCCTGTAAGACATCCTGGCCGGGAGGGGCGCCGGTCCCTAATTCCGTCCGGCGAAAAACAATATCCGCCAGCTTAACGGCCATCTCCAGGCGAACGGCATGCAGGACTTCCGCCTTGACCACGGAGCAATTAGCAAAGGACTGCAATAAATCCGGGCGATTCCCGGCGGCCTG
>VAPG01027682.1_pt1 | contig 13535 bp, 14 predicted proteins | sample 3393851 | NCBI WGS metagenome assembly VAPG01 (sample SAMN08290438, study PRJNA428436) | hydrothermal vent metagenome | isolation source: Deep-sea hydrothermal vent chimney | place: Atlantic Ocean: South-mid Altantic Ridge | depth 2194 m m
GCAATGTTTTTACAAAGGTATCGACCGATATGCGTACGCGGGCAAGACCGCGCTATTCCCTCAACCGTGTTCTCGGACACGGACTCTATAGTTTGCCGGTTATTTTCCTTAGTCCAGCGGCAGTGTCGGACGAGAGAGTCACATTTTAATTACCTAGGATATGAGATGGTTCAGGCCGGGGAATAGTTACTAACTATTTCTCAGCTTATAGGTCAGGCATAGATTTTATCTATGACATAAAAAAACGCAAAGCTAAAGGCATAGGTAAGCCCTATGCCCTTAACTCCGTGTTTTTACTTGCTGATTACGGTCTCGTAATTGTCACAGGTGTCCTCCCCACAACTCCAGTGGGGCATCTCACAGGGAATTTCTTCTAAGTCTTCCCCTGTCTCGAACTCCCCCGGAGCCGTTTCCAGCTCCCATTCAATCATCTCTGCATATACATCGCAGAGGAGGTTGCCGGCGTTACTTGCTCTCCAGCCGTGTCGACAGTCACCACAATTGCCCTGTTTCATAATCTTCTTCTTGCCCGGCCTGTGCCAGGGCTTTGAATTATTATTCCTATACTCATTCCCGCCTGCCGGCCAGAGCCGACAGGCGGGGTGAAAATGGAATTTATAAGCCGAGAAATAGTTACTAACTATTTCTCGGCGATACTCGCCTTTTTCCAAGAGCTCCGGCGAGTGTCGTCGAAGCCATTGCTTCGGCACATTCGCCAGTCCGTCCCCGCGGGGACATAAATTATTTTATACTCGCCATCCCACACCTCTGTGGGTTGGCCTCCCCGACATTCAACCCACCGTGCCGGGGAGGCGTAAGGGCCACAGCTAAATGCGGCCACCTGCACCAAATCTTTCATGATTCATACTCCTTGCCCCTGCCTTGCCCACAGGCAAGACCGTGGCTATATTCTGTGTGTTAAACCCCGGCCTTGCTCACAAGCAAGACAGGGGTTTATCTGTGCATCAAGCAGCTACCATGCCTCGCAAGGCATTCCGGGTGACGGTCTTGTCCAGTATGGCGGCAACGAGGCCGCTATACTCATCCGCCATCACTGCCTTTTCCCTCTCAAGGCGCTGTACCTGGATTTTGAGGGACTGCGCAACCGCGGACGTGTCCGCGGTTGCTTGGCTGATTGCAGCCTTTACCTGCTTCTTTGGGATGGACTCCTCGGTCATGCCGAGGAGTTCGCGGTTTTCCCGCTCTAACTTTGCCAGCTCTGTCTCGAGCTGCCGGCTTGATTGTAATGGCGGCGTGATTACGTCGCCGTTGTGGTCGACCTTCCGGTCGCCTTTCTTCGACACGGAGGCAAGATTGCCCTTAATAATGAGCATTAGCGCCGGGAATCGGCGTTGAAAATGACGCCGGCAGAGGCGTTTGAACCCCTGCTTCTTTGCCGGCGAGGGGAACAACCACCCCGCGAACGCGGTAGATAGTTCTGTGGTGATAACTTCGGGCGCCCCTATGGCGCCGATAAGGGCGGTCAAGCGCGCGTCTGCGCGCTGACTGTGGTCCTGTTCATGCATGGCAACCTGCATGAAATTTACTGTTTCTTGTTTCATTTTTGTTTCTCCTTGCCGACGCGGAGAGAATAGTTATTAACTATCACGCCCCCGCCGGCTTTAAATTCTAGGAAATATACTCATCCTCTTGCTTTTTCCCCCACCGCAAACTTTAGTTCAATTATTTCTGAAAACTTTTTCTAAGCATGAGTTATTTCTGAAAACTTTTTCTAAGCACGAGTCAATGAACAAGCACGAGTTATTTCTGAAAACTTTTTTAAGCACGCGTCAATGAACAAGCACGAATTATTTCTGAAAACTTTTTCTAAGCACGGGTTAACTAACAAGTATGAATTATTTCTGAAAACTTTTCCAAGTATAAGTATAAAAGTTTTCTAAAAACTATAAATAAGGCTAAAATTTTGCTATATTCAAATTTTTTTAGTAAAAAATTTGCTGAAAAGGTTAAAATATGTAATAGTTAAATATGCAGAAACAAATATGTGATCCCGATATATGTCCTATTGCTCTAAAATGTCCGATAGGCCCGATGCCGAACATGCCCTGTGAAATAAAGGTGACATTTAACCATTCCTTAAATGACCATCTTGCAGACATGTTCCCGGATATAAGTGAAAATCCTGAAATAGCACTCCGTGTTAATTATTTACTTCGGCCGTTATTTGAGCAATTACTCCAGTTAAAGTTATTTGAATCCGTAGCAGTATTAAAGGATCTCGCTGGTATTAACGACAGTATGCGTAAGACTGTTATGGCTATCGACAAAGTACTCGTTAATACTGTTAAGAGCTATAACGGGCATTTTGGCAGGAAAGATAAGATTGGGGAACTGACCGACCAAAGTTATTATGATCTATTACTAACAGAAGGTGTAACCTCCGTAGAACAAGGCCAAGATGTCCTCAACAATTAATGAAGAAGAAATAATAGAACTCAAAGAACGGATATGTTACTACCAGACAGACCCGCACGGTGCTGAGGATTGGCTGGAAGAGCATGTTTGCGTTTTTATTACAGATGTTATTACCGGCCGAAGATACTGGTGCCCGTTAAAAGTTTTGCCGGATACCTGCCATCCTATCACGGGGCGATCGTATAAACAATTTTGGGAGTGGCAAAAAGAGAATGTAATCCGCCCCGCCACTGCCAGAAATTCGCTCGGACAATTAATATATCACACTGTTGTACTTTGTATGCCCCGAGGGGAAGGTAAATCTTATATATCCGCATTGCTATTGCTGTGGCGTTTCTTAACACAACCCCGCCAACTAATAGTATTAGGTGCCAACAGTCGCAGTCAAAGTAATTGGGCGATGTATGACATTATAAAGGATATGATTGTAAACTCCCCAATGTTGCTGTCTATTATTGGCTATGAGGGAATTCGAGAGAAAAATATTATATTAAAAGATGGCTCGGGCCAAGTTGCATCCAGTATTCAAAGTGTTTCTACATTCTCAGGTATACTCAGCAACTTAACTTGTTATAGTTTTACTGAGTTATTCCAACAAAAAAACTCACATTTCTTTAACCAGATTGATGGCTCCCGTAGAAATATTACCAACTCGCAAGGTATTATTGATTCGACTGTAAGCGTTAAAGCGCACACACTCTACAATCTTTATGAAGCGAGTTCCTTACGTAACAATACTGACCCGGGAATTTTATTTATTTATAGATACAGCAAAGAGGCGGACTACAGGGATTTTATGCACCCTAATATGACACAACTCCAATTAGACTCATTCAAAACAAAACTTTCTGCTGACTTTTCTCGTTATTTTAAAAATACTTGGGAATTAGGTGATACTAGAGAATTTTCTTCTGCTGTTATACGAAGTCTACGCTACATAGGTTACCAGAATCAGTTAGGCATGCAGCACGCTATTATTAATACATGTACAAAACAATTAAAAGAAAAAGAAGAAGAGGAAACCACCGAATCAATTATTAGTAGAAATCTAGAATTAGATTTAATGCCTATTCCATATACATTAATTGATAATCTGCATCCAGTCCCCGCGTCAGTAATAGATTTAGAAAAACTATCAGATATATATGACACTAATTGGGGGATCGGCATTGGTTTGGATCTCGCAGATCCACTTAAAGACGATATTACACGCGGCGCGCGGTCTATAGTTACTTGTATCGCCAAGGGATTGCCGGGTTCGCGCTCAAACCCGTCGCTGCATCTCATGCGTGAAGGCAAGCCCTTATATATTTATTTTTTATTAGCATTGTCGCATATTGAATCTAACGAGATTGCGGATGTGCAATATTATATTGATGGGCTCTTGTATGACTTCAGTTATATAAGCACAATTTGTTCCGAGCGTTGGGGAGCCGCGGGATTGCGGGCGTTTGCGGAAGAGAATGTTATTTCCCTGGAATTAATATCGCCTACTTATGAAAAACAACGAACTGGCTTTAATAAATTATATCAATTAGTTAGAACGGGATATTTCAAAACGCCGGATATTGTAATAGCGGGAAGTCGTGAATCCGATATTCTTCGAGAGGAATTTTCTTATTTTGAACATGATGTGACACGTAAATGGTATGGCAGTCCGGAAAAAGCCAATCCGCTGGGAGTGCAGGATGACTGTATGTTCAGTTTATGCTGGGGTATTTATGGATTAGAACAATTAACACCCGATGATTTTGGACAATTTAATACCAATATATTTATGGGCGAGACATTACCTAACAAAGAATTAGTTGGTAAATACTAGAAATTACTGAGGAAATTAATATGGATTTGGAATCGTTTGACCAAGCATATGCAGAACTTGAAAAATTAGGCGCTACGGATATCGACAAAATGGCGGCGTCGGTACCATGGCAACAGGAGACCGACAGCGCCGGTATACTAAACAAAAAGCCGGTTATTGATATAGACGGCTTCAAGATAAGCGGGTTTGGTATGGATGCGTCCTATTCCGGGTATGCACTTATTCAAAAATTTTGCTGGCTTAAGTTTAAACAGAATGGTTTCGTCTATACATCAACCATGGATACAGTGGGGCGGATGGTTGGGAATGGATTCTCACAATCTAGTTTCTACCCTAAATGCAGTGATGTAATGGAGTCTATATGGGAAGATCCCAGGAATGGGTTAATTCAGAATTTCTCAAAATATATTGCTAGGTCACTTATTCAAGGTGAATTATTTCTTGTATTATCTGTACATACGGATGGCTTTGTGGAAATTGACTTTCTTAGCCCATCGCAAATAGGCGGGTTTAATGACGACTCAGGCGTGTTGATGGCGACTGATAAGCCTATGTTTCCGCTTATGTACCAGGTTATGTCGGATACAGGAAGGAATAAATTTATACCGGATATTAATCTGGCTTATTATCCTGAATTATGGGCGCAAATACGCGGTAATAAAGATGTGCCAATGCGCGATATTATTGGGAAAAGCAATAACAAAATATTTAAAGCGGTTGGGGGCTACTCGACGTTTATTGTGCGTTGGGACCAAGGTTTTGTTACCAAACGCAATGTCGGCGGTGTGCGCGCTACACTTAAATGGTTGGAGAAGTATGAACAATTAAAGGATTGGGAAATAGATCACAAGAAATCGAGTGGGGCATATTTGTGGTGTATAGAAGTAAAAGATAGGCAGAGTTTGCGATTGTGGTTGGCGATGAGTGATGAAGAGCGGGCGAAAACAGGCTTAATGGCACCAAAAGTGCCCGGCGGTACACTATTTCTGCCACCCGGATTCACGTTAACGTGCAATAACCCTAAATTATCCAGTATTTCAGATCAGGATAGTGATATTCTCAGGCTTATTAGCGCGGGCTTGAACGTTGCTGAGGATGCGATGACTGGTTCAAGTTCAGGATCTACTTATGGCGGGGTGAAGATGAGTCGCGGGCCGATGACTGATAGAATTCAGGATCATGCTATTAATCTTGATCGTTGGCTTATTCATGGATTCTGGCGAGGGGTTCTGTGGCTGCACTCCAAGGTTGGCGGCATGCCCTGGGAATATTCTACAAAGATTGCCTATAAATTTGATGATGCAGGCGCGCCAAAATACAGGCTGAAAAAATTTCAAGCGCATAAGACAATATCAATTAGTCACCCTGTGAGTGCAAGTGTAGATTTGGAAGGCAAATCGCGGGCATTACTGGGGGTTAAACATGGGCCTATTACAGAACAATTAGGCATCCCCCGCGCCGCTGTAGCCGCAGCATTGGGGTTCCAGGATTATAATCAAGCCCGGCTTACGTATGCTACCGAGAATATGTTCTATCCTGAGCTATCTTCAAGTCAACAACTTGAACAAATGCAGAGTAAAGTAGGTGAGTCGGCGAATTCAGTAGTTGATGCACCTGTACAGCCAAAATAATAATAATAATTACTTGACATGTGCCTATAAATTCAGTAACTGTTAGTTAAGATACACTCAAATTTGAGGATATGTATAATGCCGGCGGAGCAAATTTCTAAACGATTATTTAATGAACCCTGGGCCATTACAAGCGATTGGCTTCAGAAAATGATTTCAATTGCGGATCGGGAAACGGATATAGTCGCGCTTGAGGCCAAGATCGGTAAAAAGCTCGAATATAGCCACACTTCGACTGTTCGCGGTAGTATTGCTGTAATTCCTATTGAGGGGCCTATTTTCCCTAAGGCTAATTTATTTTCTCGTATATCCGGGGCAACAAGTCTGGAAATGATTGCCCAGGATATGCAATCGGCAATTGATAACTCACAAGTTAAAAATATTGTTATAGCAGCCAATTCCCCCGGCGGGAGTATTGTCGGTGTAGATGAGATGTATACGCTGATTAGCACCAGTCCCAAACCTGTGCATTTGCATATTGGTGGGACAGGTGCCAGTGCTCTTTATTGGTTAGGTTCAGGGGCTTCCTCAATTTCGCTATCCCCAACCAGCCAAGTAGGCTCTATTGGTGTGGTTTATATAACTGAAAAAGAGGATGGGGAATCAAATACATTAGAGATTATCAGTTCGGCGTCACCTCGTAAAAGATTAAACCCGGAAACGGACGAGGGCCGAAGAGCGGTACAAGAGAGTGTTGATAAGATTGCTGAGGTCTTTATCAGCCAAGTTGCCGCGGGTAGAAACGTTAGTACGGATGTGGTGAAGGAGACGTTTGGTAAAGGCGGCATGCTAATGGGCCAAGATGCTGTTGATGCAGGGATGGCCGATAACGTGTTAACATTTGAAGAGCTCATGGCAAGCTTGTCTGAGCAGGAAAACAATTTATATGGAGAAAATATGACTGCTTCAGAATTGAAAGAAAAACATCCTGATATTTATAAGGCTGTTTTCGAGGCCGGTGTGGGTTCGGTTAAGCCGAGTTCGAGTACGGAAGCGGAAAAAGAGGAGAAGGCTCGCTTAACCGCGGAGGTTATGGAATTAAAGGAAAAGCTTAAAACCAAGGATACTGATAACGCGGCAATTGTAGCCCGGCTCAACGACTTGGAAAAGAACGATGCAATCCGACGGGTTGCGCAGGCACAGGCCAAGGCAGAGGCACAGGCCAAGGCAATTTCTGAGGAATTGCTGGCGGAAAGTGACATTCCAACCTCATTGCATGGGAAAGTTCGCAGCGCTGTTAATATGGCTGAATTTTTTGCGGATGATGTTCTGGATGCGGATGCCTTTAAGCTGGCCATGCAGGCGGAAGTGACGGATTGGTCGGATCGCCTTAAGGCGTCGGCTGCATCACTTACCGGTTTTGGCATTGCGCCTGAAGATGGGGATAGTGGCAGCAACGCCGAGACAGATAGTGCTGTCGATCGGCTCTTGGCACATATTCCCTCAGTTGCGGCAGCGTAAAGCTTCTGTATATATATATAAGATTAAGGAGATTATATTATGAATACTGGATTTAACGGGAGTACGCCTCAGTTCAACCAGGGGGGTATGGTGCCTGGAGCAAAAGCGCTTTTCCATTCTCTGCGAGAGATTGCGCTTATTGACGATAAAACTATTAAACCCGGTTTTGGCGTAGTTTACTCTGGAACGGTGATGGCAACCACCACGGCTGACAGTGAATTGGTGCCGTATGTGCCGGATGCTGTGGCTGTGGGTGACCAGGGCCGGGCGTTTGCGACTACGGATGTGGCGCTTAGTACGGCGGTTATGCGTATTCTGCTCGCGGATTCTTACCGATTTGCGATAGGTGATACAGTTGTAATTGCAGATAATGTACCTACTTATGTAGATGGTGGTGCTATCACCGCTATTGATCGAACTACTTATGCCGGGCAGGCCGAGATTACATTCACTAATGTAATTGGTGCGGCTGCGATGACTGTGGCTGATCAGGTGCATATGTATCATAAGGCGGGGGCTGCGGGTAAATTGTGCACCGCTTCAGTTATTTGTGATCAGGACGTGTTCACGGGTGAAACCTTATCCGCTATGGGTGCCAATACCTCGGTCGTTATTTCTAACGCTATTTTATATACCGCGGCATTGGTTGGTTACGATGCTACTGCTGCTACCAATCTTGGTGCCATTGCTGATGGCAACCATGTAATTCTTAAATAAGGAGGCCAGGATATGCCTAAAGGATCAGCAGGAGTGCCTGTACTCCAACTTGTAACTCTCAATAAACTCATCACTAAACTAGCGCCGAATCCGACGTTATTTTTTGCTAACATGTTTCCCGAAACTCGGTATCCCTCGGATTCTATCAAATGGGATATTGAATATGGCAGTGCGGGGTTGACCCCGTTTGTTGCCCCCGGCGCGCCTGCTCCGAAAATTGGACTTGATGGTGTAGGGGAAGGTTCAGCTAAAGCGGCTTATTTGAAAGAAGCTATTACTTTTGACGAGGTTTTTCTGAATAATATTCGTCAACTCGGCACCATGGAGCAGTATCAGACCGCTGAACGTTCGCTTGCTCGTGGTATGCAGAAACTTCGGAATCGGATTGACCGACGCCGTGAGTGGATGTTCGCGAAAGCTGTTGTTAACGGTGGTTTTTCTTATTTGGCCAAGGGTGGCACTAAAGTTGCCGTAAGTTATGGTATCCCCGCAACACATATTGTAACTTTGGGTAGTACCCGAGTATGGGATGTGGGCACCGCCAAGAATCCTATTGAGGATGTGCTTACCGGCAGGCAAGTACTCCAGGATGATGCCGGGGTTGTTCCCAGTTATGCCTTGTTGAACAGCAATTTGCTTACGTTGCTGATGATTGATGCAGATATTCAGACTTTGCTGAAAAAGAGTGCTTTTGGTAACGGAGACTTGTTTTCCCGCCCGGCGGAAGTTATGGGGGCGCTGTTGGGCGTTCCTCTGCGTGTTTATGACGGTTTTTCAGAAACGCGGCAGACATTGAGCGGGGCTGTAACCGGCGGGGCGACCACGGTTATTCCTGTTCCAGATGCTTCCGATATTGAAGTTGGCGCTACAGCCCGCTTTTATGACGTATCAAAAGCCAACACCTGGGAAGACGCAACTGTTTCCGCCGTGGACATTCTCGCGAGTACATTCACTATCAGTGCAGTGACTACAGCTTCGTTCAAAGCAAATGAAGATGTGGTTCGTTTCAGGACCAAGACTATTTCTGATAATGACTTCCTGATGTTCTCGGATCGCAATGCTGACGGCGAGCTAATTATGGAAGGTATGCTGTCTCCTTTTGGTGTCAACCGCCAATATGGAGTGTATGTTGACACGGAGGAAGAGTGGGACCCGAGTGCTTTGGTTGCACGACTTCAGTATAAAGGGCTGCCGGTCATGTATCACCCGGATTGTATTTACAAAATGACTGTTCGGTAATTAACAGTTTAACACACTAATAAAATGCCCAGTTTCTCGATATGAGGGCCGGGCATTTTTTCTTTATGGAGGTTGAAATGGTGAGTGTAAAACTTAATGTGAATCTGCAAGTAGGCCGTAAAGTCTTTCCTGCCGGTGTATATAACGAGCCTTATCCCGCAGAAATTATAGCGGAGATTGAGGCAGATTCCCGGCATATTTCTAAAATTGAGTTACCCAATATTAAGCAACCGAAATTAGAAACTGCGGGGGCACCTGTGACTAATGAGAATAGGCAGGGGAAAGCGGCCCGCGGAAGGGTTGCAAAGAAAACTATTATCTCGGCTGACTAATGGCCCTCTCGGATTTGGCAGCATTGACCTCCGCTACGGGTGACTTGTTGGGGACCGCGTGGTCATTAGCAGCCGCGGCTAACCAGGACGCGGCTGCTAATGAAGCTCTGCGTGAATTAGGGTGGACACTCCCCGAATCGGATGTAGCAAAAACATATTGGATGATAGAGAGGTGTAAGCGGCAGTTCCTTTATCTATTGCTTGTTCAACACGCCGAGCGATTTCAATACAAAACTATTCATTTACAACAGCGTTTCGCAAATTATTTTAAACTGATTACTATTGCTGATAAAGCGTTTGCTGACGCGCTTGCTAACGACATATCGGGTTTATTTACTACTACGCTTGGAAATTTGGATGTTGTAGCTAAAACCGGCTTTTTATATAATCCAGCCGGTTTTATTTACGATCAATTGGGGCGGGATCTAACCTATGACGATTGATGCCGATATAGCCGCTGTATTAGCTGAGATAGGGGTGGCGTGTACAATAACTAAGCCGGATGGTACAGTTATTACCGGTGAGCACATTGACGCGAACACACACGCGGTTAATACAACCTTATTGGTTAGTTCTTTTTTCCAGGACTTTTCAATGGCGTATAACACTCAGATTGAGGTCGGGGATATAGTAGACTATGGTTACGGACCAGTGCTTATTCTTGCTAAATCACCGGAATTGTTTGAGGGTTCACCTATTGAATATGTGGCGAGCGGGTACGTCACCAATGTGACTGGGTCCATACAAAATTATGACCAGGCGGCAGCTTATGACGCTGATTATGCTAGGGTTCGTACTTGGGTAGATGTTTACTCCGACATAACTACAACATTAACTAATAGAATCTTTCATTCCAACGTTACGGGTATTGGCGGCGATTCTATATTCGCTGAAATAACTAAATTTCATTTATATGTGAGTGATTACTACTCGAATATACAAATGGGCATGAGATTTCTGACATCAACCGGTGCTAAGTATAAAGTGGATCAAATTGAGAAAAACCGTGTAAGGGGGATTCATTTGGTATTTCTTTCCGAGGATACAAGGGAGTGATAACGCCAGTCCCAATAGCGGATACGCAGAAAGTAATGTCCGGGGTATTATTCTCTATTGGTTCCGTCTTCGCAAAACAATCAAATAAACGGGATCTCGCCAATTTTACTAAAAAAATGGTCAGGATGGGCCGAGCGGATGAATCCGTGGCCGGGCATTTATATTATTATGTTGAAGAGGGCGCGGCTGCGGGCAGCGGGAGGTTAAGTCGCGGTATGGCACTCTGTGCTAAACAATGGGTACAAAGTGTTCTCAGGGGGCGCGTTGAGCTATCAAACGGCCAATCTGTGAAAATTAATAGGTTAAGTCGTTATGCTGGTCCTGCTATTAAACTATCTCGAAGTGAGCAGTATCAGGAATGGATTAATGAAACCCCTTTTTTTAAGGTTAAAGACACTGTATCTTATCTAACAGGTGCAATGTCGGCCGCTATTATTGCAACGCCGAGTTCCGCGGGCGGTTATATGATTAAAGTTGATGGGCGCAGATGGGCGCATTCCGTTATTGCCTATTCCCATCCTTTGGCTTTTGCGAGGAAACGGACACCAATTGCTGCCTATGCTATGTGGCAAGAGCAAGGCGTACCGGGGTTATTTCCCGCGCGTCCATGGATATCGGGGGCTATGGTTGCGTGGGTTCAATCCTTTGATGAGGTTTGGGGCAAACTACTCTCTGAACAAATAAATGAAGTATTTTGGGATACTTTTGATACGGATTTGGCGAGCGATTCTTCAAAATTTGTATCTTTAGACGCGGCATCTAAACTAGCCAGCAGAAAAATTAATATGCAGATTGCTACTCCCGGTGTTGAAGTTATGCTGGAAGCTGCCGCAGATTTAATTAATGAGGAAGCTAATGCACTTACGGGCACAAGCAAAGGTGCAATAAGTACGGCTGTAGCCCAGTACCTATCAAGTAGTAAGATTAAAGGTATGGCAAAAAAACGAATAATTGCTGGACTTATATCTAGAGGACTTACAAGAATTGAAGCCGTTTCTGTTGCTAGCAAAATATTAGCGGGGTAATCATGCAAGTTATAGAGGTAGCACCCAAAGATATTCATGTACTCATTGATTTTTCTTTGAAAGAATTGGTCCAATTAAAACTTATAATGGATAATATGACTTTTAATATGGATTCTTCTGCTAAGGAGCATATAGATGCAGATAAATTTCTGCACGAAATTTTATATACTAATATTACTGAGTTAATTAAGGAGCTAGCCCATGGCTCTTGATCCTACTTTACAGGAGTTAGCTTTTCGCCGATCAATAAAGAAGTTTTTTGTTGATAGTCTTGTTACCATCAGCAGTATATTTATAAGTTTTGAATCCCTTTATAAGATCCCGGTTGATAGTGCTGGAGTTGAATTGGATTCCTGGATAAATTTTCATTTCGATGGGTTACCTGTAACTGGGAACATTGCCAGGGGCAAGGTCGCTGCCTATCTGTTTTCCAGACGAGACGCCGATGGCGTAAAATTGGCAACAATTAGGGATGCGTTAATGGATACGGTAACGGATTTGACTGCCAATGATGGTATTAAAAGAGTACCCTTGTATGACACTGCCTGGAATACAATTGGCGGAATGCTCGTAGTAACTGGCACAGAATCGAGTGAATCATTAGGTGTTGATGAAACTCATTATAAATTCATAAATCTTTATTTCTCCTACGCTACCAAGTAACCATGTATATTGCGAGATGTGAAAAATGTGGGAAAAAATTATTAATACGAGAAGATAGCGGACTCTGGCACTTTGCTTTCGGTATATATGGGCCAAAACGAGAAGCTATCGTTGATATGGTAATACATGGTTCTGTGAAAATAACATGTCTACGAAAATCTTGCAGACATATTAATATATTTGATTTCTTCCCTGGCTGATTGTTATTGTTTTTATTTTGCATAATAGTTAAATTATTGTATAGTAGTAATATAGTCCTAATTATATAGGAAAAATACTCAGCATTTTACTAAACTTATTAACTAGGAGACCATACTATGAGTAGATCCGGCCCGGTGACTCGGGATACTACCACAATTGCCATTGGAATTTCGCAAATTTTAATTGCGCCCTCGGCAGCGCATATAGCAACGATCACGCCGGTACTATCGGCGGCAGACTCGATTGGTGCGTTGGCTAATACTAACTTTAAATCAGAAACTACCTTTTTTGATCTGGAAAGTGGCTATCCTGCAATTATGGATGCAACTTTTCCGTTGAAAGAGGCCAATTCCTTGGAGTGTGCTTTTAAGGAGATCACACCAAAGAACTTGGCCATTGCACGGGGCCTTAATCCTTTTGTTGCTATTCCCGCAACGGAAACCGAAGTGAGCAAAACTACGGTTTTGGGGACGATTACAGGTTCAATTGCTGTAACGGATGATGACGGTCCGACTACGGAAACGTGGACGGTAGTGTTTACCAGTGCTACAACTGCGGGTGTGTATGGCTCGGCATTAGGGCACGTGGGTGACTTGGCGGATCTTACTACTGCTTTTGCCCCGTTGAATACTGCTAATGCTTACTTTACTATTCCGGCCAGTTTCTTTTCTGGAACATGGGCTACGGATGAAACATATGTGTTCGCGACGACTGCCTACCAGTCCGGCACGACCGCATATGCGGATAATCATTCAGGCACTATTCCGCTTGGTACCGTTGCCGCGCCTGAGTTTATACGTGTGGAATCGGTTTACACATTCCCGGATGCTGTGCATACCATGACTATTGTTATGCCGCGTGTTAACGCTAAGGCGTCACTTACCTTGGATATGCAGGAGACCTCTCCTGCTGCGGTTACAATGGCATTAATTTCTATGAACGCATCCAGTGA
>VAPG01036350.1_pt1 | contig 13511 bp, 8 predicted proteins | sample 3393851 | NCBI WGS metagenome assembly VAPG01 (sample SAMN08290438, study PRJNA428436) | hydrothermal vent metagenome | isolation source: Deep-sea hydrothermal vent chimney | place: Atlantic Ocean: South-mid Altantic Ridge | depth 2194 m m
CGTGGTAACCCATACCACACTCCAAGTCGCCGCCGTATGCATTCCCACGCAGGAGCGTGGGAACGAGGTAGAGCGAGGCTGTCTAGTTTGAAAATTGAACGGTAGATAAACTATTAGTTTATTAGCAAGGTAAAATGTAAACCTGTGGTTTACAAATAGTGATAATAAGCCAAAATAAAGTAGATTAAAAAATAAAAATAAGCTATAAAGTAAACCATGGGTTTACATAAAAACAATAAATTAAACAAATTGCACGATTTGTTGCCAGAGGGCGTAGCCGTGCCGAGTAAGTGGCTGGCAGAGCAAGGTTACTCACGACAGCTAGTGCGTAAATACGTTCAGAGTCAATGGCTACAACCATTGGGGCGTGGCGTTTACGCTAGACCGCAAGCAGAACTCAAATGGCAGGGTCTGGTGCTAGGGTTGCAACATTTTGCACATTTTCCCTTCCATGTGGGTGGTGTTACAGCGCTTAATCTTCAGGGGTATGCACATTATTTACCGCTAGGTGGGAATGATAAGAAAGAAAGCAGCAAAGCAAATACTGAAATCATCCACCTTTGGGGGCAGGGCAAAGTACCGGCATGGGTTAAGGCGGTAGCCATCTCTGAAACATTAATATTTCATCCGCGACAGTTGTTTGATGTAACAGCACAGAATGTCGGCTTTGAATCAATACCGGCAGGCGTGCGTGATTTGCAGTTACAGGTATCATCGCCTGAACGCGCCATAATGGAAGTGCTTTATGATGTACAGGATGAACATTCATTTAGCCATGCGCATGAACTCTTTGAGGGTTTAACCGGTTTGCGCCCTAAGCGTGTTAATGCCTTATTGCAGCATTGTCGTAGCATCAAAGTAAAACGACTGTTTTTATTTATGGCCGATCAGTTCAGTTATCCGTGGATAACACGTATAGAAAAAAATCAGCTGGATTTAGGTAGTGGTAAACGGGTGATAGTAAAAGGTGGCAAACTGGACAAGCAGTATTTAATCACCGTACCAGAGCGCCGCTATCAGTAATAAATAACCAGTAATCAGTGTGGATACATAACTAAAATGCTTAACAGGGAAACACCGTATTATCATCAGGTAACACTGTTGGTCGCCGTTTTACCACTGGTTGCCGAAGAAACCTGCTTTGCACTAAAAGGCGGCACAGCAATAAATCTGTTTGTGCGTGACATGCCAAGATTATCCATCGATATTGATTTAACTTATCTTCCACTTGAAAACAGAACCACTGCATTGTCAGATATTACTGCTGCGCTGCATCGCATGGCACAACGAATAAGCAAGGTACTACCAAATACAAGCGTAGAAGCATTAAAAGACAAACAGATAAACAGTCTTAAACTAATCGTTATGCGACAAGGGGTGAAAATAAAAATAGAAGTGTCACCCGTTATGCGCGGCAGTCTGCTACCGCCAGTAACCATGGACATTAGCTCACAGGTTGAAGACCAGTTCTCCTATGCCAGCATGCCCGTACTGGATTGGCATGAATTATATGCAGGGAAATTATGTGCCGCACTCGATCGACAACATCCGCGTGATTTATACGATGTGAGTATACTGCTTGAAAATGAGGGCATTACCGAACAACTGATGGATGCCTTTATAGTGTATTTGATCTGCGGCAATCGGCCCATTGCGGAAATGTTGTCACCGCATCCTGTACCATTAGCTGCCGCATTTAATGAACATTTTGCAGGCATGACAATAAAAGAAACGACATTACCGTTTCTGGAAGCAACACGAAAAACATTGATACAACAAATAAATACAAAATTAAGCGACAATCAAAAACAGTTTTTGCTTTCATTTAAAGCCATGCAGCCAGACTGGCAATTACTCAACGCAGGCGATGTCAGTTATTTACCGGCAGTGCAGTGGAAGTTGTTAAATATTAAAAAAATGTCGGTAAAAAAACATAAATTGGCGATGGAAAAACTGGACGCTATTTTAAGCGAAAAATAATATGGCGAAACATAAAACCAAACTCGAACTCACCTGGATAGGCAAAGACAAACGCCCCAAGCTTGAGCCGCGTATTTTGCTGGAAGACCCGAGTAAATCCTATCACGCAAAACAGCGTGTCACGGATAATGATCTTTTTGATAATAAATTGATCTTTGGGGATAACTTGCTGGCGTTGAAGGCATTGGAGCAGGAGTATTATGAGAAAGTGAAGTGCATATATATTGATCCTCCATTTAATACGGGACAGGCATTTGAACATTATGAGGATGGTATAGAGCATTCTTTATGGCTTTCTTTAATGAAAGGCAGGCTGGAAATATTAAAAAATTTATTGTGTTCAGATGGGACTATTTGGGTGCATTTGGATGATAATGAGGTGCATTACTTAAGGATAATTATGGATGAAATATTTGGTAGAAGTAATTTTGTTTCATCAGTAATATGGAGGGCAGCTGATTCATCAAATAACGATGCCAAACAATTTTCAATTGATCATAATGTAATTCTAATATATTCAAAACAGGCAGGTTGGTTATCAAAACCTTTGCCTAGAAAACAAGAAAATAATAAACACTATAAAAATCCTGATAATGATCCTAAAGGATCTTGGTTTTCTGGAAATGTTTCTTCACCTAATCCGCGTGAAAACTTAAAGTATTCCTTAACATCACCCGCAGGGAAGGTTATAAACCCACCTGCAAATGGGTGGCGCTGGAGTCAAGAGAGAATGAACTCCATGATTGAATCTGGTGAAGTTGTGTTTTCTGATGATGGGTCACGGATTATAAAGAAAACATATCTTGTGAATCAAAAAGGGTTGTCGCCTTCAACTCTTTGGTCTGAAATAGAAGAAACTGGACACAACAGGCAGGCTAAATATGAGTTGAAAAAACTTTTTCCTGAAACCAATACATCTGACCTGTTTAAAACACCAAAGCCAGAGCGTTTAATTCAGAAGGTAATACATATAGCAAGTGAAGAAGGTGACATTATTCTTGATTCATTTGGTGGTTCAGGAACAACAGGCGCAGTCGCCCATAAAATGGGTAGAAAATGGATAATGGTAGAGCTTGAAGAAACTTGCCATACCCACATCATCCCCCGACTACAAAAAGTCATAGATGGCGAAGACCAGGGCGGTATTTCAAAAGCTGTCAACTGGCAGGGCGGTGGTGGCTTCCGTTACTACACGCTAGCACCCTCACTACTCGAAAAAGACAAATGGGGTAACTGGGTAGTTAATAAAAATTACAATGCTGAAATGTTATCAGAAGCCATCTGTAAACTGGAAGGCTTTAGCTATGCGCCTTCAGATTCCGAATGGTGGAATCATGGTACGTCTACCGAAACTGATTTTATTTATGTCACCACGCAAAATTTATCTGTAGAAAAACTCCAGCAATTATCCGATGAGGTCGGTGGTGATAAAACCCTGTTGGTCTGCTGCGGCTCCTTCCGCTGCAAGCCGGATCGTTTTGCGAATTTAACCATTAAGAAAATCCCAAAAATGGTGCTCAGTCGTTGTGAGTGGGCGCATGATGATTACAGTTTAAATGTAGACAATCTTCCGCAAATGGAAAAAGAGCCTGAGCAACAGGAACTGCTGGAGACTTTTGATGATTAGTGAGATACGTATGCATTCCCACGCGGGAGCGTGGGAACGAGGGTGTGTTGATGGTTAGTGCAAACGATAACAAGTGGATCATTATTATTGCTGAGCCCAATGGTGCGGGTAAAACAACTTTATCTCGTTATCTCGTTCCCACGCTCCTGCGTGGGAATGCATATGGCGCTAAATAATGGGCAGAAGTCGCTACAAAATAACTGACCCTGCATTGCCACATTTTGTGACTTGTACGGTGTTGCACTGGATACCCGTATTCACTCGTCCTGCGACGGTAGAGATTGTATTAGACTCATTACGTTATTTGATGAGCGAAGGACTGAAGGTTTATGCATTTGTTATTCTGGAAAACCACATGCATCTTGTTGTGCAAAGTGAGCAATTAGACACTGATATGGCTCGATTTAAATCTTATACGGCAAAGCAACTTATTCAATATTTTTCTAGTAACAATATTACACAGGTACTGCAACAGCTGGCTTTTTACAAGAAGGCACATAAAGATGATCGTGCATATCAGTTCTGGCAGGAAGGGATACACCCTGAGTGGATTCAGAATGAAGAAATGATGCGGCAGAAAGTGGCTTATATACATGAGAATCCGGTAAAGCGGGGATATGTTGATTTGCCTGAGCATTGGCGTTATTCAAGTGCGCGTAACTATTTGGGGCAAGCGGGTTTGATTGAGGTGTGTACGCAATGGTGAGGTTGGTATGCATTCCCACGCGGGAGCGTGGGAACGAGAGTCTATCCGGTTGTTTAAGTTTGCGTCCGCTCCAGCGTGAATCACTTGAAGCCTTCCATCTCGTTCCCACGCTCCCGCGTGGGAATGCATAAGTTTGTATGGGTCATGCAGGAAAAATAATAATGAGTGAGCGCATTTTAAATAACATCTCAGGTCGTTTAAGTTTGCGTCCACCGCAGCGTGAATCGCTGGAGGCCTTAAAAACAGCCATTGATTCTACCGTAGTAGAAAACACGCTCAGTGAGTTACTAAATCATAAACACGATGTACCCGCATTACTGGAAATCTTAAAGTCACAATTTCCCAAGCTGGAAGATTTTGAACGTGAATTCCCCTCCCTTTGTTTTGCGCTGGCAACCGGCGTGGGTAAAACACGTTTAATGGGAGCGTTTATCAGCTATTTGCATCTGGCGCATGGCATCAATAACTTTTTTGTGCTGGCACCTAACTTAACCATTTACGATAAATTGATTGCTGACTTTACCCCCGGTTCACCCAAGTATGTGTTTAAAGGTATTGCAGAATTTGCAGTAACAATGCCGGTGGTGATTACCGGCGATAATTACGAAGAGCGGGGCGCACAACTTAAGCAAGATTTATTTGGTCAGGCGCAGGAAGTGCGGATTAATATTTTCAATATTGCCAAAATCGTCTCTGAAGTACGCGGTGGTAAAGCCCCGCGCATTAAACGCCTGTCAGAATATCTGGGCGACAGTTATTTTAATTATCTGTCAGAGCTGGATGACCTGGTATTGCTGATGGATGAATCGCATCGCTACCGCGCTAACGCCGGGATGAAAGCGATTAATGAATTAAATCCGATTCTGGGTCTGGAACTCACGGCAACACCCTTTGTTGAAGCCGGAAAAAATAAAACCATCCCGTTTAAAAATGTCGTGGTGGATTATCCGCTGGCCAGAGCCATGGATGATGGTTTTGTGAAAGAGCCTGCCGTGGTCACCCAACGTAATTTTAATGCCAGCCAGTATGAGCGTGAAGAACTGGAGCGCATCAAGCTGATGGATGGCATTCGTCTGCATGAACAGACCAGAGTTGAGTTAATGACTTATGCCAAACAGAATGATCTGCCATTGGTTAAGCCCTTTATGCTGGTGATCGCCCGTGATACGACGCATGCAGCTGATCTATTAAGTGTAATGGAATCGGATAATTTCTTTGACGGTCGATACAAAGGTAAGATTATTCAGGTGGATAGCAGTAAATCCGGTGCCGCCGAAGAAGAAATGATCGCACGCCTGTTAGCTGTCGAAAGTGTCGAGGAGCCAACGGAAGTTGTTATCCATGTGAACATGTTGAAAGAAGGCTGGGATGTCACCAATCTGTACACCATCGTGCCGCTAAGGGCGGCTAATGCGCGAACGCTTATCGAGCAGTCTATTGGCCGTGGTTTGCGTTTACCTTATGGCAAGCGTACCGGCGTAGAACCAGTAGATCGTTTAAGCATTATCGCCCATGACCGTTTTCAAGAAATTATTGATGAAGCAAATAATCCAGATAACCCATTACGATTGAAACAACTTATCCTCGATGCACCGGAAAATGATATTCGTATAGAAAGCGTTGAAGTTGGCTCAAATCTGGATTCCATGATAAATGGCACCGTAACATCCGGCAGCGAGGGCACAACTTACGCAGAACCCGGCGAAGAAAAGCTGGTGTTTAATGGCGCGTGTGAGCGCGAAGTAGCGGAAGTGACATTAGAAGTTATTAACAGCCTGAAAGACAAACCGGAAACACTGGCTACAACCGGTGCGCTTCTTGATGAAAAAATACAGCAAACGATTGTTGAAGCGGTTAAAGAAAAATTAACCGATAAGCAACAGTCATTACTGGTTGACGAAGAAGAAACGGATTTGGTAACAGTGGTAGCAAAAGTATCTTCGCTGGTGAAGCAGGAGACCATTGATATACCAAAAATTTATGTCACTGCCAAAGGTGAAGTTAATTACGGTTATAAGTCTTTTACTCTGGATGTGTCTCAACTTCGTTTGCAACCGGCTGAGCGAGATATAGTGATTCAAAACCTACATACTAATCAGCAAACTACGTTAACAGCACAGGTAGGTATTAGCGAATCACGTCCTGAAAATTACATTATTCATGGGTTAGTTGATTTTGATGATATTTCTTATGACGAACATGCAGATCTTCTTTACGATTTAGCAGGGCAGGCAGTAAAGCATTTTGAAAGCTATTTAAGTTCTGAAGATGAGGTTGTGAATGTACTGGATTCAAATAGAAAACTTATTGCTGATGCCATACATGTGCAAATGGTTGAACATTTTTGGGAAGAAACTTCAGAGTATGAGGTTGAAGTGCATGGTGGTTTTACACCACTAAAACCTTGTGCTTATACAGCAGCAGCTGGGCAGGTAGTTCATAGCTACAGGGATACAGTAATGGACAAAAGCAAAATCAAACAGATGCTGTTTGGTAAGTTTTCGAAATGCCTGTACCCACTACAGAAGTTTGACTCGGATACTGAAAGGCGTTTTGCAGTAATCATAGAGCGAGATGCAATAAAGTGGTTTAAACCGGCAAAGGGGCAGTTTCAACTATTTTATAAAGATGGCGTTGATCAGCCGGAATACGTGCCTGATTTTGTTGTGGAAACAGAAGATTCGATTTTAATGGTGGAAACAAAAGCACAAAATGAAATGAAAGATGAAAAGGTATTAGCTAAAGCAGATGCTGCGGTGCGTTGGTGTGAAAATGCCAGCAAATATTTATTAAGTCATGGTGGCAAGGAGTGGAAATATTTACTTATTCCACATGATGAAGTCAAAGAGCAAAATAATCTGGAAAGTTATGTGCGGAAATTTAACATGTAAGTGATTTTGCGGTACAGGTATGATCTGGAGATTCGAAGTGTGGAATGGTATGCATTCCCACGCAGGAGCGTGGGAACGAGAGTATCGCGTGGTGGATCGGCTGGCGGTGGAATAATTGCTTCTGCTGCTTGAAAAACTATCGCAGTGTCACCATTCCTGTAAGTGTGGAGGCGCAGAGTTCTGTTTAGTTACGTCCCGTGCGTAAACAGTCAAAGCCTGAAGCTTTTCTCTGCGTCTCCGCAACTCCTTTTTTTTATATTACTGACTACCTATGAGGCTCAGATGAAGCGTATCGGATTATTTATAGTAACCAACCTGGCCATTCTGGTGGTGTTAAGCGTCGTGCTGCGTTTGCTTGGTGTCGATTCGTTGCTGGCGGAAAATGGTTCTGATCTGAATATTCAGGCGCTGCTGATTTTTTCTGCGGTGGTCGGTATGACCGGTTCATTCATTTCGCTGGCGATGTCCAAGTGGTCGGCCAAACGCATGACCGGTGCCAAAGTCATCACCCAGCCGCAAAATAAAACCCAGCAGTGGTTGATGGAAACGGTGCGACGGCAGGCGTCGCAGGCGGGCATAAAAATGCCGGAAGTGGCAATTTATGAATCGCCGGATGTAAATGCTTTTGCTACCGGCATGAGCCGCAATAACGCGCTGGTTGCGGTCAGCAGTGGCCTTATTGAAAGCATGAAGATGGATGAAGCCGAAGCGGTGCTGGCGCATGAAATCAGTCACGTCGCTAACGGTGATATGGTAACGCTGGCGTTGATTCAGGGCGTGGTTAATACCTTTGTTATTTTTGCGTCTCGTGTAGTCGGCCATATTGTTGACCGTGTGGTGCTGAAAAATCAACGTGGTTACGGTATCGGTTATTTTGTTGCCAGCATGGTGGCGCAGGTGGTGTTTGGTATTTTAGCCAGCACTATCGTCATGTACTTTTCTCGTCAACGGGAATTTAAAGCAGACGCCGGTGCGGCAAAGTTAGCAGGCAGTCAGAAAATGATTGCAGCCCTGCAACGTTTACAGTCGATACATCAGCCCTCAAAATTACCGGAACAGATGGCCGCGTTTGGTATCAATGGTGGCATGGCGGAGGGTTTCAAAAAACTGTTTTTAAGTCACCCGCCGCTGGAGGAAAGGATTGCTGCGCTGAGAGGAAGCTAACAGTTAAAAGTGCACTGGAATCGTTCCTGACGATTCTCAGCATTTCCTCCCTCCATGGAGGTCAAATAGTGAACAGTGAATAGCACAAGCTGGAAAGGTTGTTTTTAATAACTATTCACTATTCGTTATTCATTATTCACTGCTAAGCGAAGCTTAGCCTTAGCCCGACATTTCGGTGAAGTCATATTCCATGTCTGTTAAAGGTTCCTGTAAGAAGTAACCCTGAATGAAATTAATGCCCATGCCCCATAGCAGGGATAAACTGGTCGCGTCCGGCACATGTTGTGCGATGGATAGTTTGCCGAGTTCGGCAGCCTGTTCGGCAATGTGTTTGATCGATTCCTGATTTTGCGGGTTGTCGGCCAGGTTTTCCATAAAACTGCTTTCTATGCGTACGTAATCGGCATGTATGTGATCGAGCAGCTGGAACGGGTTGGTGCCGGTGCCAAAATCATCAAGAACAAAACCACACTCCAGTGCCTTAAGTTTATGCGATAAGGTTTTGGCATTTTTCAGGTTGGTGACGGCGACCGTTTCTTTTACTTCAAAATTTAACGTGTTGGCAGGAATGTTTTTATCTTTTATCTGGTAGCTTAACCAGTCGATCAAGGTCTCGTCTTTAATCGACGATGCGGATAGTTTGATAAAGAAGCGAATCTTTTTGCCCTGTGCCAGTTGTGTGGTGTACTCCTGGATCGTGCGGTACAGTACCCAGCGGTCGATAGCGATGGACATGCCGATACGTTCGGCGGCAGGTAGAAAATTCTGTGGCATGATTAGTTCATGTTTTTTATCTGTCTGCATGCGTACGAATACTTCATAACGTTCGTCGGTGTCACCGTGCAGGCTGACGATGGGCTGGTAATGCAGCAGGAATTTATCGTTCTTGAGTGCGTCGGTGAGTTGTTCTTTAAATTTGGCATCCACTTCGTGGCGCGTCAGCTCGCCTTTTTCGGGGGCGTAGGTGAATAGCTGGTTGGCACCTTTTTTTGATGCGCAGGCGATGGCTTTTTCTGAGCGCGCCAGAATGTCGTTGTATTCCGGGGAATCGCTATCAATCAGTGCGATGCCGATGCTACAGGTGGTGTTGATTCTGGCGTCTTTTATGCTGGTTTCAAGTTGCGATATGGCTTTTTGAAGTTCGCGTGCATAACTTTCAATGTTGTCTTCATTGTAATCAATGGCAATCACGGTAAAACTGTCGTGTGTATATCGGGACAGCACGTCATCATCACGAATAACCTCGCTCAGGGTTTTTGCGGCTTCGATGATGTACTGATCGGATTTAACAACACCGACCGAATTTTTAATATCATCGAAGTTGTCGATATGAATTTCCATTAGTGCGGCAGTGTATTTTTCCTGCTCGCAGTCGGCGATGGTGGCTTCCAGTCTTTCGATACTGTACTGGCGGTTGAACAGGCCGGTAAGCTGATCTTTCTGGCTGAGTAGTTTTAACTGTCGTTCGAGTTCTTCGGAATTAACATCTTCCTTGCGAATGATGATCTGGATGCAGGGTTCGCCATCGATCTGTGCCGGGGAGAACTCCATTTCACCGCTGAATTCATCGCCGTCTGGTTTGTGCAGAGTGGTGTCGATCTTGTTGAGGCCATCATTGTTTTTGGTGTAGCTGCGTAAAAAAGTTTTGAAATTATCACGATCTTCGATGGTGACCATGTCGAGTATAGGCAGGCCCTCCAGATCATCAGATTCTTCGATGTCGAACATCTCGAGGTATGAACGGTTTGAATAGACGTGCATGCCTTCGTGGATGTAGGCAATGGCGTCACGAGAACTGTCGAGCAATGAGGTGCAACGCCGCTCAGATTCATTAAACGCTTTTTTGAGTTTGGAAATTTGTCGGGCGCTGATTAGCGACTGGTGTTCACGTGTGATGATTAATATCAGGTGGTCGATATTGACGAAGCTGGTGGCGTCTACGGCACCGTCGCGCATGGCGACAACGACATTGGGTTGTTGTGTTTTGTTGACTGCAATAACGCGACAGTTTTCGGTTTTTTTATCTTTCCTGAGGCACTCGATGGTTTGTCGGAGAGTGATTAACTCCATGCCTTCAAAGTAAATAATGAGGTCCGGTGTCTGCTTGGTTAAAATGTCGAGCAGGTCTTCATCGTCCTCGACGCGTGAGGAACGCGCGGTGTAACCTGCAGTTCGCAGTGTGCTGATAATTTTTTCTTCGCTGTCAAAGGAATCATCAATGACAATCAAATTGATTATTTTATCTTCCATTTTAAGGGGTCCAGAAAATCTGAATGTTTATTGAAGAATGATTTATAGTGATGACCAGAGTTCATCAAAGTCATCTTTGTTTTTGTTTGCCTCTTCTTTTTTCGCCTGTTTTTTAATACGTTTATCAACTTCGGTATTTTTATAGGTGAACTGGGTGAAAGAACCGGTGTGTTCTTTAGTTTCACTTAGTGTGACACTGATTTTGTTTTCTAAAAGCTGTACCGTGAGTTTATCATTTGTCTTGAATGCATGCGCCGGTAATATCGTACTTGATGCCTGGTTTAATGCTTTTATTCCGGGCAGCATCAAACATTCAAAAGGAACTTCGTTGGGTCGATTGATGCGCTGTGCGGTTGCGGTGACAACTTTGGGTGAAATTACCTGCACGCCAATTTCCAGGCCATGATCCCGGGTGAACTGCATCCAGCGGATAACGCCAATGCGCCATTCGAAGTTATCTTTGCTGTCGAATTCCTGTAGTGCGATCAGCTCGCCGATTTGTGCTTTTGAGGTGTCATCGGAATTCCACCGCAGGCAATAACCACCGGCGCTGATGTTGACGATCTGCCAATGCGAATCAGTGTTTTTCTGGCGCAGTTTGAGTTTGTCATTGAGTATGGATTTTTGTTCGTTGGCGTAAGTGTCGGTGAGTGTCCGGCCTTTTGCTACCATATCCCAGGAGTCGTTTTCTGCTGCGCCGACCTCGGTGTGCGTCATGTAGCCGGTATCTTCTTCTGTGCTGTTGATCGATTCCAGGGTGAAGTCCGGATCCTGCTTGGTTGATGCGGAGGTGCGTACAAAGCCGGATTTAGTGTCGAAGTTCTGGTCTACTTTGTGTGAATCGCGTATGGCTTTGGATGCGTATGTCAGGCCGATAGCGACGTTGATGTGTCCATGGCGATTGGCGCGAGAGAAACGGCGTTTCGCGCTTACTCCCCAGGAGGCAGCTAGTGCGTTCAGCGTTTCCAGTGGTATGTCGTCACCAAGGGCGAGCTTCTGTTTTTGTTTGCTCTGTTCTGCGATTAATGATGTGACATGGGCGACCAGTTTGCTCGCGTCCAGGATACGGATGGTGAGGTCTTTGGCGAGGTCATCTTTGGCCAGATATGCGGGTGCGGTGTCTTCGTTAATGCGCATGCAAAAAACGTTGTCGATCATGGCGGCAGATGCTTCGCCTTGAATGCTTGAAAGTTTTGACCATTCAAAAAGTTCTTTGAAAACACGCTCGCTGTCGCGTTGTCGCAAAGCGATAGGGCGGGCGAGAGAAAAAAGCACGATCTGTTTATAGCTGTTGCCGACGCTTAGTTGCTCCGGCTCTCTTTCGTTATCGATAACGACGTTATCGGTAATGCCTCTACTTTCTGCGAAGGCGTAGAGCTGGTGTACATCCTGCCATAAATTTTTCGGGCAGGGTTCGTAAACTTCGCTATAGCGTAATAGTTTTTCAGACAGATAATTGATGGCGCGGCATATAGCGATGCTCAGTGTTTTGTCATCGATTTTTTCGTCGATTTTATTGGCCGCTTCGTAAGCGATGATCTCGTAGCCGTAGATCAATTCCTGCAAAATCGACTGGTTGAGATTAACGATTTTCTGACTTTTTTCTGGCAGCGGTAAGGTGCGGTTAATAAAATATTTTTTCAGATTATTAAAAATATCGCGGGTGAAGACCCGTACCATTTCCAGATTTTCCAGACGCTGCTTGTTTGGCATGATCTGGCGGTTCAGGTCGCGTAAGATTAGAAACGTCTGTTTCGTTAGTTCGCCCATGTTTGAATTGGGTAAGGCAGACAGAACCTTTTTTAATTTCCTGGGCTGGTTTGGGGTTGCGTCTGCGGACGGTTCTTTTTGTTCGGGTATATTTAGTTTCATCTTTTTATATTACTGCTTGATCTGTCCAAATTTAAGTTCTGTTTATATAAAACAATAACTTGGAGTGTCGATTATAATTATTCCATTGCTGTTTCTAAGTGTAGCCTAGATACTGAAAATTGCCGTTTTTGCCTGTTTTCCAGCTGTTTCCTGTACCAGTTTAGGTACCAGATACCCTGGCAGTTTCTGTTCCATTTGTGCTTTTAATGCAAGCGCCGATTGCTTGCCGGTATCAAAATGCATGGCACCAGCCACGTGGTCGAGCAGGTGCAGGTAGTAAGGCAGCGTTTTACACTGGAATAACCGCTTGCTCAGTCTTATTAGTGTATCGGCATTGTCGTTAATCCCTTTAAGCAGCACACTCTGGTTCAGCAGCGTAATACCGGCAGCGTGCAGTTGATGTAATTTGGCATGCTCTTCATGTTGAAGTTCGTTGGCGTGGTTGGCGTGAATTACCATGACCACGTTGAAGCGGCTGTTGGCTAATAGTTGCAGCAGGCCCTGGTTTATCCGGCTGGGTAGCACGACTGGCAGGCGGGTATGTATGCGCAGGGTGTGCAGGTGTGGGATGGTTTCCAGCTGGCTAATCAGCGCAGCCAGTTTTTTATTGTCGAGTACCAGTGGGTCGCCGCCGCTTAGAATGACTTCTTCAATTTCACAGTGTTGTTTTAAATAATGGTATGCCTCAGCCAGGGCGTTACTGGTGCAGGCAGATTGCTGGTAAGGATAATGCCGACGAAAACAATAACGGCAGTGGATAGCGCAGGCGGCGGTGCTGATGATCAGGGCGCGACCAAAATATTTGTGCAGCAGACCGGGTGATGTCATGGCATGGATGTCACCGACCGGGTCGCAGCTTCCGGCAAGCTGGGTTTGTTGATGATTCTCTTTTTTGAGGGGTAGAACCTGTTGCAGTAAGGGATCGTTGATGTCACCGGTCTGCATTTTATTGATATAACTTTCGGTGACCAGGCATTTGAATGTTGCCTGCCTGTCGGTGATTCCAAGATGCGCTGTTAGA
>VAPG01012268.1_pt1 | contig 13500 bp, 12 predicted proteins | sample 3393851 | NCBI WGS metagenome assembly VAPG01 (sample SAMN08290438, study PRJNA428436) | hydrothermal vent metagenome | isolation source: Deep-sea hydrothermal vent chimney | place: Atlantic Ocean: South-mid Altantic Ridge | depth 2194 m m
CCCCCCTCCAGGCTATTGGTATTGCTTTTCTGTTTCCACAACCTCATTGATCAAACCGCTTAGCAGGTTTTCAACCGTTTTTAAAACCGCCCGGTCTTTGCCTTTGGTATTTCCCCAGTAGAGGCGCCGGTAGGAAAGGTATACCTTGCCCGGATTATCCGGCAGGGAGTAAACCATGATCTGGTAAGGACAGAATGCGATGTAGTGAGGATTCTGCTCCATCATCTTTCTTGAGATGATGGCACTGCAAAATTCCATGACCTTGGCACGGGCAAAGATTTTCCTGTTCTGATTCAAGGCCTTGCCGGTACGTTTGATCATCTCTCCCACATGCGAAACCGACGAGATCACCAGGCCCCGATTATTCAGGGCCGTGGTTAGATCATCCCAAATTTGATCATAATCCCCGAGCACGGAGCGGATGACCACGGGCTTTTTTTCATTTTGCAGCGCCTGGTGCATGTCGGCCTGCGGGCTTGCGCAGCCGTAGAGGGCAAGCAGCAGGGCCTGGAGGAGGATAAGTCGCAGGACCGGATTCCCGGGATTTATATTTTTCACTTCAGTCCCTCATTATTTGCCAAAGCATAAATTTTGCGGCGGCCATCGCCCCAAGAGCGATGCACGTCATGGTAAGTATGCTGCCCAGAGACATTGTTGAGATGCCGCTTAAGCCCTGGCCGATATTGCAGCCAAGCCCTATTACCGCGCCGAATCCCATGAGCAGGCCGCCGAAAAGATTAAATTTGAACTGCTGCAGCTGCGGCGCCACCCAGTTAAAGGTGCCGCTGATCCGGGCGGCCAGGAACGAGCCGGCCAGAACGCCGAACACCGTGGCAATGGCGAAGTTGATTGTCTCCCCGGTCCAGAGAATGATGTATCGAAAGCTCTCGGCATCGGCCAGGGCAAAGGTAAGACTTTTGGGCCGCCACTTTTGCAACAGGGCCGGATCGGCAGGGCCGGTGAAGGAAAAGCTGTCGATATGCGGCAGGACCAGGTGGGCCGCTCCGTTGATCCACCAGGCAAAGACAATGGTAAGGCCGATAGCTGCCCCGGCCGATGGCCACTGCCAGCCCCACCATTCAGAGTTCTTGGGCGCCATCAGCATAAAAACAAGCAATATAATTTCAAGAGCCACTAGAATCAACCACCAGGGGATTGACGAAAAAATTTCCGGCATGTACTGGCTCTTGAAGCCCAGCGTCAATGAGTTGATATAATCAACCCGGACGTAGGCCAATATACCCCACAAGGTGGCTCCGGAGGCGAGGATAAAAGCCATTACACTACCCAGCGACCCCAGGTCCCCTTCGGCGGCGCGTACCAGGATCCTGCTGGCACAACCTCCGGTATAGACTATCCCTACCCCAAAAGTCAAGCCGCCGATAATGTAACCAAGCCAGGTAAAAGGAGAGGACACGTAGATGCTGTACTGGATATCAACCTGTCCCATTTTGTACAAAATTTGCGTACCCAGAATGGCCACAAATAAAGCCATGGCATAGGAGCGCGTCTGAAAGAGGTCGCCGATGGTTACCCTGGCGTGGCAGGCCGCGGCGATACAAAACTTGGAGCGCTGGACAACAGCACCCATGATGCCGCCGATAATAAGGCCGCCCAGCACCAGGGTAGTGTGGATCGAACTTTTGATCATGGCTATTTTATCATCCGACGCGGCCGAGAAATCAAGCCCCGCATAGGACTTGATTCTGAAAATAAGATACAGCGTTACGGCGAAGCCGGCGACAATCAGGGCTATAATGAACCCCTCCCTGAGTTTTTCTTTTGACATCTCACCCTCTTTTTAAAAAAATATTATGATTAATCGGTAACGACTTTTGAGTACGAACGACTGAACTTGTCTCATAGTGTTACCGTCAAATCTGCAAGGGACATGCCAGCCGTTCAGGGCATGAAATTGCCCGGAATTGTCCTTTTTTGCACACCCGGGGCCTTGGGGTTGTCCCGAAATGTCCTTTTGGGACCGGTGGATAAATAACTTGGTAAGTTTTCCATCATTTATTGAGATGTTACGTAACCTGGTCGATATTACGCGGGGGGAGGGGGCGACTCTCATGGTGAGTCGGTCAATTTCGCCTTGGCAGGTTTGGAAATCAGTTCGTCATGGCCGGGGAAGTCTTGACAGGGTTCACAAGAGATGCCGGCCGCAATGATTATAACAGCTGATATTTTTCCATCTTGGTTCGCAACTGCCGGCGGGTGATTCCCAGTCTTTTGGCAGCACGGGTCTGGTTCCAGTTCTCATGCTTCAGGGCCTTGAGAACGGCAATCCGTTCAAGTTCGGCAAGGGGCATCCCGGCGAGTTCCAGGAGTTCCCGGTCCTCCGGCGGCTGTCCCTCGCCCTTTGACTCTAAAAAATGGTTTTGCAATTTTTGCGGCAGGTCTTCCAAGGCAATTATATCGAGACGAGACAAAACCACCCCCCTCTCAATGATGTTCTGCAGTTCCCGGATATTTCCAGGCCACTCATACTGCATAAGCGCCTCGAGTGCCAACGGGTCTATGCCCCGGATAAATTTTTTGTTTTCCCCCGAATATTTAGCCAGAAAGTACTCGGCCAGAAGAGGGATATCCTCCTTCCGATCCCTCAAGGTCGGCGTCCTGATCTGGATTACGTTCAAGCGGTAAAAAAGATCCTCCCTGAACCTGCCGTTGGCAACCTCTTTTTCCAGGTCACGATTGGTGGCGGCGATAATCCGGCAGTGCGATGCCACCTGGTCCCGGCCGCCGATCCTGTAAAAAACCCGCTCCTGTAAAAAACGCAGGAGTTTGATTTGCATGGCAATGGACATCTCGCCGATTTCGTCAAGGAACAGGGTCCCCCGGTCGGCCATCTCCACCTTGCCGATTTCGCGGGAAACGGCGCCGGTAAAGGTTCCTTTTTCATGCCCGAACAGCTCATTTTCGATCAATTCCGCCGGAATGGCCGCGCAATTGATCGCAATAAGAGGAAAGTCCCGGCGCGCGGAGGCGGCATGGATCGCACTGGCCACCAGTTCCTTGCCGGTGCCCGACTCCCCGGTAATCAATATATTGGCGCGGCTTGAACTTACAATCTTAACCGTGGAGATAACCTCATCGACCGCCGGGCTGCTGCCGATAATCCCAAACCGTTCCTCTGTCTCGTCTGTCGTTTTGGGGCTCTTCGTTACCTGTTCCTTCAACAGGGTATGCCGGATAAGGGCCATCATCTCGTCCATGTCCACCGGCTTGGTCAGGTAACTGGCGGCCCCGTTTTTCATCACCTCCACGGCATTGTCGATACTGCCGTAGGCCGTGATCACGAGCACCGGCAGCGAGGGCTGCTTCCTCTTAATCCATTGCAGAAGGTCCAGGCCGGATTGCCCGGGAAGGCGCATATCCGTGAGAACCAGGTCAATATTCAGTTCGTCGGCCTTGTGTGCCGCCTCCTCGTAATTCCGGGCGGTCTCCACCGCAAAGCCCTCCTTCCGCAGGTAATTTGACAGGACCTTCCTGACATTCCTTTCGTCATCCACGACCAGGATCATACGCATGTTTTTTTACGCCTCGCCGGTTTTCGCAATGGGTAGTTGAATCGTGAACCGCGCCCCGAACTCCGAGTCCTCCAGGTCCACCTCTCCGTGCTGGGCCACCAGCAGTTTATAGACCGTGGGCAGGCCCAGCCCGGTGCCATTGATCTTGGTGGAGAAAAAAGGCTGAAAGACCTTCAAGTTAATCTCCTCGGGAATCCCGGGTCCGGTATCCTGAATGCTGGTTTTAACAAAATCCCCCGCCACCCGGTATTGCACCGTAATCGTCCCTCCTTCTTCCATGGCTTGAATCGCGTTTAAAAAAAGATTCATAAAGGCCCGCTTCAGGAGCGTGGCGTCGGCCATTACCGGCGGCACTCCTTGCCCCAGCCTTTGCACCGTGATCTTCGCATCCTCCAGGTCCGGATCGAGCAGTTCCGCTACCCTCCGTACCACGTCATCAACCTGGCAGGGAACGATTTCGGGTTCGGGGGTGCGGGCAAACTGGAGAAAGTCGTCCGACATCCTGGTCATTTCCTGGACTTCCTCCTTGATTATCTCCATGTAGTCGCATCTTTCAGCAAGGCTGTCCGTCTTTTCCAGGCCGGAAACCGCCCCGCGGATCGCATAAAGGCTGTTGCGTGTTTCATGCGCAATCTGGGCGGACATCTGGCCGATGGCCGCCATGCAGGTCAATTTTTCCCGTTCCTCGGCATTTTTCTTATTTTTATCCAGGTATTTCCTTAAGTTTGCCATCATCCTGGTAAAGGCGGCCCGGAGCTGCAGGCTTTCGTCTTTATAGGCACTGGAACTCCGGGAACCGTTGCGGGGGGGATAAATTTCCTCGTCAAATTTTTCAATTTCCCTGGAAAGTTCAATGATCGGCCGGGTCAGCGCCCGGGAAATGATAAAGGCCCCGCCGATGCCCAGGGCGAAGATGACCAGGGCGAGGTAAAGAATCTGCCGGATAGTCCGGCCCAGCTCCCGGTCGATGCGCCTACTCTCCGCCGACCAGTCAAAGCCGACCCGCAGTGCCCCCAGGAGGTCATGGTCAATCTCGATCGGCATGAGGATATCCGCTCCGGCCTTCGCAGGGGCGCTGAATCTCCGCCCCTGCCGGGCCGGCAACTTTGTAAGCGCGGCATCCTTTTCGCCGATCTCGGCGACCCGGTCCGAAACGATGATGACGTGCCGCTTATCAATGATCTGTACCCTGGACACCTCGCCGGAGGACTTCAACTGCCTGATCTGTTCCAGCAGGTGCCCGTAGTCCCTGGAAAGCAGGACGTCCGCGGATGTCTGGGCGAGCTTCTTGGCGATGCTCAGATGAAATTGATTGAGCTGTTCAACAAGATTTTTTTTTACCGTGGACATCACCAGGGCACTGACGGTCAGAAAGATGAACAAGATCAGGACAACTACATAGATCACACCCTTGGTTTTGATACTGGTATAACGATGAAAATTCCGAAACAGATGCACGGCCGCTCAATTGCCCGGGGGATAAAGATCCTGCCCGGCCAGGATCTTGCGAATCTTATTTTTTACAAAGCCGGGGACATTTTTTCGGGCCGAGATCACCCAATCCTTCAGGGGGGGAGTTTTGCCAAGGATTATGATGCGTTTTGGCTGGAGATCCTTTTGCAGCCTCCGGAGCGTGCCAAGCGTCAAATAGCCCGCATCCACGTCCCCCCGATAGACACTCATCAATACCTGCTCGTAGGTTCCCAGGCTGACCAGGCGGATCGCGTCCAGGGAAACTCCGCGCTGCCGCAGCCAACGCGTCTGGGCCAGATATCCTCCTTCCGCAAGGCGGGATGGTATTCCTATCCTCTTGCCCCGGAGATCCTGCAGGTTTTTTACCTTACCCGAGCCGGCGGCGATAATAACGCCGACGTTCATTGCCGGCGGGACAAGCGCCAGCGGGCCGAGCAATTCATCCGGATGATTACCGGACCCGGCCGGTAAACCTGATTCCTGCAGGTACAGGTCTCCTAGGCCCTGTTTCCTGAGCGCCAGGAAGGCATCAATGCTCGCCGGAATCCGGAGATGATAATTCCAGCCGGTCTCCCGGCGCAATTTTACCAGCAAGGGCTTCAGCCGCCAGAAAAGATCCGCACCGTAATACAGGGGTTCCACGACCAGGGTATGCTCACCTTTACGGAATAACGACCGGGCCCTGCCCGGGTGCAGGCTTTCCATCAGGACGCGGACAATGTCGTAGTCGCTGTCATGGGCAGGCGAGAAGCCGTCCACCCCTTTTTCGATCCCGCCGATAATAGCCCTGCGGTCCGGCGCCTGGTTCAGGTCGAGCATAACCTCTTTTATCCGGCCGATTAAATCCTTGCCCAGCCCCGGGCGCGCCACGAAGAGATACTGGGGGATCGGCTTGGAATAACGGATAATCCTGAGACCGTTGTCAGTAAAGGAACGTACGGCCATCTCCGGTACGCCGGTAACGTCAAACATCCGGGCCATCACGGCGAGGATGGCGCTCTCGTCATTCCCGAGTTTCACCACCTCGAAAAAATTATTATCCGACAGGCCGACCCGTTGCAGCATAATTCTTGGTAACAGGCCGGAGCCGGGGCAGTTATACCTCCCGTAGACCAGGGTCCGGTCAAGGAGGTCCGCTGTCCGCCTGATCGGCGAATCCTTTCGCACCACCAGGACGCTGCGGTACTGATCTCTGCCGTTAATGCGCAGTTTGACCAATGGAATCACGGAGGTAACCCGGGTCAGGTCGCAATACAGCGTCGGGCAGACAAAGGCGATATCGGTCTTTTTTTCCCTGAAAAGTGCTGCGATTCCCGAATTCCTGCGCGCGACATCCAGTTCAATCGAGCGGTTAAGACTCTTCTCCAGGTAATGCTTAAGGGGCAGAAAATCCTTGTACATCCGGGACGGCGTCTTCATCGGGATCACGAGCATGCGGAGGGGGGCGGGAGAAGCCGGTACGGCCCAGGCCGGTGCCGGGAGAATCCAGCCCAGGGCCGCCCAGAAAAGAAAAAACTTTGGCAAAATATTCAGTTTCATATCTTTATTATAAAAAAAAGGTGCCCTTAAAGTCAATTTTACTTTAAGGACACCTTGAATTAACTCGTTACAGTAAGGGCCTGTAAGAAAATAACAAGAACATCTTGCATCTCATCTTCAGGCCATCTTTGGCTACGGTGCAATCGCAAAATCCTCGACGTAGCCCTGCTACGCCTGCGGTTTTACTCAATTACCGTAACCAAATCCGACCCAAATATGAGCGCAATCTTGCCCATGTTATTTTCTTACAGGCCCTAACAAGCTGTAAACTTCAATCGTAAGCCGAACTATCCGTGTCGCGTTAGTCCTGCAAACGGCCGGAAAATTGATCACAGGGTACCGTATCTGCTTTGTCTTGATTGTGTTTACTATAGAAGGAGGAATAGTTAACCCAACTCTTTTTTTGCATCCACGGTACCCTGGCGATCAATATCCATAATCTGAATCCGTGACGGCTGGAGGTTACATCCAACCTGTAAGCCGCCACAGGTGCCCCAGATTTACGTAGTCGCTGCCGTTCGCCATAGTCCCTCTATGCGGGCGGGAGCGACCGCGTGAAGATGGGGTGCCTGTGGCGGCTTACATCAAACCAGCTTCGGCCGGTCGATAATCACCCGGACATTTTTCTTCTTGCGGGCATAGTCAATGACCACATCGTAGACCGGGGGGCCCGGCTGCGCCGCCATGGAGGCCCAGCCGGAAAAGGTGAATCGGTCATCCGGGTGCACGGTCTTGCCCCGCACCTTGAGATCGCTGATGCGGGTGCCCATGGTTCCAGCCACTTTCAGCGTGTAACCAAGGCCCTTGCTGCGCACCATGTCGCCACCTTGCTGCCGGTAAGGATCGGGATTGTAAATATTGTCGGCAATGTCTTCCAGGACGTTTTTCAGGGTCTTGCCGCTGATTTCGGTTTTATAGGTATTGGGATAGGTCAAGGCGGTCTGTGAGTAGACATCCTCCGCCGTGACCGGACCCGGCAGAACCGTCCGGCCCCAGCGGAACCCGGGAGAAAGGGCGAAGTCGACGCCGTAGTGATCGACCAATGCGTCACAGATCAGATCATCAAAGCTGCCGTCCATGTTGCCGCGCCGGTAGAGCAGCGTCTCGGTATCGCAGACGACCTCGGCCAGTTTTTTCTTGTAGGGGCGGCGGATTTTTTGAATCAGCCGGGACATCTCCGGATCCGGCTTGATCATCTCCGACATCACCGGGATCAACCGGTAGGAATAACCGGTGACCCGCTTTCCCTTCACCTCGAGGTCAAGCCGGGACAGGAATTTCCCGTAGCAGCCGGAGCCGATCACCAGGGTATTGCCGATCACTATCGGTCTCGGCACCCCGTCATGCGTATGACCGCCCAGGATGACATCAATACCCTTGACCCGGCTGACCATTTTCTTGTCCACATCCATGCCGTTATGAGAAAGAACCACGACCAGGTCGACCTTTTTCGCCCGCACCTCGTCCACGACGGTCTGCATGTGATCTTCCTTGATTCCGAAAGACCAGTTCGGCAGAAAACGTCTCGGGTTGGCGATCGGGGTATAGGGAAAGGCCTGACCGATCAGGGCCACGGCCAGCCCGTTCACCGACTTGATCGTGTAGGGTTTGAAGATCGGATCTCCCCAGGTGGCGTCATTGACGTTTTGGGCCAGGAACGGAAAATCCATCATTTTGACCAATTCCTGGATTCTCTCTTCTCCATAGGTGAACTCCCAGTGTCCGCACAGGGCCTCGCATTTCATCTGGTTCAGCACCCGGACCATGTCTTCGCCCCGGGTCCAGAGGCTGGTGGCCGATCCCTGCAGGGTGTCGCCGGTGTCGAAATAAAGAACCTTGCCGGGACGTTCACTGCGGATCTGGTTGATCAAACTCATAATATAGGCGTAGCCGCCCATCTTGCCGAATTCCTTGGCCAGGGCAATATAGTCGTCACAGCTGTAGGCGTAGGCGTCCATGGTGTCCGGCTTCAAACCGTAATACCGGAGAAAGTCTTTACCGGTCAGGTGGGGCGGTTTGCCTACATTCGCGCCGACGCCTATATTGGAATCCGGTTCGCGGTAATAGATCGGTACCAGCTGGGCATGACTGTCCGTGGTATGCAGGATAGTCAATTGTCCCTTGGGCGTAAACTTCATCAGGCTTTCAGGTTTCAAGCCCCGGGCGAGGGCTGCCGGAGGCAGCAGGGTGGAGCCGGCCGCCAGGCCGGCCATCTGGATAAAATCCCGTCGCGATAAACTCATTGTGTTCTCCTTCCGTTATAGACATACTCTTAGATTTCTCCTGGAATCGCCTCCCTGCGCCCCTGTCTTTACATCCGCATCCCCGGCACCTGGATAAGGTCTCCGTTGTTGATGTAGGTCAGGTACAACTCCATGTTCCGGAGCTCTTCGCTCTGAAAGGGCGGTTTTTTGGCCCGCATGTTCTTCAGGCAGCCCCGGAATCGTCTTTGCAGTGATCCCGTCTTGCCCCATTTCAGGCGATAGCAAGGCCAGTGGTCGGTATGGTGTTTGTTGTTCGAGATCAGGTTCGACCGGGCCTTGTAGCCGGCATACTGGACATGGCAGATCGCACAGCTGAAGTTCAACTGCCCCTGCCTCTTGTAATAGGCAACCTGCCCTTTTTCGTAAAAAGGCCGGGCCGGGCCGTCGATGCTGACCTGGATCGGCATGCCGTTGGAGAGGGATTTGATATACATGGTCAGGGCCAGTTGGTCATAGGACTCGTACTTCAAGGGTTTGGCCCCCATCTGTTTTTCCCGGCAGGTGTTGATCTGCAGGGGGAAGGTCATGATCCCCTTGAGTTCCGCATTGTATTTAGGAAAGGTCGTGGCCGCGCCCTTCAACTTCAAGGCATCTTTTCCATGGCAGCTGGCGCACGATTTCCCCTTGCTGCCGACCACCTTGTTGGCGAGATCCTTGCCGTCATCGAGCAGGAAGTCGGCAGGATTTCCTTCTTCGGCCATCTGGGCGGTGAAATCTCCGTAATACTTTTCGTAGCGTTTCTGGTACTCCGCGTAAGACATGCTCGGCGTTAATTTTTCGATCTTGTTTCCGGACTGCGTCGCCGCCTGCGCCCAGGGACCGGGGCCGAGTGTCCCCGTGACCAGCATAACTGCGGCCGGGAAAACAAGCATTTTCAATAAAATTGCTATCTTCTGATACATTTTTTCCTTACCTCCCTCACAATTGAAAGAACATGCCAAGCTGCATCCTAGTGTCCATCCAGAAACGGTCTTTTTGCCCGATCTCGGCATTATGCTCAAAAAAATCCTCGTTTCTGTACGGACACATCCTAACGAGGTGCGATCTGCACGGTCTTCTGATAAATCCCTCCCTTGTTGTCCTTCCAGACGACCTTCAACGGCGCTTCTTTATCGGCCTTGAGATCGAAAGACATAAACGGATTGGCGCTCACGGCGATTGTCCAGTCTTCATGGGTTATCAACTTGTCACCGTAATAGACACTCACGTCGTTGATATAATAGGCCGGAATTTTTTTCTTGGTCTTCTTGTCCGTTCTCAGGCCGGTTTCCATGGGATGAAGAATTAACGTCTTTACGGTGATTATCTGCCCTTTGCGCACGGTTCTGGGCAGCCTGATCTTTATCTTTCCTATTCCTTGAGGCATTGCGAATCTCCTTGTTTTCGTTCATTTCCGGTTTTTGAACATTATCTCCGGCCGGCAGACGGCTCTCCTGCATACATCTGGAAATATCAACCGCCGCAGCCGCCGATGGTTACCTTGACGGTCTTGGTCATGCCGTAAAGTTTCCCCTTGCTGGTCTCCACGACTGCGCGCACCTGGGAGGTCTTGCGCATCTTGATCCGCAGGGAAAAGGCCGCCCTGCCGTTGGCTGGAGTCAGATCCACGCTGGCGATAAAGGGATTGTAATTCTGATCAACGAAGATATAGATCTTCTTCACGTAGTTTCCCGGTTCCATGGGAAGATCCGAACTGATACTGACCGGAACCACCGCGCCGTTCTCCGCGATAATCGGCGTCTTCATGGTTACATGGGACATCTCGATCCGGCGGTCTCCGAAGGTCGCCCGCAGCTTGTCCTTGATCGCCCCTGTTGACGGGGCTGCCGGGGCGGCCTCGGCCGCACGCGGCCCCGGCCAATCGCCCTTGCCGGCTTTACCGTTCCCCATGGGGATAACAGAGGAGAGCGCGCTTAAGGAAAGAAGCGCGGCCGAGGCAACACCGGTTTTCTTGAGAAACTCTCTTCTTGCATGCGAAAAATCATTTTTTTTCATTTATGTCTCCTTGCACAAATTTTGTCTCTTCTCCGCAACCTTGCGGTAACTATCCGTTCTTATTTCTTTTTTAATGTGTAAAGATAGGCAGTGACATCGTCAATCTGCTGCGGCGTCAAAATCTTGTTGGTGCCGAAGGGGGGCATGATGGTATGGGGATTAAATTTCCTGGCATCCCGGATCCACTGGGCCACATCTTTACGGTCCGCCGTGGTATACTCCTGCATCGCCTCAACCAGGTTCGGCCCGATGTCCCCCGGAGATTCCACATTGGGGAGGTAATGGCAGGCGACGCAGTTCCCCAGGCTCCTGGTTTTGGCAATCTTCTCGCCCTGCTTGGCATTGCCGGCGTGAGCCCACAGCGGCGTTACCGCAAGCATAAAGACAACCGCTACCCCTGCCCATAAGCCTGAATTCCCTCTCCAATCAATCCTGTCCGTAATCTTCATAGATATTTCTCCTTTTCTTTGTCATGTTAGCGTTAAGGGGCACCTTTTTTTCAAAAAGCTACAATGCGTCTGTTTGCTCAACACAACCCGTTTTTTCCCCTATCCCCGGAATATATTGACAGACGACATCCCTGAAATCCTGCTTGCTTAAGGCGCCCGGAATTTTCAAAAGCACCTTTTTTCCCGGCCCCACCAGGATAATCGTCGGCACCCCGTAAACCTTGAACTCTTTGGCAAGGTCAATGCCGCCCTTGCCGAAGGCGGGTATCTTTTTCCGCCCCTGGATGTCGATACGGATCACCCGGGCCCGCCCGAGAAGAAGACTTTTCATGCCCGGTTCCTCAAGAATTTTCTCCATCCGGGTGCAAAACGGACAGCCGGTACGGTAGAAAAACAGCATCTTTATTTCCGAGCTGAAGGCCCTGGAAGCCGGCAGCAAAAGCAACGACCAAATGCAGAAGATGGTGGTAAGCTGAATTCGTTTCATGATGGCAATAAACTGCAAAGGGCATGCCAACTGTTCCGCATGCAAAATGGAGGGAAATTGTCCTTTTTCGAACATCAGGTGCCTTTCGGTTGTCCGTAAATGTCCATTTGCAGCTCTCTCGTACATTGCATGAGGTAGTTTGCCGGGAGCTCTCCGGAGTTTGGGGCAAATTTTTTTGATGCACCCTCCGGCATTTTTTTTGCAAGCTGTATCCCCGGCCCATGAATTGCTCATCGTTCGTAAGCCGCCACAAGTTGGATGCAAGTAATAGCGCAGAGTTTCACACCCCGTAACCAGTTACCTCGAACGCTCACGGACCCGGGTTCGCCAATGCCTTGAAGGACAGGAAAAAAGGAAACTAAAATGGAAAAAGTATCATTGTTGATGGCCTTCGGCGGCGGTCTCCTGTCTTTCTTCTCTCCCTGCGTTCTGCCTGTTATCCCGTCATATATATCGTATATCACCGGGATATCATTTGAAGATCTCACTGGTGAACAGGACCGGCGCCGGATAAGAATGGTGACCCTTAAGAACTCGTTGCTTTTTATTGCCGGGTTCTCGTTCGTCTTTATCCTGCTCGGCGCCTCCTCAAGCTTTCTCGGCAGCGTTCTCTTTGAGTACCAGGAGGCTGTTCGGAAAATAGGCGGCGTTCTTATCGTTATCATGGGGTGTTACATAGCCGGCATCCTGAAGATTGGCTTTTTGTCACGGGACAAGAGGTTGCACCTGCGGAACAAGCCTGCCGGGCTTCTGGGGTCTTTTCTGGTCGGTATCGCCTTTGCCGCGGGATGGACACCTTGCATCGGCCCCATTCTTGGTTCTATCCTTCTTTATGCCGGTACGGCAGGTTCGGTTGCCTCCGGGATAGAGTTGTTAACCGCCTATGCCCTGGGGCTCGGCCTGCCTTTTCTTATTACCTCCCTGGCCATCAATACCGCCCTCTCTTATTTTAAAAGGGTACGCCGCTATATGAGGGCAGTGTCTGTCATCAGCGGCTTGTTTCTGGTGGTAATGGGAATCCTGCTTTTTACCGGAAAATTCACCATGATAAGTCAGTATTTGGTCGCCTTTCCCAGGTAACAGAGACCCAAGGCCTCTCCGCCCTGGATTAGTGGTAATTGCCCAGGGGTCCTCCGCCCTCCCCGTACCTCTTTTCCTGCCTGGCTGCCCTGGTTAAGACAGCCGCTAATCCCCGGCACGTTTGTTGCAAGCCATGGGGAAAAGTCGTCTTTTGATAAGAAACCTGAAAGGCGAAGCAATAATTTTCCTGCATTATCCAGAAAAATAATAGTCGGAACCGGGTGCGCTCAGTAGAGCCTGGTTGAATAATTGCATCAGTCCGCATTTCTCCCAAGGTCGCCTGGGGAACCGTGCCAAGCAATTAATGGGCGGCGGGTTTGGCAACTTATCTATATTCTTCAGCAACTGCAAAAGCAAGACTGCTCTTGGTGCCTCATAGATGCTCCAAACATGGCGACCTTATCTACCTTGATTAATCGCTGATTGGTGTCGTTCTGTCAAGGACATTGGCCGGTTGCCGTCGATAATCAAGAAAAGTCAGGCTGCTGTTGGGATAAATTTTAAGCACTATTTTAGTGCGAATAAGGAGGTGATGAAAAATGAAGTGAAACTGATGCGTTATTGGCGGAAAGTTTATGTTTAAGCCGTTATTTTCCAGGACTTAAACGAGGTTATGTTTAAAGAAATAGGGATTGGAGATAAGAAGTGAAAAAAAAGATTCTCTCAAGAAGCGTAGTCGC
>VAPG01018679.1_pt1 | contig 13467 bp, 12 predicted proteins | sample 3393851 | NCBI WGS metagenome assembly VAPG01 (sample SAMN08290438, study PRJNA428436) | hydrothermal vent metagenome | isolation source: Deep-sea hydrothermal vent chimney | place: Atlantic Ocean: South-mid Altantic Ridge | depth 2194 m m
GCCACGTGTTTGGGCTCTGTACTATTTCATAAAAAACTTGCTATCGGTATCAAATACATATAACATGCAAAACATATGAAAGAATTTGAAAATAAACAACCACGCGCATCATTTATGGTGCCGATGGTTATAGAAAAATCACAGTTCGGTGAGCGTGCATACGATATTTACTCGCGCCTTTTGAAGGAGCGTGTGGTATTCCTTGGTGGAACAATAGAAGACGAGACTGCGAACCTTATTATTGCACAACTTCTTTTCCTAGAAGCGGAAGACCCGAAAAAAGATATTTATCTATACATAAACTCTCCTGGAGGGTCTGTTACGGCAGGTCTTGCTATTCTCGACACAATGAATCATGTTAAGCCAGATGTTGCTACGGTATGTGTTGGTATTGCCGCATCAGCTGCAGCAGTATTGCTTGCAACTGGAAAGAAAGGCAAACGATTTTCACTACCGAATGCAGAAATAATGATTCACCAACCGTGGGGTGGAGCACAAGGTCAAGCGACAGATATTGAGATTACAGCAAGACATATTGTAGCTACGCGTGATCGTTTGAATAAGATTTTATCGAAAGCAACTGGACAGCCTCTTACTAAAGTAGAAAAGGATGTCGATAGAGATTTCTTTATGACAGCAGACGAGGCGAAAAAATATGGTCTTGTAGACAAAGTTTACAAAACAAAATAATCAAGATAAAAATGTGGGACGTCTGACGTCCCACATAAATTTCGAAAGCGAGGTAATTTGTAAATATCAAACTGTGTTTGTTATACTAACAGTATGGAAATTGAAAAGGATACAGATATTTCAGAAGGTCTTAACAATGCTCCGCATGTTTCAACAACAGCGCAACAATCATGGGGAGCAATTATTGCAACAGTGCTTATTCTTGCGATGATTGTGGTTGGAGCTTTTTATGCATGGAACAAAAGCATGGCGAAGCGTCGTCTCGATTTAATATGACCCAACAATCAGCGACAGCTTCTTTTGTCTCTACGTCTACAGCACATTAAATAATGCCGAGTAAAAAAATGTAATTAATTTTACTTTTCAAAATAATAAGTGTATATTTTGTGATGGAGGGGTCTTAATTAAAGACAAAATAATAACCTTTAACTTTAAGGAGGGCAATATGAAAGTCTATTGTCTGGATTGTGGAGAGCTAATGGAATTCGAGGAACACACACCACTAATCAAAGGGTGCAGTGGGTGCAAAACTGTATGGAGTTTGGAAATGGGATTTGAGGATTCTAAGAGACTTATAATTCTAAAAGAGTTAGGGTTGTTAACAGAGTACTTGAAAGTCGGAGAAAGAAAAAGGCTTTGTGCCCGAGCCGATGGGCTTTGCCAGAGCCCTGGTTATCTAAAATGAGATAACCAAAACAATCTGAAATTCTTAAAGCCTCAGTATTTTTTGCTAATAAATGGGTCCTGACCCCATTTCTGCTGATAAATCCACAATGTGGGACGGTTTTAAAAAACAGAAAGGTTAAATATTTTGGTAAGGTGTTGATTAAAGGAAAACGCGCGAGGCGAAGCCTCGCGCGTTTTCCACGTACGTAACGTGTATAACGCGCCCGAGCTTCGCTCGGGCGCGTTATACTATACACACATGCAAATTGTTGAAAGCGAATTAAAAGAATTTATAATCGATTCTGGTTTAGTGTCGCGTAAAGATGTAGAGTCGGCTACAAAAGAAGCTAAGAAACGAAAGCAGTCTATCGGAGACCTTCTTGTGTCGCGTGGTCTATTAACCTCTGATGCGTTGCGTCGCATCAAAGCATATGTTCTCGGCATTCCTTTTGTGAGTTTAAAGGATTTGAAAATCTCTGAAGACATTCTCGCTCTTATTCCAGAACCTATTGCACGTACGCATTCTATAATTGCATACAAAAAATCAGAAAAAGGACTCGAAGTGGCGATGCTTGATACACAAGATATGGCATCGATTGATTCTGTACGAAAGAAAACAGGTCTAAAAATTCTCCCGCGTTTAACTGATGCTGACTCACTCAAACACTCGCTTTTGCAGTATCAGAAATCTCTAAAAGAAGAGTTCGGGGATATTATTGCTAAAGAGGCAGGTCGCATCAAGGTTGTAAAAGGTGATGAAAAAGGCGAAACATCGGGTGAAGACTTAAAGAAAATGGCGGAAGATCTGCCGATTATACGTATTGTAGATTCGCTTTTGCGTCACGCTATTGTGCAAGAGGCTTCTGATATTCACATCGAACCGATGGAGGACGAAGTGCTTGTTCGTTATCGTATCGACGGAATACTGCACGACGCGATGACTCTTCCGAAACAGGCAAGCCCAGGCATCACCGCGCGCGTCAAAGTCTTGTCCAATTTAAAACTTGATGAGAAACGCTTACCACAAGATGGGCGTTTCAAAATTGAAACAGAATCCGAAAAGGTATCTTTTCGTGTGTCGATCATGCCTGTTTTTTATGGAGAAAAGATTGTGATGCGTTTATTGCGAGAGTCGGGTGGAAGTTTATCACTGGATGTTCTCGGTTTTCATGGTGAGACTTTAGAAAGTATTCATCGTGCCACGCGTCAGACTACAGGCATTATTCTTATATCAGGCCCGACCGGTTCCGGTAAGACGACAACTCTGTATACAGTTCTTGATCTCCTAAACACACCAGATGTAAATATTTCAACCATCGAAGACCCTATTGAATACCAAATGAAGAGAGTTAATCAAACTCAAGTGAACCCAGCGATTGGTTTTACTTTTGCTGCAGGACTGCGTTCACTGATGCGTCAGGATCCGAACATCATTATGGTTGGTGAGATACGTGATAGCGAGACTGCCAGCCTCGCTATAAATGCCGCACTAACAGGTCACTTGGTTCTCTCGACAATACACACAAACAGCGCTGCTGGAGCGGTGCCTCGTTTGGTTGATATGGGTGTCGAGCCATTTTTGCTCGTTTCGACTCTTCGCGTAATTGTCGGGCAGAGACTCGTACGGAAACTTTGCACAGAAAAAGAGCAGTACACTCTCACAAAAAAAGAAAGAGACGGTATCTCTAAAGAGGATCATTTCAATGTAGCCTTACAGTCGCTTATAAATGAGAAAATGGTGAAGCCCGATACTTCTCTGGATCAGATTCCGTTTTATCATCCGAAACCATCATCCGAATGTGCAGACGGATACCATAGTCGTATTGGTGTACATGAAGTGCTTTCTGTGTCTTTGGCAATACGCGAAGAGATTTTACATGGAGGAACGATAGACACTATTGAGGCGCAAGCACGCAAAGAAGGAATGCTAACAATGATAGAGGATGGTCTTTATAAAGCGGCACGAGGAATAACTTCCATAGAAGAAGTGCTGAGAGCTGTATCTGACTAATTATTTTCACAACACAATATGAAATATCAAATTACAATTAAAACCAAAGATGGGGAAAAAGAAGAGCGTGTAATTGAAGCGAAGTCACGTTTTGTAATATATGAACAGATTGAAAAGGAAGGTGCAACTGTTGTGGAATTGCACGAAGGAGCTGGTTTTACACTACCCGCATGGTTAAAGATTTCATTTGGCACAGGTGTATCTATGGATGATGTTGTTCTCATGACAAAAAATCTCGGCTCTATGTTGCACGCGGGTCTTACGTTAGCTCGGGCAGTTTCTGTTGTTGAAAGACAAACACATAACAAACATCTTAAAAGTGTACTTACCGAAATAAATGAAAATATTAAAAGTGGATCTGCATTTCACGAGGCTCTAGCGGAACATCCGAAACTTTTTCCGAAACTTTTTATAGCAATGGCACATGCCGGAGAAGAGGGAGGAACGCTTTCCGAGTCTCTTGAAATTGTCGGTAATCAGATGGAGAGTGCGCGCAATCTTACAAAAAAAATACGCGGGGCGATGATATATCCAAGCATAATAATTATTGCGATGATGATTATTTTTGTACTCATGCTTATGTTTGTTGTACCGACTCTTACGAATACATTTACTCAGCTTGGCGTGCAGCTTCCTCTTGCTACGCGTGTCATTGTAGCAATATCTAATTTTCTTATAAATCACACACTACTGTTCCTTGCCAGCGTGGTGATTTTAATTGGTTCGACGTGGAAGTTTGTGCATTCGAATTTCGGTATCAAAGTGCTTTTCCGTGTGATGCTTATTTTGCCTGTTATCGGAGACCTTGTGCGAGAAACATACGCTGCTCGCACGGCGCGTACTCTTTCGTCGTTGCTTTCTTCTGGAGTTGATATGCTTGATGCACTTTCAATTACCGGTGAAGTCGTCAGTACCGATGTATTTGCTTCGATTATTAAAGAGGCGCAAACGCGCGTACGCAAAGGAGAACCACTATCGTCTGCATTTTTGGAAAATGAAAAGTATTATCCTACAATGTTTTCCGACATGATTGAAGTTGGTGAAGAAACGGGTCAAGTTTCCGAAATGCTCAAGCAAGTCGCGGATTACTATGAAGGAGACGTGGAGCGCCGTACGAAAGATTTGTCTACAATTGTTGAGCCGGTGCTGATGCTCCTCATCGGTACAGGTGTTGGTATATTTGCGGTTGCTATTATTGCTCCGATATATTCGCTATCTTCCGTAATGTAATAAAACATTGTGAAGGATAAGTCTATACACACACGCGGCGCCTACGGCGCCGCGTGTGTGTATAGACTTATCCCCAGCTAGCAACGAAAGTGTTTTAATTATATAACACGTGTGTTGTATAATGAGCTTATTAAAATACTAATTTAATACTTAACCTAAAAATAAATTATGTCTCGTCGCCTCATCTCACAAATATCACTTCTCGTAGCTGTATTCTTTCTATCCGTAGCGATGCAGAGCTATGCAAGTCAAGGCGGAGCGCGCAGAGGTAGTTTGTGGAATATGCAACAACACCAAAACTCTATCTTTAGAGAGCCTGCAAAAGCACCACCATACGGAGGCGCCGCAGCACCACTCACAACGAGTGGCACCGCAGAGGCGAAACTCGGAGGGCTTATTTTAGGTATCGGTAATGTTGCGACAGGTCTCATCGTCCAGCATGGAAATGTTGGTATCGGAACATCAAACCCTACTCAAAAGTTAGATGTGAATGGTTCTGTGAGGTCTAACACCAAGGTTATGTCGCCAAAATACTGTGATCAGAATGGAAATAACTGTATCGCACCAAACAATATAGCAAGCAATGCATATGTTAATAGCAAGGTTAATGGTCTAGCTGGGGGGAGACCTATGACGATAGTTTATAGTCAATGTAATTTCGTTAGTGCTGGTAACTTTAGACGGGCTTCTTGCCCAAGTGGAAAAGTTATGACTTCTATCCAGTCAGGTGGAATTGGTTGTAATGGGTATTGCGTAAGTTTCTCAATAGAATGTTGTAAATTAAGTTTGGTTAATAGTAGTGGCAGTGGCTCAACAATTGATCTTAATAACTACGCAAGCAAGGCATATGTTAATAGCAAGGTTAATGGTCTAGCAAGCAAGGCATATGTTAATAGCAAGGTGGGTAGTGGTTCGTCAAATTCAAATCCTTATTCAAATCCTTATTCCAGCTGGTGGGAGAACCCGGTGTGGTAGATATTGTTAGCAGTTAAAAGTTAGCTGGCACTTTTGTCCCGCGACGCCGTAGGCGTCGCGGGGCTTTTGTGTTTTTTGTCGGATTGCAGATTATCTTATTAACATTATAAAATGCAATAAAACGCAAAACACATGCGAGTGTGCGGTATCATGTATTTAATGTTTGCAATTCACAGACGCGGTATGACGCTAATTGATGTCATCGTAGGAACAGCACTGATGCTCATCATGTTTCTTGCCGTTTTTGGTGTATTGCGCGCTTCAATTCTTGTTTCGAATCTTGCAAAATCCCGTGCGTGCGCGGATTCTTTAGTAGAATCGCAGATGGAATATCTCAGAGGAATTTCTTATGATGACCTTGGAACTGTGGGAGGTATCCCTGCTGGAGTGGTACCGCAAAATAAAACTATTACGAATGATGGTGTTGCATATAATATATATACATACATTCAATACATAGATGATCCCGCCGACGGTTTAGGAGCTGACGATACAAATGGTATTACTACGGATTATAAATTGGCAGAAGTTACTGTTTCTTATTGGTCTGCAGGAATGACACGTAAGGTAACTTTAATATCAAACTTTGTTCCGCACGGTATCGAAACGACAAGTGGCGGAGGTACTCTTGCAATTACAGTTGGAAATGCTATCGGAGCACCAGTTTCAGGCGCAACGGTACATATCATAAATAGTAGCACCATTCCAGAAGTAGACTTGTCGGCGTTTACAAATCTTTTAGGAAAAGTGGTGTTAGGTGGGGCTCCAACCTCAACAGAATATCAGGTAAAGGTAACAGAAGACGGATACTCTTTTGCGCAAACGTATGCTCGTGATACCGTAAATCAAAATCCAAGTCCTGGGTATCTTACTGTTGTAAAAGACCAAACTACTACAGGTACTTTTGCGATTGATTTACTCACGTCACTCACAATGCACACTTATTCACCGATTGCGGGAGTTTTTTTTACGGATTCATTTGTTGATGAATCTTTACTCTCTGCAACATCTAGTATGGATGTAAAAGATGGGTATTTAGGTCTTTCGACAGGAGCTCTTTCTGGAAGTGCCACGTCTACAACTATTTCACCGAGCAGTCTAAACGCGTGGACAACACTAAGGGCAGGTGTCAGTGTTTCTTCTGGTTCTGGAATTCGAATACATCTGTACATTCCTTCGGGTGTTCTTATTCCTGACGCATCTCTTCCAGGGAATAGCGAAGGATTTAATAATTTTCCAGTAGACCTTTCAGGTATTGCGACGAGTTCTTACCCATCTCTCGTTATTGGAGTTATAGCTACAACAAGTAGTGCGACAATTGTTCCAAAAATATTTAACTGGTCACTTGGATACAAAACAGGCCCGACACCTCTTCCGAATGCTTCGTTTACACTAACTGGAACAAAAATAATAGGTTCAGAAGGTGATGGTACCCCAATATATAAAACAATTGTTTCAACTACAACAAATGCTTCCGGTACAAAAAATCTTTCGCTCGAGTGGGATAGTTATTCACTCAATGTGCCAGGGTATGACGTAATAGACGCTTATACTTCTCCTCCATACTCACTTGCTCCAGGTTCGGTAAATAACGTATCTCTAATACTGGGAGCAAAAACAAGCAACGAGTTACTTGTAAATGTTACTGACACAGATGAAAATCCAGTTTCTGGTGCAACTGTAAAGCTTTCAGATTATGATTACTCGTCCACGACAGTATCGTCTGCGAGTGGAAGCGCGTACTTCGGCAGTATTGCAAGTTCAACAAATTACACTGTTTCGATTGAAAAGAGCGGGTATACAACCACTGTATTTAATAATGTTAGTGTAGACGGGCAGACATTTTATGCAGCAACATTTCCTTAGAATATATGAAATATTTATTGTATGTTTTTGATGTTTTTCGAGTAGCACCACGCGCGCGACTGTGTCGCGCGCGTGGTGCTACTCGAGGATTTACTTTAATTGAAACACTCGTAACAATTGCTGTATTTACAATTGTAATGACCGCGATGACGTTTGCAATCCAATATTTCTATCGCACAAATGCGTATGTATTTGAACAAACAATGGCGGTGGAAAATGCTCGCACAGGTGTCATTGATGCTATGCGTGATTTGCGCGAAGCGACATATGGGGTGAATGGTGCGTATCCTGTAGTTAGCGCCACTCCTACGGGCGTTGTTTTTTATGTTGATATAAATGGAGAAGGTGTAATTGATAAGGTTCGGTATTATTTAAGTGGCACAACCTTGTATCGTGGAGTTACTGTTCCAGCGGGAGATCCTCTATCTTATTTAGATCAACCAGAAACAACTTATACAATAGCAACATACGTGCGCCAAACAACAATACCTATTTTTCGTTACTATGATTCGAATGGAAATGAACTTGCAATACCAATCAATATTGCAGATATCGCATCAGTTAATACAACAATCACTGTGAACTTAAATCCACTACGTGCGCCAGATAATTTTACTCTTTCTGCAGGGGCAACATTACGTAATTTATTAGTACAGTAGAAGTGATAATGAGGTATTATTATGACAATGCTAGAACATTTTTCAAAAACAACACTCACGCGGACACTCAAAGTGGCACAGAAAATAAAAGACATATTTTTTATAAATGAACCAACTTCAAATTTACAAAACACAGATCCCTCTCCACATACGCGGGGCTCGATTATGTTGCTTGCACTCGTATTTGGAGCAATATTTTTAACTGTCTTTTCCGGACTTTCAGGTTTTGTGCTTTCAGAAAATAATTTTGAAATTGAAAAACAAGGGCAAAGTCAAGCACTATCAATTGCCGAAGCAGGTATAGAATACTATCGTTGGCATCTTGCTCATTTTCCGACTGATTTGGAAAATGGTACAGGAACTAGCGGTCCTTATACAATAAATTATCTTGATCCGGAAGGGGATGTCGCAGGAACGTATGCTCTTGATATTACGGGAAATAAATCGTGCGGGCAGATAACATCAATTGATATTAAATCTACTGGTACACCTATAGATAGTCCAAACATTTCGAAAACAATTGTGGCACGTTATGCACAGCCAACTGTTGCTAAATATGATTTTATCTCAAATGCAGGTGTGTGGATGGGTCCTTCAGACGTTATGCATGGACCATACCACTCAAATGCGGGTATTCGTATGGATAGCACACCGAATGCACCGGTAACCAGTTCACTCGCAACGTGGGTGTGCACGGCGTCTTTTGGTTGCAGTCCAAACAAAGTAGTGTCTGGTGTTTTTGGTGATGGTGGTAATAAAAACTTATGGAAATATCCTACACCACAAGTTGATTTTGGTGCAATTTCCGCAAATTTTTTATCGTTGAAGTCAGTTGCCAAAGCTCAGGGTATTTATCTACCTCGGTATAGCACTGGTAACCGCTATAATATAAACTATTATAGCGGTTACCACCTTATTTTTAATGCAAATGGAACTGTTACAATACGAAAAGCAAGAGCTTATGGATTATCTGGGTATGACCTTGATACAGGTTCGTGGGGATATGATTATGCACTTATTCGAAGTGAAACAGCATATGAGACATTAACTATTCCAAGTAGTTGCGGGCTAATTTTTGTAGAAGACAACACATGGATTGAAGGAGTGATACCTGCACGGGTTACTGTTGTGGTAGCAAATGTATCTAACAGCGGTGTCGTTCCAAACACTTTTTTGAAAGGGAATATAACATATGCGCATTCCACAGGCGATGGGTTTACTCTTATTTCACAGCACGATGTGCATATTACTCCGGATTCTCCATACAATATGACACTAGATGGAATATACATTGCTCAGAGCGGATCGTTCGGACGAAACTACTATCCTGAAACAGAGTATGGACTTCGAGGTGTTCTCACAATGGTTGGTACTACAGTTTCTGCTCTTCAGGCGGCAACGACATGGGTTGATTCTAGCGGTAATGTAATAAACGGCTACAGTTCTACCGTAGATTATCCAGATCAATCTCTTTCTGTAAATCCACCATCATTTACACCGATTCTTTCTACGGATTATCAGTTTGTGGATTGGAGGCAGAAATAACAAAAAAAACCCGCGCCGGCTTTGCCGGCGCGGGTTTTTTTTGTTAGCACGTTCTGGGAGGTGTTATAATAATTACAATGATTATTGCTACAAATTGGAAAGCATACGTGGAGTCGAAAGAAAAAGCTAAAAAACTATTTGCACTTGCAAAGCGACTGGCATCGCACTCAACACATGAGTTTATAATATCTCCGCCGATGCCTTTTTTGGGGTTTTTAGCAGACAAAAACCACTCGAAGGTTTCTTTCATGGCACAAGATATTTCTAGTACAGTAGGCGGTGCAAAGACAGGAGAAATTACATCTGCCGTCGCCCGCGAAGCAGGAGCGACTTATGCGCTCATTGGGCATTCGGAGCGCCGTGCGATTGGAGAAGACAACACTCTCATTACTCAAAAACTTCAGCACGCTCTTGCGCAAGGACTCAAACCAATTCTGTGTATTGGCGAGAGAGAGCGCGACGTTGACGGGGAATATCTCGCATTTTTACGAGAAGAAATTGCATCGGTTTATGCGACTCTTTCACAAAAAGAACGTCTGCAGATTATAATTGCATACGAACCGATATGGGCGATAGGTAAGACTTCGACAGAATCAATCACAGTAACAGATTTAACGGAAATGATTCTTTATATTAGAAAAGTTTTGTCAGATTTTTTGTCGGGTCGCGGAGCATCTTGCACGCCGGTACTTTATGGTGGTTCGGTTGATACAGACAATGCACGCGCTCTCGCTGAAGGAAGTGGTATAGATGGTTTCCTTATCGGGCGCGCTGGTGTTGAACTCGATTCGTTTTCTGAATTAGTTCGAGCATTATAGAAATATGGTTCATACTGTACGTGACATTCCTTCGCTTTCTGGTTCTACGGTACTTTTGCGGGCTCCTCTAAATGAGCCTGTTAAAAATGGTGAGATTACAAGTGATTTTCGTTTGCGACGAATGCTTCCGACTGTTAAGTTTCTAACAAAAGCTGGAGCTAAAGTAATAATCTGCGGGCATATTGGTCGCGCTCCTACGGAAACACTTGCTCCAGTTTATAGAGCACTCGCTAAGCGTATTCCGAGGATTTCTTTTTCATCAGAAATCATAGGAGCATCTGTGCATGACGCTGTATCTAAGCTTCCAAACGGTGATGTTTTGATGCTTGAAAACTTGCGTCGCAATTCTGGTGAGAAAGAAAACGATAAAACTTTTGCACAAGCTCTCGCAAGTCTCGCAGATATTTTTGTACAAGACGCATTTGATACATGTCATCGTATGCATGCATCTATTGTTGGAGTGCCAAAACTGCTCCCTTCTTATGCAGGGTTATTACTCGATGAAGAAATCTCTGCGCTTTCTGGCGCACGTTCTCCAGAGCACCCAGCATTATCTATAATTGGTGGAGCAAAGTTTGAAACTAAAGAGCCTGTAATAAAAACATTGCTAGACTTGTACGATAATGTTGCTGTGGGAGGAGCGCTCGCGAATGATTTTCTTCTTGCTGAGGGGTACTCTATGGGAGCTTCGCGTGTTTCGGATGTTAATTTTTCTGCTGTGCATTTACTCGTTGCGAATAAAAAGTTGGTGTTGCCTAGCGATATCGTTGTCGCAAAAAAAAATGAAGATGCAACCAAAAAAGAAACCCGTGTACTTGACACTGTGGGGATAGACGAAGGAGTGTACGATATTGGTCCTAAGACACGTCTCGCGTTCACTTCGCTCGCACGAGACGCAAAGACAATTCTTTGGAACGGACCTCTTGGATTCTATGAAAAAGGTTTTACCGATGGAGACTCGGAAATTGCGTATGCAATTTCCGAGAGTGATGCACATTCGATAGTCGGCGGTGGAGATACCGTTGCCGAAATAGAGAAACTTGGTCTCAGCGAAAAGTTTTCATTTGTATCTACTGGTGGCGGAGCAATGCTCGATTTTCTAACCGAAGGCATTCTCGTTGGCATACGCGCTCTTGATTAAATAGTGTTGGAGGTCTTTCATTGTTTGACTCCAAAAGCAAAGCCCAAAACCCGCGATGCCTACGGCATCGCGGGTTTTGGGCTTTGCTTTTTTGGGGAAGATTAGACTTTCCCATATAATTTTCCACACACATAACTGTCTTGAACTTGGACGACGACCCATTGACAACTTGTTTTATTTATGTGGGACGTTAAACGTCCCACTTTTTGCTACACTTGCTACACGATAAATTATCGCCACGTGTTTAAGTTAAACTTAAACACAGATTTACGTTGAAGATGCTTAATTTTGAGATGTTTAAGTTTAACTTAAACATTTTATAGTGAGCATAGTGAGAGTCGTTGCATTCGGGAAGGTTAGACCTTCCAAAAACATATATTCGGATAGTTTACGACTAAATAAAATGTGGGACGTCAGACGTCCCACATAATTTATAGTAAATGATAGTTTCCTAAAGAAGAATTCTCTAAATCCGCTACGTTAGATTATCGAAACTACCTATGTAATAGTGCGATTTCTTTCTTCGCCATAAATCTGCGATGATTGCTCGTTCACCGGAGTTTATTTGGGTATAATTTGCCATACAAAAACCTTGTTATTTGTTTGACAGTATCGACTTTTTCTAAGTGATGTTATCTTAACAAAATGAGGTTTTTGTTTTAGGGGATTGTTCCCAGTTCAGGGTTTAATCCAATTGGGAGAGTCAGACTCTCCCAATGTGGGACGTCTGACACGTCCCACATAATCTCGAACACTCGCATGGTGACATATAGCTAACGACTGACGAGTCGGAGACTGTGTTTCCAACTCTACAATTTTAAATTACTTTTTAGGATTGTAATTGTGCACGTATTTTTTCTGCGATTGCTTCAGCTTCGCCTACGGCATATTTTTTGTGGGGTGCACTTTTAAAACCATCAGAGTCAAAATGTGGAATAAGATGTACATGCAAATAGAATATAATTTGTCCGGCGCATGGCTCGTTGTTTATCATGATTGTCATTCCGTTTGCAGAGACGGCGTTTTTAATAGCAGGAGCAATTTTGCGAACAGTGCGCATGACAGATACAAGTGTTTTGTCTGAGACATCGAAAATATTGCGTGCGAAAGATTTAGGAACTACCAGAGTATGTCCGACATTGTTTGGATGAATATCAAGAAACGCAAGCGTGTCGGCATCTTCGTACACGATGTCGGCGGGGATCTCGTGGCGAATAATTTTTGCGAATAAAGTATCTTCCATATATTCACAGCATACCGCATGTGCGTGTTTTGATACAAGTTTCTAATTTGTTTCCAATTCGCGAAATACTTATGTGGGACGTCTGACGTCCCACATAAAATATGCAGGTTTCAAAATGTATATTTAAATCAGACTAAGCAGTTGCACTTGGGAAGGTCAGACCTTCCCACTTTTTACGTGTGCGCGTAGTTGGGAAGGTCAGACCTTCCCAAGTTAAAAGACCAAAAACCCGAGACGTGCGAGCCTTTGGCTCGCACGTCTCGGGTTTAGATTTGCCCGTGAGCAAGGTTCGATTTTGCTCACGTGCAAATTTCAACTTAATTTGGCGTATTTGGTATAGTTATTTCACATGGTTCCATTTCACAATCCAATAGATAATGAGTTACGCGAGGAGCTTTCTGAATACGATGATTTGACAGCTGCGCTTTTAGCGCGGCGCGGTGTCTCAAGTGCGAGTGAAGCGAAAGATTTTTTACATCCGTCATACGAAAAACATACACACGATCCGATGCTAATGAAAGATATGAAGCGCGCATCGGCACGACTTGCAGATGCTATTAACAAAAGTGAGCATATTGCGATATGGAGCGACTATGATGCAGACGGTATTCCAGGAGCTGTCA
>VAPG01000829.1_pt1 | contig 13442 bp, 12 predicted proteins | sample 3393851 | NCBI WGS metagenome assembly VAPG01 (sample SAMN08290438, study PRJNA428436) | hydrothermal vent metagenome | isolation source: Deep-sea hydrothermal vent chimney | place: Atlantic Ocean: South-mid Altantic Ridge | depth 2194 m m
AAGCAAACCAATCTAATATTTATACCGGATTGTGCATGTTGAGATACTGTATTCGAGAAGCAATTTTCTTCCGACTTCCGGCTTCTGACCTCTGACCACCTACAATAATAATTACATAATACATCAATCTTCCACTAAATTCGCAGTAGAACCGAAAAAAGTAATTTACCTAATTATGACAGTCATTTTTGTTTTCGCTGTCTGAAATATACATATAATCCAAAAACTTATAGTAAATGAAACCATATAATAAAATTCTTATCGCTCTGCTGGTCATTTTGGTAGTGATTCAATTTATCCCCACAAAACGTAACCAAAGTAGCAAGATGCTCCCAACAGACATCACTTTGACATACACTGTTCCGAATAATATACAGGCTATTTTAAAAACCTCTTGTTATAACTGTCATAGCAACAATACCAACTACCCCTGGTACAACAAAGTTCAACCCGTTGGTTGGTTCTTACAGTTTCATATAGAAGAAGGAAAAGAAGAATTAAATTTCAATGAATTTGGTTCCTACTCCATGAAGAAGCGAAAAAGTAAATTAAAAGCTATGGCACATGAAATAAAAGAAGGTGATATGCCCCTGTTTTCTTATACCTTAATTCATAGGAATGCGAGGATCTCCGGAAACAAAAAAGCGCTGTTGTTAAACTGGATAAATAAGGAAATTACCGCTGCTAATCAGGATAAATAATTCATTCTCAATAATTCACGGAATAAATTGTTGCTGCGAAGTATCCTTTCAGAGAAAGTCTCCTTTTGTTACATCGGCAGCCCGGCTTATCTTCTCCTGACTCAGCAAAACGCATCGAATACTCCTCGGGCGGTATGCATGACATGATAAAAAGATAGTTTCTCCAAACGTGTTAAAAAAACATAAATATTATCAAATCAGGACTATTTATCGGTTTTGCTCTTGACTTTTCCTGTAAACGAGTGTAATTTTGAAGATGCTCTTTTTGAAAAACAATATCGCGAGAATATCATAGTCGTTGTAAAATAAAAAAGTCATGAAAACAAATTCATTATTTGATAAAGTTGGGTTATACATTTTACTGTTTGCCACGCTGTTGTTTGCCGCCTCCTGTGCAAACCAAAACACAAAAAAAACAGTAAAAAAAACAGATCAGGAATCGGTTAGCGTTAAAAAGGCAGCTGTACATGAAGAGGTTCAGGATACCGTCATGTTTAAGAAAAAGCTTGCATTTTTTGAAGAATTTGATTTAAACAAGGACAAAAAAATTTCCCAAAAGGAATACATGGCTATGGCTTCTTCAAAGTTTGATCAATTAGACAAAAACCACGATGGCAAGCTGACAGTCAAAGAGTTTGATTTGGTAAGTACTATTGCCCAGAAAGGTCAAAATTACATTACCAAACCTGCCTTCCTTGCCGTTTACGAGAAAAAATTTCAAAAAATGGACAAAAACAAAGATGGTTATGTGACGATGGAGGAACTGGATGTGAGAGAAAATTAATTTTCTTTGGTTTCAAAAATAGTATGACAAACCACATCGATATACTCAGCCCCGGAAGGGGATGTCACAAAACACGAAAACTGCTTCGATATCTGGAAAAGTTTGTCAATAAGTATAATGTCGATGCAGAAATCAACATCATTACAGACTTGAAAATAATACTGACTTACCGCACCTGGATATTGCCGGCAGTTTTTGTTGATGGCAAGCCGGTTGCCCACGGTTACCGACCGTCGGAAAGAAATCTTTTTAAACATTTGAAATCAGGATAACCCGGAACAGTAATTTGAACGCAATAGTTTAAATTCCCAAAAATAATTTAATCATCATTTGTTTTTCTAAAAATAAATGCCGTATGTTTGCGTCATAAAACAAATAAACTATGACTTACGCTAAAAATGAAGCTTTTATACCTGAATTACAGCAAATTGCAGCTTTTGCTAAGGTGCTTGCACATCCGGCCAGACTCGCTATCCTGGACTACCTCGCCGGGCAAAACAAGTGTGTCAGTGGTGACATTACCGAAGAGATTCCTCTGAGCCGCACCACCGTTTCGCAACATTTGCAGGAGCTGAAAAATGCGGGCCTTATCAAAGGAACTGTTTCGGGAACCAGGATTTATTATTGCCTTGAAAATGACAAAATTTTAGAACTGAAGGAGCAAATGCACCGGTTTATGGAGAAACTGGCTTCGCATCAGGCGGCATGCAGGATATGAAAACTCAAATACATAAAATGTCCTCCGATTTTCAGAGCAGGCTATGTGTTGGATTAAAACACACAACCGCTTCCATATTTCCATCGGGAAGAGAACGATTAAAAATCTTTGCGCTCTTAGCGTAAATTCTTTTCTGCGGTCTTTGCGTGAAATAGAAACGCTTGGTAAATAACGAAATACAAAAATATAAACGCATGAAAATTCTCATTCTTTGCACCGGCAACACCTGTCGCAGCCAAATGGCCGAAGGCTTTTTAAAAGCTATGGACCCCACGCTAAAAGTTTATTCAGCGGGAACCGAACCCGGCGAAAAAGTTCATCCTGTAGCCATTGCTGTTATGAAAGAAGTGGATATTGACCTGAGCAACGAGTATCCCAAACCGGTAGAGATTTTTATCAACACCCCGTTTGATTACGTAATAACCGTTTGTGATGGTGCCAGAGAAAGCTGTCCGGTTTTTACCGGAGAAGTTAAGCATCGCCTGCACATAGGCTTTGACGACCCGGCAGAAACTACCGGCTCAGAAACCGAAATAAAAGCCGTTTTCACCCGCGTACGCGATGAAATCAAGCGTGGTTTTACAAAATTTTACAAAGAAAATATTCAAAATACGCATTGACAAAACAAAAAAAATGAAATCAGTAAAAAGGCTTTCCTTTCTTGACCGTTACCTCACCTTATGGATTTTCCTGACTATGCTCGCGGGGGTGTTTTCGGGGTATTTTTTTCCGGCAGTAGCCGGATTTTGGGAAAATATGAGTTCGGGAACCACCAATTTTCCCATTGCCATCGGCCTGATAATCATGATGTATCCGCCATTGGCAAAAGTAAAATATGAAGAGCTGTTCGATGTGTTCAGTAATTGGAAAATATTGTCTCTCTCCCTGGTACAAAATTGGATTGTAGGGCCGCTGCTCATGTTTTTCCTCGCCGTAGTTTTTCTGCACAACTATCCCGAATACATGACCGGCCTTATTCTCATCGGGCTGGCGCGATGTATCGCTATGGTTATTGTGTGGAACGATCTGGCCGACGGCGACCGTGAATATGCTGCCGGGCTTGTGGCGTTCAACAGTATTTTTCAGGTACTTTTTTATTCGGTCTTTGCCTGGTTTTTCATCACCGTGATGCCACGATGGTTCGGCATGAACACCTACAACATTAATATTAGCATGGGCGAAATTGCCAAAAGTGTCCTTATTTATCTCGGCATTCCGTTTGTTGCCGGTATCATCACCCGTTTTAGTCTGATAAAACTCAAAAGCAAAGAATGGTATTCCAAAAAATTCATACCGAAGATTAGTCCGCTAACACTCATAGCCCTGCTGTTTACCATTTATGTTATGTTTTCGCTGAAAGGCGAAGTTATTGTACAGCTTCCGCTGGATGTGGTAATGATTTCCATACCCCTTATCCTTTATTTTGTTATTATGTTTTTCGCCTCTTTTTATATGGGCCGCAAGGCAGGTGCCGATTATCCCAAAACAGTTTCGCTTTCGTTTACCTCAGCCAGCAACAATTTCGAGCTGGCCATCGCTGTGGCGGTGGCGGTTTTCGGGATTAACTCCGGAGAAGCCTTTGCCGCTGTCATTGGGCCGCTGGTGGAGGTTCCTGTGCTGATTTTGTTGGTGAAAGTTGCCTTGAAATTCAGGGAGAAATATTTCTCTGTTAAGGCCTTGAAATAGAAAATTACCCAAAAAGTACAATAAAATAAGACAGCAAAGTTTTGGTTTATTTGAATTTATTATTTGGTGCTTATTTGAAGTTTGTTTTTTGAGATTTGTTTTTTAAAACTACCCACAGAATATAACAGAGTACTAAAATGTTGAGTACATGCTATTTCAAAACGCGTGCTGGTTTTTCGTTTCTTTGCATAAAAAGAGCTTAAAATGAAAATAGGTATCCACAAGGACAAAAAACGGTTTATACTGGCGTTAATCATCTTTTTGGTGATTCTGGCTTTTTATCCTTTCCAAAAATCACAGCCCATCCGTTATGTGGACAGGGCAACAGGGCAGATTAAAACAGAACAGGTAGATGCTGGCGGATGGCTCTTCTGGCTATACAACAATCCCATAGGTGAACTTTCGCTACAAGCCGTTGTAAAAAGGAAGTTTGCTTCCGAATGGTACGGAAAACGTATGGACAAACCTTCATCCGTTAGCAAAATTGCCCCGTTTGTCAAAAAATATCATATCAATTTAAATGATTTTCAAAAGAAAGATTATACCTCTTTTAACGATTTCTTTATCCGGGAATTAAAACCGGGAGCAAGAAAGATTGATACCAATGAAAATGTGGTTATCTCGCCAGGCGATGGAAAAATGCAAGCTTGGGAAGATATTGAATATCAATATTTTATTGTCAAAGGCTACCGCATGAATCTGCATGATTTCTTGCGAAATGACTCGCTGGCACGTGTTTATGCCGCCGGCAGTCTGATACTCCTTCGGTTAAGCCCGGCAGATTATCACCGGTTTCATTTCCCGGTTAGCGGCACACTTGCGCCTGTTGTAAAAATCAAAGGGGATTATTATTCGGTAAATCCCATTGCGCTACGGCAGGATATCCGGATATTTTGTGAAAACAAAAGGGAATATCAGATCATCTCTTCCAAAAAATTTGGTCACGTGCTGATGTCGGAAATAGGTGCCACTTTCGTGGGAAGTATTATCCAAACCCATCACGGGGACATGGCAGTAAAAGGCGGGGAAGCGGGCTATTTCAAATTCGGTGGTTCTTCGGTCATACTGCTTTTCCGGAAAGGAAAAATCAACATCGATGCCGATTTGCTGAGAAACACCCGTAATCACCTGGAAACAGAGGTCAGGATGGGAGAACATATCGGTACGGCAAAATAATATCTTATTTTGTCATGCTGAACGATAGTGAAGCATCTCGATGACAGTAAAAAGGGGATTTAAAATCCCAAACTGAAAACCTCCGGATTACAAATCCGAAGGAGCTGCATTTGCTTCGCCACTATTCCAGCGGAAAAATATTCTGCTCTTTCAGATACTGTAACACTTTCTCGGCATTGGTTTCATTTTCCTGCGGTTTGAATTTCAACCGGACATTTTCAGGAACTTCATAAGGCATATCCATTCCGGGAATATTCCGTACTTCTCCTTTTTCAAAGCGCTCGTATAAATCACCATCGGCATGTTTTTTACAATATGCCATATCAGTATCCATATAAATCAAATGGAACCTGCCGGGGCCGATAATTTCGGCCACCTGCTCACGAATACCGGCATCCGGCGAGGCAAACGAACAGATGGTGATGATGCCCTGGTCGTTGAGGATGCGGGCGATGTGTGCCACCCGGCGCAGATGTTCGGCGCGGTCAGCCAGGTTGAAATCCAGCTCCCTCGACAGTCCCGAACGCAACGACTTGCCATCCAGCAATACCACTGTGGCACCTGAGCCCATCAACTCTTTCTCCAGCACAAAAGCAAGCTCATTTTTGCCACTTCCGTAAAGCCCTGTAATCCAAAGAGAAACACCTTTTTGATTGTAATGTTTCTCGCGTTCTTCTTTTTTCACCAGGCTCCGGCCCTCGGTAATCATATTTTTTTCACTGTCGGTGATGCGGGTGGGAAGTGAGTTGCTGTCTAATTTGTCGAGCATCATCCCTACCGCCACGGTGTTATGTGTGATAGGATCGATGAGTATAAAAGCTCCGGTCTGGCGGTTCTTTTTGTAAGAGTCAAAGTAAAGTGGTTCAACGGTAGTCATAATTACCCGACCAATTTCATTCAGTTCAAAGTGTTCAACTTGTTCATGTTCAAGTGTATTTACATCCACGCGGTAGCGAACCTGATCAATTTTTGCCTTAGTGCTGTGGGAATTATGTTTGATGTAAAACTGTGTGTAAGGATTCATAGGTTTCTCGTCCATCCACACCAGCATCGCTTCAAAATGGCGGCTCACTTTCGGACTGTTATCCGGATGAATGAGCATGTTTCCACGCGAAACATCAATTTCATCTTCTAACGTCAGGCTGATACTCTGAGGTGGAAAAGCATACTCAAGGTCACCATCATAAGTGGTAATGCTTTTAACGTGTGTTTTTTTTCCTGAAGGCAACACCATCACTTCATCGCCTTTACGGATGACGCCGGAAGCCATTTTCCCGGCAAAGCCGCGATATTTCAGATCGGGACGGATGACATACTGCACCGGAAAGCGGAAATCTTCAAAATTCCTGTCGCTGCCAACATGCACGGTTTCCAGAAATTCCAGCATACTTTTGCCGTGATACCAGGGCATTTTATCGGAAAGATCCACCACGTTATCGCCTTTGAGCGCCGAAAGTGGAATGAAAGTTACATCCGGCACATCTAGTTGTGTGATAAAATGTTTGTATTCCTCTACAATCTTATTAAAAGCTTCCTCTTTGTAGTCCACCAAATCCATTTTGTTTACTGCGAGTACCACGTGTTTGATGCCGAGTAGCGAAGCCAGAAAAGTATGCCGTTTGGTCTGGGTGATGACCCCTTTGCGGGCATCCGCCAGCAGGATGGCAAGGTTGGCGGTGGAGCCGCCGGTAATCATATTGCGGGTATATTGTTCGTGGCCGGGCGTGTCGGCAATGATAAATTTGCGTCTCGCCGTTGAGAAATAGCGGTAAGCCACATCGATGGTAATGCCCTGTTCGCGTTCGGCTTTCAGGCCATCGAGCAGCAGTGCGTAGTCAATCTCTTCACCGGCATGTCCCACCCGTTTGCTATCGCGTTTCAACGCCGTTAGCTGGTCTTCATATATTTTTTTACTGTCGAAAAGCAACCGTCCGATGAGGGTTGATTTGCCATCGTCCACCGAGCCGGCAGTAAGCAGTCGCAACAAATCTTTTTTCTGATCCTGGTCGAGGAATTCTTTTATATCCATGGTTTTGTTTGTTCTGTCAATGTGTTTTCCGCCCGGAAGCGGTGTTCAAAATCGAAGCAAAAGTACGATAAAATGAAGATTGCGAAAGCGGAAAGTTGCCGGCTGATTTAAAGAAAGTTATATGATTTGGTACTACTGAAAATGTCAAGGAAAACAGTACTCATCAAGCTGGTCAACCTCTTCAAAACAAACTCAATAACAAGCCAATAAAAAAGGTTCAACTTGTTCTGTATAGAAGTATTGTTTACTTTTAACATCAGGAATTCAGTTGAAATCATGGAATACATCACTTAAAATACTGGCTATGAAAAAGATACTACAACCTTTACTAATAATTCTGTTTTTCCTGGGTTTGAGTTTGGGTGCCATTGCACAGTGTACCCCCGCCGATTCGACTACCTGCCCCGATCCTGAAAATAATGGCCAAATCTGTCCCGACAGCCTGAAAAACGGTTACCTCAATCAGGAATACAACCAAACAATAAGCATTTTGGCTCCTCCACAAATAGTAGCACAGGGAATCTCCATACCCATTAAATACATTAAGCTGCTAGATGTGGGGAATCTGCCACCAGGTGTTTCATGGAAAAGCAATGACAGCACCAATAATTTTTATCCACACATTTATTCATGCGTCTTACTTTCAGGTGTTTGCGCCGATACAGGAACCTATACTTTAAAAATTAAGGTGGGCGTTTATGGTGATTTGAGCGGAACAACTATTAATCTCGGGCAAAACGTCGACTCCACATCGTTAAGCATCACGGTGGAAGCTTCTAACGGGATTGACGAAAACATCTTTATCCGCCAAAAAATCAAGGTCTGGCCAAATCCGTTTGAAAAAGAATTTCATTTGCGGTTTCTATCTCCTTCCGGTCACAGCACGCGGATAGAAATCTACACCTTGTTGGGCCAACGTGTTTTCCGGCACGAATACCTTACTTCACCCGGACAGAATATACTGACGATAGACGGCAATGGTTTACACCAACAACATTATATCATTAAACTTACAACCGGAGGCAAACAATATACAGCTATCTTAACCAAAGCCCCTTAAGTTGATAAGTAATGAAACGGGGAGCAAAGAAAATGAAGTTTTCGATAAAATACCTCTTGTTCTTGTTCTCTCTGCTGTTTGCAGGTGTTGTAGATGCTCAGCAGGGGCAGGTTTCGGGTCATGTTTATGACCAAAGCAGCGGTAAATATCTTACGGATGTATCCATAGTTGTTGACAGTCTGCAGGGCTCGACCACCAACAACCGCGGATATTATGTAATAGAGTTGGATGCGGGTGACTATACACTGCATTTTTCCTTTATGGGATATAAAAAATTCAATAAAAAAATTCATATTCATCCGGGAGGCAAACTGTTGTTGAATGTTAAACTAAGGCCGTTAGCCATCAATTTGAATCCGGCTGTTATTTCGGCAGCTCTTTTTTCTCAGAAATTATCTCGCGTTAGCGTTTCGATGAGTGTGATTAAACCTGATTTTATAGAGAGTCGGAATACCCGGAACATGGCGTCCGTCATCAATCAGATACCGGGCATTGATGTGCTTGATGGACAGGCAAGTATCAGAGGCGGTGGTGGTTATAGCTATGGTGCCGGAAGTCGCGTGCTTATGTTGCTGGACGGTTTGCCGTTGATTACGGCTGATGCAGATGAAATAAAATGGAATTTCCTGCCCATTGAAAATATAGCGCAGGTGGAAATTATCAAAGGAGCAAGTTCAGCATTGTACGGTTCCTCGGCGTTGAACGGTGTCATCAATTTACGTACGATATGGCCAGGGCTCAAACCTAAAACCACCCTGATTATGTATTCGGGTCTGTATGATTATCCGGAAAGGAGACAGTTAGCCTGGTGGTGGAACGCCCGCCCTATGTTCAGTGGCATAAGGTTCTCACACTCCAGAAAAATAAATAATTTAGATTTGGTGCTGGGTGGCGACGCATACAGCAATGCAGGCTATCGTGAAAAAAATTATGAGCAGCACCTCCGCTTTGATGTGAAACTTCGCTATCGTTCTGAAAAAATACAGGGTTTGACCTATGCGTTGGAAACCATTGTTCAAACGCAAAAAACATCGGATTTTTTTCTTTGGCAAAATGCCGATTCGGGAGCCTTTTTGCAACAGCAGGTTGGTATTACTCCTGCAAAAGGTTTCCGGTTGATGGTTGATCCGCGAATACAATATTTCGACAAACATGGCAACAAACAGAGTTTACTTACCCGCTTTTATAAAGTCCGTAACAGTTTTAATTTAAATCCTGATAAAAACAATGGCTCTGATTTGTATTACGGTGAATACCGCTTTTACAGGAATTTTAATAACAAACTTAATTTTACAGCCGGCGTAACCGCTTTGTACGGAAAAACCAAAGCAGCGCTGTATGGAAATCACTCGAACGCTAATTATGCTGTCTTTACTCAGATTGATGATAAAATTCATCAGAAGTTGTCGCTATCAGTGGGCCTGAGGGCTGAGTATTACAGCATCGATAATGCCAATAAGAAAACATCCGCCGTTATGCGTGCCGGACTTAATTACAAGTTGGCAAAATTCACTTTTATCAGAGCTTCTTTCGGACAAGGGTATCGTTATCCTTCTATTGCCGAAAAATTTACGGCTACCAGTGTAGGTGCCATCAATATTTTCCCCAATCCCAAATTGAAATCCGAAACGGGATGGAACTCCGAAATTGGCCTAAGACAAGGATATCGGATTGGAGGTGTAAGCGGTTATGTTGATGCTGCAGCCTTTTGGAGTGAATACAACAACATGATTGAGTTTACCTTTGGTATTTACAAGCCGGACAGTGTCAGTATTCCCACTTTGCGTGATATTGGTTTCAAATCGCTTAATGTGGGTAAAGCACGTATCACAGGACTTGATATTACGGTTTCAGGTGCAGGAAAAATTGGAGAGATGCCTTTGAAATTTTTTATTGGATACACTTACATTAATCCCATCGATTTGAGCGCTGACACGCTGAAAGATAATATTTTAAAATATCGCTACCGTCATGAAGTTAAAGGAGATGTTCAATTGTCTCATCAAAAGTTTTCCGCTGGTCTGAGCATGGTTTACCGTAGTTTTATGGAACGTATTGATAAAGCTTTTGAAGAAAAAATACTGGGACAGGAAATATTACCAGGTCTCAAAGAATACCGCCGAAAATATGATAAAGGAGCGTTTGTTTTTGATTTCAGATTTTCTTATCACCTGAGCCCGGAGACAAAACTTTCACTTATTGTTAAAAACCTTTTTAACAAAGAGTATATGGGGCGTCCGGGTGACATCAGACCACCAAGGAGTATTAGCTTACAATTTTTTATGCAGCTATAAAATTTTGCCACAATAGGCATACGCCTTCCCATGCCGAAAGCTTTGGTGGAAACACACAGCATGGTCTGGAAACACTTTTATACCCATGAGATATTTGTCAACCAATGTTTATAATTTGTCCACAGGCGTGCACAGGTGTTATCTCCTTCATTTCAAGGTTTTCTTTTATAGGTTCCGAATAAATTCTTTTTTTCAAAAATCTTAGTGGCATCATTTTCAAGCGGGGTACGTTTAATAATCGGGTTTTCGCTCCAAAACGCAGAATCATACTTACTACGAGCTATTTTGTTGAATAAAAAAGAATTTGATTTCAACTTTATATTGTTGTTAAATACCTGCTTATTACCAATGTTAAACAAAACTGACAGAACACTTACATTCAATGTTCTGGCGGGTGAAACATAAATGAGTTTAGCTTTGATATTTACTGTCCTAACTCTTGATACGCCATTAATCGTATCGAACAAAGCGACAAAATGAATAATCTTGTTTTTTATTACAGCTTCTTTATCAGCTGATGAAATGGGCATATTTACCACTTCCCCAACGAATTTCAACATTAACAAATTTGTCGGGTCTATGAACATACTTCCCCGAATAATAGGCCTCTTAACTCCTTGTAATGGTACAAAATTCAGTTTATAGGTTAATGTTCCGTTTTCGGCGTTTTGCAAAATATCTACAGAAAACAGGTAGTATTTTTGAAAACCGGGTTCCAGAGGTACTATTACGTGCTTTTTCTTTGGTTTCTTTACATAGAAGGGAGTAATTTGCGAAAAGGTAAAAAAATTTGTAAACTGAAAATAATGGCTTAATGAATCGCCTTTTAAACTTGCATAACGTCCTGTTTCCAATTTCATATCATTCACACCGATAACCGAGTTAGCATTAAAAAAAGCTTCTAATATTTCATTACAGGTCGTGTCTGTTACAGTTGTTTGCCTGTAGAAAAAGGAGCTGGGATACTGGTTTTTTTGCTTTATGATGGATTTATATTTTTCGAATATCCGTGCGACCAACTTGTTTACATCAACAGGTTTTATGACCACTTCCTTTAGTTCAAAAGAGATAGGATGCAGTTCAATTTCTTTGGGAATATCTTTTATTGCGTACTCTTTTTTTCTGTATCCCAGAAATGATACCGAAATAGTTTTTGTGTCCGGAGTAACTTTTAATGCAAAATCCCCTGCGGAATTAGAGATTGTTCCCTGATAGTTCCGGGTATAAATATTCACAAAGGCCAACGGTTTCTTTGTTATGGAATCTATAACTTTACCCTCAACTATAACAGAGCCATTTTGCCCAAAGCATGTAAAAGAATTTACAATAAGCAGCAGCCCTATTAAAATTCTGTAGTTCTTGTTAGCAAATTGTTTCATGGGTCATTGAGCTGAGGACTTTTTGTTTCGTTGTTTATAGATTTATAATCGTAATATTCTGAATGAGATATTTTCTAAAATTCCGGCTTCACGACAGGTATTTCCCCACGATGGGCATGCGCCTTCCCATGCCGAAAGCTTTGGTGGAAACGCGCAGCATGGGCGGCGTCTGGTAGCGTTTGTACTCGTTGATGTTGACGAGGCGCAGGATCCGCTTCACCAGCTTCTCATCATAGCCGAGGGCAACAATTTCCGCAGGTCCCAGCCGCTTCTCAATGTATTGAAAAAGTATTTCATCCAAAATATCATAATCAGGCAGTGAATCAGAATCTTTCTGACCGGGACGCAACTCTGCCGATGGCGGTTTGGTGATAATGTTTTTGGGAATAATTTCTTTGTCGCGGTTGATGTAACGCGCCAGTTCAAAAACACGGGTTTTATACACATCACCCAGCACGGAAAGGCCTCCGTTCATGTCGCCGTAAAGTGTTCCATATCCGACGGCAGCCTCGCTTTTGTTGCTGGTATTCAGTAATATATAACCGAATTTATTGGAAAGTGCCATTAAGATTACCCCTCTGATCCGTGCTTGCAGGTTTTCTTCGGCAATATTGAAAGGCAGGTCTTTGAAAAAAGGTTTCAATGTATTATTAAAAGTATTGAAAGGCTTTTTGATGGGAATGGTATCATGTGGCATTTTCAGGTTTTCCACGAGTTGCAAAGAGTCGCTTATGGAATGGTCAGACGAAAATTCGGAAGGCAACAGCACATTATATACATTTTCACTGCCCAGCGCCTCGGCTGCCAAAACAGAAGTTACCGCCGAATCGATGCCTCCGGAAAGTCCGAGGATAGCCTTGGTGAATCCCAGCTTTTCGAAATAATTCCGAATGCCCATCACCAGCGCATCATGGATAAGCGCCACTTCAGAAGGCCTTTCAACTTCCGTGCTTTCTGCTTTTTCTATTTCATCCAAATCATAAAGCCGAAAATCTTCCCCAAAGTAATTCATCACGTCCACCGTCTTGCTTTGGGAATTTAGTACGATAGAGCCACCATCGAACAATATTTCTGTCTGCGCTCCCACATGGTTCACATAAAACAGAGGCAGATGATACTTTTGCGTGTTGCGGCGCAGAACTCCCTCGCGGATAACAGCCTGCCGGTAGTTGAACGGCGAAGCGGCAATGTTTATCATAATATCCGGCGAAAAAGCCATCAGTTCGTCCATAGGATTGATGGTATATAACGGGCTTTCGTCCACATCCCAGATATCCTCGCAGATAGTGAGGGCAATTTTTTTTCCTTTGAACTCGATGATTTCGAATTTATTGTTGGGCTCGAAATAACGGTATTCGTCGAAAATATCATAGTTGGGCAGCAGCGTTTTGTGAATGACTTTTTGCACTTTTCCCCGATAGAGAAAAGCAGCTGAATTGTAGAGCGGTTTTCCTTTTTTATGAGGATTGTAGGTGGGAACGCCCACGATGGCCGCTGTTTTTGTGCAGTGGGTGGCTATTTCGTCCACCGCCCGCAGGCCTTTGTCCACAAAGTCGCGAAACTCCAGAAAGTCGCGTGGCGGGTAACCGGAGATGGCCAGCTCGGAAAAGACAAC
>VAPG01038018.1_pt1 | contig 13419 bp, 9 predicted proteins | sample 3393851 | NCBI WGS metagenome assembly VAPG01 (sample SAMN08290438, study PRJNA428436) | hydrothermal vent metagenome | isolation source: Deep-sea hydrothermal vent chimney | place: Atlantic Ocean: South-mid Altantic Ridge | depth 2194 m m
CAAATCTTAAAGGATACGGCTGCAGCGGATTGAATAATGTTGCTTACGGTTTAATAAATCAAGAGCTTGAACGCGGCGATACCGGCTTGAGAAGTTTTTCTTCAGTGCAGGGAGCTCTTGTAATGTATCCTATTTATACATTTGGAAGTGCGGATCAAAAGAATCGCTATCTGCCTGAGCTTGCCGATGGGAAAATGGTAGGATGCTTCGGATTAACCGAGGCAGACCATGGATCTGACCCGGGTTCTATGGAAACAAAAGCTGTTAAAAGAGAAGATAAATATATAATAAACGGTTCTAAGATGTGGATTACCAACGGTTCTATTGCCGATATTGCAGTTGTATGGGCAAAACTTGATGGAGTGGTTAGAGGATTTATCGTTCCAAAAGAGGCAAAAGGCTTCTCAACAAACCTAATAAAACACAAAATGTCTTTAAGAGCGTCTGTAACCAGCGAATTGGTGTTTAACGATGTAGAGCTACCGCTGGAAAATTTGCTGCCGAAATCAGGAGGTTTGAAATCTCCGCTTATGTGTCTAACGCAGGCAAGATATGGAATTGCATGGGGTGTTATAGGTGCTGCAATGGCATGTATTGATGAAGTCGTAGATTATACAAAAAATAGAACTCAATTTGGAAAACCTCTTGCCGGATTTCAGCTTACACAGGCAAAAATAGCCGATATGGTTACCGAACTTTCACTTGCTCAACTTGTAGCTCTCAAAATAGGCAGACTCAAAGATGATGGAAAATTAAAGCATTATCAAGTTTCTATGGCAAAAAGAAACAATGTGAGAAAGGCAATGGAGATAGCAAGAAAAGCAAGAGAAATGATGGGAGCAAACGGAATAAGTATAGATTATCAGACAATCAGGCATATGCTTAACCTTGAAGCTGTTGATACATACGAAGGAGCCTACGAGATACACAGCTTAATTATTGGAAAACAAATTACTGGAATTGATGCGGTGGGCTGATCTTAGGCTATTGAAGGAAATATCTAAAGTTAAATCGGACGGGTTTACCCGTCCGAGAAGTATAACTATTTTTCTATATTTAACATTCTTCGCTATCAAGCTTCATTATAATATCACCTGTTTCTATTTTATCTTCCCTGTGCAAATAGATTTTTACAACACGACTTCTGATTCCGGATCTAATTTTAGTCTCAATTTTCATTGCTTCAGTTGTTGCAAGAACATCTCCCTTTTTTACCATATCGCCCTCTTTCACATTCAAATCAATAATTTTACCTGGCATTACCGCACATATATTTGTAAGATTTGAAATATCGCCCTTTAAATTTGTTTTGATGCCGATAACAGCCTTTTTATCTTTTATCATTGCAGTTCTGGGCTGGCCATTTAATTCAAAATATGCTTTCTTGTATCCTTTTTCATCTGTTTGGCTGATACCGAGATATTTTATAATAAGAGTTTTGCCTTCTTCAATATCCAATTCTATCTCCTCTTCTAATTTCATCGGATAAAAGAACGATTTCGTATCAAAATTTGATGGATCACCAAATTCATCCGTAAATCTCAAAAAATCTTCAAACACTTTTGGATAAAGCGCATAAGATATAAGATCCTCGTCGCTTATATTCCTGCCAAACTTCGTTTTAAGCTCTTTGCCGGCTGATTCAAAATCATAATCGCCAAGCAGTTTGCCTGGCTTAACGCAGATATAGCTCTCTCCTTTGAGTACTATTTTCCTTAGTTTCTCAGGAAAACCTCCATACGGCTGACCAAGCATGCCTTTAAAAAAATCCACAACAGACTGAGGAAATGATAGATTTTCTCCTTTAGTATAAATATCATCTATACTCATGTCGTTTCTCACAAGAAAAAGTGCTAAATCTCCCACAACCTTGGCCGATGGAGTTACTTTTATAATATCTCCAAGTGCTATACTCACATTCTTATACATTTTTTTTATTTTTTTCCACTGATCATAAAGTCCCAATGATTCAACTTGAAAAACGAGATTAGAGTATTGTCCTCCGGGTATCTCATGTTCATAGACCTCCGCCGTTGCCGCTTTAAGACCGCTTTCAAAAGGAAAATACTGTTTTCTCACAGCTTCAAAATAATCCGATGATCTTTGAAGTGCCGCCTCATCAAGCGATGATGCATATTGCGTTGATTTTAGAGCGGCAACAATAGAATTCATATTAGGCTGGCTGGTAAGACCGCTCATTGCGCCTATGGCAGTATCAACAATATCGGCTCCGCCCTCTATTGCCATTAGAGTTGAAGCTAACCCGCTGCCGCTTGTGTCATGCGTATGAAAATGAACAGGCAGATCGGTTTCCTCTTTAATTCTGCTTACAAGAAGCTTCGCATCATAAGGTTTTATCAATCCTGTCATATCTTTTATACCTATAATATCCGTGCCGCTTTCCTTCAATTTGCCTGCTAAGTCCAAATAATAGTTAAGCGAATATTTTGTCTTATTTTTATCCGATATATCGCCGCTGTAGCATATAGCCGCTTCTGCTATTTTGCCCTGCACTTTTACCTCATTAATTATGGGTTTAAGCTGATCTATCCAGTTAAAACAATCAAAAATTCTAAATAGATCTATTCCGTTATCCGATGAAAGTTTTATAAATTTCTTTACAACATTATCAGGATAGTTTTTATATCCAACGGCATTTGATGCACGTAGGAGCATTTGAAAAAGAATATTCGGTATTTTTTCTCTTAAAATTCTCAAGCGACTCCAAGGCGATTCTTTCAAAAAACGAAATGCAACATCAAAAGTAGCTCCTCCCCACATCTCTATGGAGAACAGATCAAAAAGGTCTTGCGAGTAGCTTTCAGCTATGTTTGCAAGGTCAATAGTTCTCATTCTTGTGGCAATAAGCGATTGATGAGCATCTCTAAATGTTGTATCGGTAAAAAGCACCTGTTTACTATTTTTTATATAGTCAATTACCGCCTCTACGCCGTCATCAAGCATATTTCTCGTACCTCTATGTTTCTGTCCGTTATGAATATATGGAACGTCTATATTAGGAAACTGCATCGCAGGAGGAACTGTTATGCCTGACGGGTTATTGACTATATTGTTTGACAAAAAACGTATTGCTTTGGTAGCCCTGTCCTTGATCTGTCTGAAGACGAATAGAGAAGGCGTATTATCTACAAAATTTGTTGTAAAATTACCGTCAAGAAAGCTTGGATGATTGACAACATTTTCCAAAAATCGGATATTAGTTCGCAAACCTCTAATTCTAAATTCTCTAAGAGATCTGTCCATTTTTTTGGCCGATCTTCGTAAATCGGTAGCCCATGTGGAAAGTTTCACCAGCAAAGAATCATAAAACGGAGTGATTTTTGCATTTACAGTGCTATTTCCAGCGTCAAGACGTACACCAAATCCGGCAGGACTTCTGTAAGCCTGTATTGTCCCTGTATCGGGCATAAAATTATTTTCCGGATCTTCCGTTGTAATTCTGCATTGTATTGCATATCCATTCTTTTTTATTGATTCTTGAGAAGATATACCGATTTCATCCGAATCAAGCGACAAACCGTCTGAGACGAAAATCTGAGATTGTACAATATCTATACCGGTAATGAGTTCTGTTACGGTATGCTCAACCTGTATTCTCGGATTTACTTCAAGAAAATAAAAATTATCTTGCTTGTCAACAAGAAATTCAACGGTTGCAACACTAACAAGCTTAGATTTTTTCCCTATCACAACTGCTGCATTGTAAAGTTTATCAAGCAGGTTGTGTTTAATATTAACTGATGGAGCCATTTCGATGAGTTTTTGATGTCTTCTTTGGACAGAACAATCCCTTTCATAAAGATGAACGATACTGCCATGTTTATCGGCAAGAAGCTGAACCTCAATATGCTTCGGCTCTTCAATATATTTTTCTATAATAATTTCGTCGCTTCCAAATGCCTTTTTAGCTTCCGATTTTGCAGTATGATAATTCTCCCTAAGATCTTTTTTTGTCTTTGCAACTCTTATTCCTCTTCCGCCCCCGCCGGCAATAGCCTTTATTATAACCGGGTATCCTATTTCTCCGGAGATCAATTCCGCTTCATTGAGACTGCCGATTATACCCGATCCGCTGATAACGGGAATACCGCATTTTTCTGCAAGGTTTTTAGATATTTGTTTATTGCCGAACATAATCAATGTTTCAGGATTTGGACCTACAAATATTATATTGTTGGCTATGCATAGTTCTGCAAGTTTGGTTCCTTCTGATAAAAATCCATAACCCGGATGAATCGCATCGACATTTTTTTTCTTTGCAAGCTCAACTATCTGTTCAGCATTCATATATGCATCTACAGGATCAGATCCCCTGCCGATCAAATATGCCTCATCTGCTTTATATCGATGAAGCGAATATCTGTCAACCTCAGAATATATAGCAACGGTTCGTATGCCCATCTCTGTGCATGCTCTAAATGTTCTTATTGCTATCTCACCTCGGTTAGCAGACATAAGTTTCTTAATTGTCATCTTTCCCCCTTATTTTTTCACATAAACAACGCTGGTAGGATATGCAAACTCTATGTTTTTGTCATAAAAAGTTTTAAACAGTTTCATATTTATATTATGCTGTATATCCATATATTTACCATAATCTGCCGATTTTATATAATATACGGTTTCAAAATCCAAAGATGAAGCGCCATAATTTTTAAAGTGGCATCTCCCAAACCGGGCATCTTCTTCGTTAACGATTCGTTTTATTATTTCGGTAATTTGTTCTATCTTTTCATAAGGCGTATCATAAGTTATTCCAATACTAAAAAGTATTCTTCTCTCTTTCATTCTTTTATAATTTTTTATTCGGCTATTGAGCAGATCGGTATTTGAAAATATGATCTGTTCCCCCGTAAGACTTCTGATTCTTGTTGTTTTTATGCCAATACGCTCAACATTACCGGCATAATCGTTTATAACAATAAAATCATCAACTACAAAAGGCTTATCAAGGAGTATGGAAACAGAAGCAAACAGATCACCGAGAATTTTTTGAACGGAAAGAGCAACAGCAACACCTCCGATTCCCAGTCCGGTTGCCAAAGCTGTGATATTTATTCCAAAATTGTTCATTATTAAGAGCACTAAAAAAGACCATAGGCCGATTTTTGCAGCAATAGCAATTCCCTTATATGCGGTTTGTGCTCCGCTATCTTGTTTTTTCAATGTTACCGATTGGGATATTTTACCGATCAGGTAGTTGAGCCATATTGCTATCTGCAAAAATAACGCTGCCATTGCAGCGGAGTTGATAAGATTTCTGTATGGGGTTTTAATTGACAAAGATCCGATATATATTGAAAAAATGACAAGAAAAAACAGTTTCGTTTTGATTTTAAACATATCAACGATAGTATCATCAATTCTATTTTCTGTTTTTTCTGTAAGCAGTTTAATCTTTTGCAAAGCCCCGCGCTTCACTATAAGCATAAAACCTATAGATAATAATGTTATCAAAACGGCAATTCCCCAATTTATTATAGAATTGCTTAAAAATTTATACTGTAGGATAGAATTCATTTGTATTAGTTTATCAGTAAAAAAAATTATCGCAAATAGTAAAAAAATGTTGTATAATCATATTGCTGTTGCTTTACACATTATGGAAACTTTCAAAAAACTAAGCAGATGGGGGTTGTAATGGGTCTTAAAAACGCTAAAAAACTTGCCGGTGAGCTTTTATCATACGCAGGTATAGTAATCAATGGAAAAAATGACTACGATATACAAATTACCGATGATAGATTCTATCATGCCGTATTTTCAAAAGGCGAACTCGGATTCGGCGAATCGTATATGAACGGGTGGTGGAATTGTAAAAAAATCGATGAGCTCGTAGCCCGTATTTTAAAGGCACATCTTGATAGACGTGTTAAAAATAATTTCTCGGCAATTGCATTAGGAATAGAAGCGAGACTTTTTGATCTTCAAAGTAAACACAGAGCATTTATTGTAGGTAAAGAGCACTACGATTTGGATAACAGGCTTTTTGAACTGATGCTTGACAAAACAATGAGCTACAGCTGCGCATACTTTACCGGAGACGAATCATTAGATGCTGCACAGGAGCATAAGCTGGAGCTGATTTGCAAAAAACTTGATCTGAAACGTGGAATGAAGTTGTTGGATATAGGAAGCGGATGGGGTGGATTAGCTAAGTACGCAGCCGTCAATTACGGGGTGCAGGTTACAGGCGTTACAATTTCAAAACGACAGTTCTCATTTGCAAAGTCATTTTGCAGAGATTTACCGGTAGATTTTATTCTTGAAGATTACCGAGATATTAAAGGGAAATACGACAGAATTGTATCTGTGGGAATGTTCGAACATGTCGGATATAAAAATTATAAAACATTCATGAAAGTTGTAAATAGATCTTTAAAAAATGACGGCTTATTTCTGCTTCACACTATTGGCAGCAATATTTCTACCGCATCTGCCGGAGCTTGGACGCAGAAATATATTTTTCCCAACGGTATGCTTCCGTCAATAAAGCAGATAGGTAGCTCCATGGAAGGCATTTTTATAATGGAAAATTGGGATAATATAGGAATAAATTATTATAAAACATTGATGCACTGGTATGACAATTTCACTAAGAATTGGAATAAAATAAGCGATGTATATGACGATAGATTTTACAGAATGTGGACATTTTATCTACTGTCATCAGCGGGAGGGTTTAAAGCTCGGGAAAACCAAGTATGGCAGATACTCGTTTCAAAGCAGCTATAACGAAAAATTCACCTTGAGGGCACCTCTAAAAAGATTTAAAGCTAAAACAATCTTTTATTTGCTATGCTTTTTTTAAAATGTAAAAATGCCTTTTCCGTTGCCATTCTACCCTTAGGTGTTCTTATAAGAAAGTTGTTCTGCATAAGATACGGCTCAAACACATCTGCTATTGTACCTCTATCTTCACCCAATGTTGCAGCCAGCGTTTCTATGCCGACAGGACCTCCTCCGAACCTATCAATAACCGTTAAAAGCAGCTTTTTATCCATCTCATCAAAGCCTGCATCGTCAACACCCTGCATATTTAAAGATTGATTGGTAATGTTTTTTGTTATAACGGTTTTGCCATTTACCTGGGCAAAGTCTCTTACCCTTTTCAATAGTCTGTTAGCTATTCTCGGAGTTCCCCGCGAACGCTTTGCTATTTCTTCTGCCCCATCATCACTAATTTCTATTTTCAGAATATCAGCCGAACGCTTAATTATAATTTTTAGATCATTTGCTGGATAAAACTTAAGCGTATGTATAAAGCCGAATCTATTTCTTAATGGCGATGTAAGAAGCCCCAATCTCGTTGTTGCACCTACGAGTGTAAAAGGTGCAATAGATAATTTTATCGTTTTTGCCCCTGCCCCTTTACCTATGACAATATCTATGTTAAATTCTTCCATTGCCTGGTAAAGAATCTCCTCAACTTGAGGTTTAAGCCTATGAATTTCATCAATGAAAAATATATCTTTATTTTTTAGATTTGTAAGAATGGCTGCAAGGTCGGATTGTTTTTCAAGTGCAGGTCCGCTTGTTCCGATCATATGAGTCTCCATCTCTTTAGAAAGCAGATATGCAAGTGTTGTTTTGCCAAGTCCCGGAGGACCATAAAAAAGACAATGGTCAAGCTGCTCGTTTCTCTGACGAGCAGCTTTAATAAAAAGTGATAGGTTTTCTTTAAGATTTTTTTGACCGATAAACTCCGATAGGCAATTCGGCCTTAACCTTCCTTCACCTACATCTTCAACGGTTTTCTTACTTACTATCTTTTTGAGCACGTATCTTTTTTTCTCTGATATATTTATCTATTCCTGCAGCCGCATTTTTTCCGGATCCAACGGCTTCAATGACAGTAGCCGCACCTGTAACAATATCACCACCTGCAAATATGCCTTCTCTTGATGTTTGACCATTCTCAAGGCTAGCCACAAAATAACCTTTTTTATTTGTTGCTACACCTGTTGCACTTTTAGCAACAATAGGGTTGGCTCTCTGTCCAATCGCAAAAACTACTAAATCCGTCTCTATTTCAATAATTTCGCCTTCAATTGGAACAGGTCTTGCGCGTCCTGATGAATCCGGCTCACCTAATTTCATTAATTGACATTTAATAGATTTGACTTTGCCGTTTTCACCTATTATCTCTATAGGATTTGCCAAAAAGTGAAATTGCACGCCTTCTTCTTGGGCATGCATTAACTCTTCGTCTCTTGCAGGAGCTTCTTTCCTCGATCTACGGTAAACAATTATTGCGTTTTCGGCTCCAAGTCGCAGAGCCGACCTCACAGCATCCATTGAAACATTTCCAGCTCCGACAACAACCACATTTTTACCGAGATTAACAGGCGTATCATAATCAGGAAATTTTCTTGCACCCATAAGATTTACGCGGACAAGAAATTCACTTGCCGAATAGACCCCGCTTAAGTTCTCACCGGAAATTCCAAGCATTCTCGGTCCGCCAGCACCGTTTCCTATAAATACGGCGTCATACTCATCCTTAAGTTCGTCAACGGTAATGCTGTTTCCCACTACAACATTCGTTACAAATTTAACTCCAGCATCTTTTATGGCATCAATCTCACTATCTAATATATCTTTAGGAAGTCTGAAATCAGGTATGCCATATCTTAAAACACCTCCAAGTTTATGAAGCGCCTCAAAAACAGTTACATCATAACATGCTTTTGCAAGATCAGCTGCGCATGCAAGGCCTGCAGGTCCTGAGCCTACGACAGCAACCCTTCCAATGCTTTTGTTTTCAACAGCGCAAACAGGTGCTATTTGTCCGACATTATTTCTGTTCCAATCTGCAGCAAAACGCTCCAGCCTGCCTATGGCAATAGGCTTCTTCTGCTTTTCAAGTACGCATACACCTTCGCATTGAGTTTCCTGCGGGCAGACTCTTCCGCAAACAGCCGGCAAAGCGTTGGTTATCTTCAACTCTTCAAGAGCAGCAGCAAACCTTTCATCAACTAAAGCTTGGATAAATTGAGGAATACGAACCTGAGCAGGGCATCCGTCCATGCAAGTAGGATTTTTACACTGCAGACATCTTTGAGCTTCGCTTATGGCATCTTCAAGAGAATATCCAAGAGGCACCTCATCAAAAGTTTTGCTTCTTTTTTGGGGATCACGAGTAGGCATCTCATGGCGTTTTATTTTTAATCGTTCCTTTAAAGGCAGTATATCAGCCATTTTGTCCCTCCGCTTTCAAGTAACGTTGAAAACTAAGCGCTTCTTTTTCTCTGTATTGAGTTAATCGACCCATAAAACTATCGTAATCAACGCCATAGCCGTCAAATTCAGGGCCATCCACGCAGGCAAGCTTATTTTCTCCGTTAACGTAAACTCTGCATACACCGCACATTCCGGTAGCATCAACCATAATAGGATTTAAGCTTACAGTAAGCGGAACACCAAACGGTTTTGCCGTCAATGTAACAAACTTCATCATAATGGAAGGACCTATTGCCCAAATTTGAGAAATCTTTTTGCTGCTTAGCACTTCTTTTAGGATATCCGTTACAAAACCCTTGCGTCCATAACTTCCATCATCGGTTGATATGAGAAGCTCGTCAGAAACGATTTTCATTCTCTCGGTCATAACAAGAAGCGATTTATTGCGCGAACCCATAATGGTAATAACCTCGTTGCCCATCTCCTTTGCTTTTTTTGCAATTGGATATATAGGACCTATTCCAATACCTCCTGCCACAAAAACTACCGCATTATCAAATTTTTTTATAATTGACGGGTTTCCAAGAGGACCAACAACAGCATACAAGCTATCCCCTTCCTTCATTTTTGATAGTTCGTAAGTACTTTTTCCTATGGTTTGAAACAGAATCTCAATATTTTCTCCGTCGGTATCAACTACAGTCATAGGCACTCTTTCGCCGGTTTCAGTATTAATTGTTAAAAGAAATTGCCCCGGTTTTACTGATTTTGCTACCCATGGAGCGTTAATCCAGTATGAGAAATTCTTTTCAGACCATTGTTTTTTCTTCCATATACTATACATATACTCCTCATATATTTTTGTTACATCGAAATTTTACATACATAAAAACAAATTGCCCTACCAGATAAAGCCGATGTATAACATCGGTTATGAACTTTTTCGTCTCTATCAATTATATTGAGAAACACTGCCTTGAAAAGCAATTTTGTTTCTCTTCCTATGCCTCACCTCCTCTGCTTTAAACGAGCGTCTGATTAAACGGTTATCATAACAGTCTTAGCAGCTATTACATAATCTCTGCTGCTATCGTACTATTTTTTATAATGTTCTAACAGAATTTGCAATTATCCATTATCTTGCACTAAAGAAACCTCAGCTGAAGCATTCACGCAAAACCGGCACATATTGTATGATCCTGCGTTTGCTTGTGTCAAGTTTCAAGAAACATGCAAAAAATTAAATTTTAATTCCCCGAGTATGGAAGATATTTCAACGGTTCCTGTTTTCGTAGCTGTGTCAAAACTTACAATATAACCGTTGCTCCATGCATCCCGCTTAAGCAGATATTCCCAATCTACATTCTTTACTTTTTCAATGCTATCCGCATAAAGCCGTTTGCCATTCACTGCAAAACTTATTCTCCATTGTGATTTTTTATCAAGATTTTGAAATCCCTTCTGCGGACTGTAGAACCTTACAAAAAATAGTGTTTTGCCCGCAAATTCATCTATCTGTTTCGTTTTATTTTTAAGATCATCGCTAAAACGCTTACCATTTCTATATGCAGGAAAATATCTACTTATTAATTGCTTATTCAAAAGTGTTACCGATGAGATTGCTGCTGTTTTTAAATTTCTATATAGCTTTGCCGACCTTGTATTAACTCTTACCTGACGCTCTAATAAAGAATCGTTATTTATATAGAAAGCCTTTTTTACGCCCTGGCATCCCAATAAAGTTACCGTAAATATAAAAATAATAACATATCCGGTTATTCTTTTTATATTTATTTTTCCCATTGCTTTAAAAGTTCCTTTGCTTCATCATTATCATCACCTATTAGCTTCTTAAGCATTGATATAGCATCTTTATAAAAACCCTGTTCTTTATAAAGCTTTGCCAGCCCGATTGACGCTTCAATTTCATAAGTTTCCTCATCCTTCTCTATATTATCGGCTGCCTTTTCTTTCGGCTCGGGCTCGTTTATGATTTTCGCTTCTTTTATGTTCATTATAGCAGTATTCGGCAAGCTTTGCAATAGCTTTTTAACTATGACATCAGGTTCGTTAAGAAATTGTTTGTATTCTTTTTTATATTCGTCTTTTTTTTCCTGCTTCCACAACACTTTTAAAAGACCGATTCTGCTATATACATTTTCAGGTGATATTTGGAGTGATTTTTTATAAAAAAGTTCAGCGTTTGATAAGTTATTCTTATCTTCATTGATCTTTCCTAAAATTGCATTTGCCGCTGAATCGTGAGGAGCGGATTTTACATAATGGTAAAGCGTCTCTTCGATTTTCATGGCATCTTTGTTTACCAGAGCGATCCCAAGAATTGTATTAAATATAGATTTAGGATGCTTTTTAATATACTGCCATAGTTGTTTTATCTTATTATCTGTTATTTCCACGTTTTCCTTTTCATAAACATTTTTACGGCTTCTTTTATTTCATCATCAACAGCTTCTATAAAAGGCAACCCGTCTTTTAAGAAAACAAAACGCAGTCTATCTCTTCTTCTTTTTTTATCGTTCATCATAAATCTGATTACATCTTCAAAATTAATATCTTTAGGAGCGGAAACCGCCAATCCGTATCTCATAATTAACTTATTGCCAATTTCTTCCGCATCAGCTCCGATATATCCCTTCAATTTTGAATAATAAAGTGCAAATGATGCTCCGATAGCAACGGATTGTCCGTGAAGCAAGCTAAAAGAGCTGGCAGACTCTATGGCATGGCCTAATGTATGTCCAAAATTCAGCACAGCCCGTTTTGAATTTTCTCGTTCGTCGGCACAGACAACATTAAACTTTGCATCTACGGAATTTTTTACCAGCAGATAAAGAATATCTTGTTCTGTTATTGTAGAAATATTTTGCTTTTCAAGCAAGTTACGAATTGTCTTATCACCCAATAGTGCATATTTCAGTATTTCACCCATTCCGTTTATAACATGCTCTTTCGGTAATGTCGTTAATGTCTTTGTATCGCAGAACAATGCATCGGGCTGATAAAAACTTCCAACCATATTTTTTATACCGTCAAAATCAACGCCTGTTTTGCCTCCGATTGCTGCATCTGCTTGTGCAAGAAGTGTAGTGGGATAGTGAATAACCGATATGCCTCGCAGAAGAATGCTCGCTGCAAATCCGCCCATATCAGTTATAACGCCTCCTCCTATAGTTATCAAAACCGAGGTTCTATCTGCACCGTTTTCAATCATAATTTTTAATATGCGGTTTATAGTACTGAGATTTTTTTGATTTTCACCGTCGGGTACAACAATTTTTACAGCAGATTTGAATCTGTTTTTTATAATTTTGTAAATGCCGTTCCAGAGCGAAAACACGGTGTCGTTTGATAAAACAAAAATTTTTCCATACCTATCATGTAGAAATTCTATCAGCAAACTATTGAGATCATAACCTATAGCTGTATGTATGGTTTTACTATTTATTTTGTACTGTTTTAATGTTAACAAACTTTCCGCCTCTTTCCATCTTCAAAAATATCATTCCCCTCACATTAGAATCAGGGTATAACATAGTCACATGATTTAACTTATACACATCTTTCATATCTGTAAAATTTATCAAGTAGTTGGCAAGATCAAAACCGATAGCTTCGGTAAGTTTAGGGTAGTATCCAAACCTTGTTTTAAATAGATCTGTAAATTTCTCTGTGAAACTGTTTTCATAGTTATAAAACAGACTTCCAATCACAACATTTTTAAACAACGACATATTGGTCTTTAGTATAGATTCATCATACCAAAATGGCAAAACAATGATGGTTTCCGGAGAACAACCGTAATATTTGAACAAGCTCAAAATTTTTTCACCGCTTGTCAGAGAACTATCAAGAAAAACTATATTCGGAATATCACAGCTGAAACTGCTTTTGCCAATCTTTTTTATGTGGAAACTCCTTTTAATAAAGCCTGATAAATCACGGGCATTGGAATTAAAAGTCTTCATTTTGACGCTAACACCCGAGCCGTTTAAGTCGGCTGAAAACAGTTGCGCGGCTTTTTTCTTAAATTTCTCATTGTAGGGGTAGATAACAGCTATATTTTTTGCATTGATCAACTTTACATATTTAGCCAGTATAGAAACTATGCCTGGGTTGATTGACAACGATAGAAGATTCTTGCTTCTAACTCCTGACGGTGAAATTGCAAGCGATTTATTCTTTTTTAATATGCTG